>SKEI01000336.1_pt1 | contig 31234 bp, 23 predicted proteins | sample 4826701 | NCBI WGS metagenome assembly SKEI01 (sample SAMN11008813, study PRJNA524170) | human gut metagenome | biome: Human fecal sample; material: Feces; isolation source: fecal sample from pouch patient p2, p6, p7, p14 | host: Homo sapiens | place: Israel: Tel-Aviv | collected 2016-08-31 | reverse complement strand
GGAAGATGGGACTTGAACCCACACGAGCGCAATGCTCACAAGATCCTTAGTCTTGCTCGTCTGCCAGTTCCGACACTTCCGCATATCGCGTTTCTCGGAGAAAGATTTCTTTCTCGCTGCGACGGATATTAGTATAACAAAGGGGTATATGATTGTCAACACATTTTTTAAAAAAAATTAAAAATTTTCAAGTTTTTTTTGAAAAAAAGAGGAATTTGAAATTTTGTGTAGAATATAATTAATAGGAGGAAGATTATCGGCGTACCTGTCAGTCTTTGGAGGATAGAAGATATATGAATATCAGAGAGAGCATGGAAGAAAGAGAACTGGAACTGCTGAGTCCTTATGCCGCATACAGTGGATGTTCCAGAGGAAGAGACCGGGAGGAAGAAGAGTGTGACGTCCGGACGGTTTACCAGAGAGACCGGGACAGGATCCTGCATAGCAAAGCTTTTCGCAGGATGAAGGATAAGACTCAGGTTTTTCTGGCTCCGGAAGGAGATCATTACAGGAACCGGCTGACGCACACTCTGGAGGTATCCCAGATCGCACGTACTATAGCTAAGGCACTTCGCCTGAATGAGGATCTTGTGGAGGCGATTGCACTGGGACACGACCTTGGTCACACGCCTTTCGGACATTCAGGAGAGACCGCACTTAATACCGTTCATCCTGAGGGCTTTGCCCACTACCGTCAGAGCGTCCGCGTGGTGGAAGTACTGGAGAAGAATGGAGACGGACTGAATCTTACCTGGGAGACAAGAGACGGAATCCTGAATCACCGTACCAGCGGTCATCCGTCCACTTTGGAGGGACAGGTAGTCCGCTTTTCTGATAAGATTGCCTATGTTCATCATGATATGGACGATGCCCAGAGAGCTGGGATCATTACAGAGAATGATATTTCTGCCAGTCTCAGGGAGTTTCTTGGACAGACCACAAGAGAAAGGTTGAATACCTTTGTACATGATGTGATTGAGCACAGCATTGACCAGCCTTCCATTCAGATGTCTGCTCCTGTAGAGCAGGCACTCATGGATCTTCGATCAGAGATGTTCCAGAAAGTATATCTGAATCCCATTGCGAAGCGTGAGGAATCCAAGGCAATCAAAATGCTGACAGAATTATACGCCTATTACATAGATCACCCGGAAGCAATGTCCAGGGAGTACGTTGCTCTTATTGAGAAAAAGGGAGTTCCCAAAGACCGGGCGGTATGTGACTGGCTGTCAGGAATGACGGATCAGTATTCCATGAAGAAATTCAAGGAGATTTTCATACCAAGAGCCTGGGAGGTTTATTAGAACGTGGACAAAACTCTTGCAATGAGATATAATATTTATTTACGCGAAAGATGTCGCATTTTCTTGGATATGCGGCATATCAAATCAAAGGAGGATAAGCATGCGCTATTCCGACGATATCATTGAAGAAGTGCGAATGAAAAATGATATTGTAGACGTGATATCCCAGTATGTAAGACTGACCAGAAGAGGAAGCTCCTATTTTGGTCTGTGTCCTTTTCATAATGAGAAGACCCCTTCCTTTTCCGTAACGCCGTCCAAGCAGATGTATTACTGCTTCGGCTGCGGAGCTGGAGGAAATGTATACAATTTTGTAATGCAATATGAGAATTATTCATTTGGAGAAGCACTTTCCCATCTGGCAGAGCGTGCCGGTGTGGAACTTCCCAAGATCGAATATTCCAAGGAGGCAAGGGCGAAAGCGGAGAAGCGCGCAGCCTTGCTTGAGATCAATAAGAAAGCGGCTCAGTATTTTTATTACCAGCTGCGCCGTGAAGGTGGAAAAAATGCCCACGATTATCTTACAGGCAGAGGTCTCAGCGAAGAGACGATCAGGAAATTCGGTCTGGGGTATTCAGACAAGTACAGTGATGACCTGTATAAATATCTGAAATCCCAGAATTACAGTGATGAACTTCTTCGGGAATCCGGCCTTTTCAATGTGGATGAACGCCAGGGCATGTATGACAAATTCTGGAATCGTGTTATTTTTCCAATCATGGATGTCAATAACAGGGTGATTGGATTTGGCGGGCGAGTGATGGGAGACGGCAAGCCCAAGTACCTGAATTCGCCAGAGACCCGTATTTTTGACAAGAGCCGTAATCTGTACGGATTGAATATAGCCAGAACCACCAGGAAAAATTACCTGATCCTGTGCGAGGGCTACATGGATGTAATCTCCATGCACCAGGCAGGATTTACCAATGCAGTGGCTTCTCTGGGAACGGCGCTTACATCCGGACATGCCAGTCTGGTGAAGAGGTATACACAGGAAGTGCTTCTTCTTTACGATAGTGATGAAGCTGGTGTAAAAGCCGCCTTGCGAGCCATTCCCATTCTACGGGAAGCCGGCGTGAATTCCAGAGTGGTGAATTTACGGCCTCACAAGGATCCTGATGAATTTATCAAAGCAGAAGGCGCAGAGGCTTTTGAGAAAAGGCTGGAGGCAGCTACGGACAGCTTTATGTTCCGGGTAAGTATTGCTTCCGGTGATTTTCCTATGGATGAGCCACAGGGACAGAACCGGTTTTTTGAGCGGTGTGCCCAGTATCTTCTGGAACTTTCTGATGAACTGGAGCGGAATCTGTATATTGAAGCAATTGTAAAAGAATACCGCAGATATGGAATCAGTGTGGAAGACCTTCGGAAGCGTGTAAACACCCTTGCTCTGAAGGGTACGCCTGCAGAGAAGCGTATCCAGCCAAAATCCGGCGGCTCTCCAATGAGAAAAAAGGAGAGCGCGGCAGATAAATCCCAGAAGCTGATGCTTACCTGGCTGGTTACCTATCCGGCAATTTTTGATACTGTGGAGAAATATCTTTCTCCTTCAGATTTTGTAGTTCCTCTTTATAAAGAGGTGGCAGAAATGCTCTGGAAGCAGCACGAAGAGGGAGATGTGAATCCGGCCAGACTTCTGAATGCTTTTACAGACAGTGAAGAGCAGAAAGAGGTGGCCTCTCTCTTTAATGCCACGATCCACCTTGAGACAAAGGAGGAACAGCAGAGAGCATTTTCCGATGCTTTGATCCGCATTAAACAGGAGAGTCTGGCGGAGAAAAATAAAAACTGGGATCCTGCAGATATGGGGGCTTTACAGGAGCTTGTAAAGGCCAAGAAGGATCTGGAGGAGCTTGGAAGAAAAAGGCAGCAATTGCATATTTCTTTTGAATAAGGATAAAATATTAACACTATATGGAGGTTAGAGTACCTATGGAAATGAATATGGGCAAATTCAGTGAGAAATTGGTGGGACTTCTGGAGCTTGCAAAAAAGAAGAAAAACGTACTGGAATATCAGGAAATCAGTGATTATTTCAAAGACCAGCCACTGGATGCGGAACAGATGGACAAGATCTTCGATTTCCTTGAGGCAAGTGGGGTAGATGTGCTGCGTATCACAGAGAACAGTGCAGATGACCTTATGCTGGGCGATGACATGGATATTGATGGTCTGGACGATGAGGAAGAAGTAGAGCTGGACAAGATCGATCTTTCTGTTCCGGAAGGTGTGAGCATTGAGGATCCGGTTCGTATGTATCTGAAAGAAATTGGTAAAGTTCCGCTTCTTTCAGCAGAAGAAGAAATCGAGCTTGCAAAGAAAATGGAACAGGGCGACGAAAATGCCAAGAAGCGTCTGGCAGAAGCCAACCTTCGTCTTGTTGTCAGCATTGCAAAGCGTTATGTAGGACGTGGAATGCTTTTTCTGGATCTGATTCAGGAAGGTAACCTTGGTCTTATCAAGGCTGTTGAAAAATTTGATTACCGAAAGGGTTACAAGTTCAGTACCTATGCTACCTGGTGGATCCGTCAGGCTATCACAAGAGCCATTGCAGACCAGGCGCGTACCATTCGTATTCCGGTTCATATGGTTGAGACGATCAACAAGCTGATCCGCGTTTCCAGACAGTTACTCCAGGAGCTTGGACGTGAACCTACTCCGGAGGAAATCGCGGAAGAGATGGACATGCCGGTTGACCGCGTGCGTGAGATCCTGAAGATTTCCCAGGAGCCGGTTTCTCTGGAGACCCCTATTGGTGAAGAGGAGGACAGCCATCTTGGAGATTTCATCCAGGACGATAATGTTCCGGTTCCGGCTGATGCAGCAGCATTTACTCTTTTGAAGGAGCAGCTGGTAGAGGTCCTTGGAACTCTGACTGAGAGAGAACAGAAGGTTCTCCGTCTTCGTTTCGGACTTGATGATGGACGTGCAAGAACGCTTGAGGAAGTTGGTAAGGAGTTTAACGTTACCAGAGAGCGTATCCGTCAGATTGAGGCAAAGGCTCTTCGTAAGCTCCGTCATCCAAGCCGCAGCCGCAAGCTGAAGGATTATCTGGATTAAGGAGTGGACTATGCAGTTATCCTTACGACTGTCTGCAATCGCAGACCTGGTGACAGAAGGAAACCGGCTGGTAGATGTGGGATGCGATCATGGATATCTGCCGGTATACCTGATACAGCAGAAAAAAATTCCATCCGCCATTGCAATGGATGTGCGAAAAGGACCCCTTTCCAGGGCACAGGAACATATCCGGCAGTATGGACTGGAGGAATACATACAGACCCGGCTCTCAGACGGACTTGAAGGCTTGAAAGCCGGAGAGGGTGACACCCTTGTGATCGCAGGTATGGGCGGTCCCCTTATGGAAAGGATTCTCACAGATGGCAGGTCTGTGAGAAATTCTTTCTCTGAGCTGATTTTACAGCCACAGTCCGACATTCCCCATTTTCGCAGATTTATCCAGTCTGAAGGCTGGGAGATCACAGAAGAGAAAATGGTGGAAGAGGATGGGAAATTTTATCCCATGATGCGGGTGGTGCCTGGGGAAAATGTTCACAGCAGTTTGAAACTTAACGTGGATTCTTTCCCAAAAAATACGTCTGTGAAAGCTTCTTCTGAGAACCTACATGCTGATGAATGGGCAGAAATGCCGGAAAATCCAGCTGCTTACACCTTGGAGGAAGCCTTTGGCAAATATCTTCTTCAGGAAAAGAATCAGGTGCTTTACCATTATCTTCAGCGGGAATCCCGGATCCGCTCCCAGATTCTGGACCAATTGGAAACGGCACCGAAGGCAGAGGCAGTTACTGCCCGCATTTTGGAAGTAAAGGAGGAGGCGCAGCTGATCGCTGCTGCGCTGGCAGAATATGAAGGTTAAAGAACTGACAGAATGGCTGGGAGAAAATTTTCCGGCAGCAGTTGCAGAGGACTGGGATAATGTGGGACTTCTTACAGGAGATGACGAGAGTGAGGTAAAACATGTCTTTCTTGCCCTTGATCTTACCGAAGCGGTGTTAGACGAGGCTATCCAGGCTGGCGCTGACATGATCGTTACCCATCATCCTATGATCTTTTCCGGTATTAAGAAGATTAACAATCATAGCTTTACAGGACGGAAGATTATCAGTCTGGTGCGCCATGGAATATCTTATTATGCAATGCACACCAACTATGATATTCTGGGAATGGCAGATTTAAGTGCTGGATATCTGGAACTGTCAGATACGAAGGTACTTTGTGCTACCGGGGAAAAAGACGGGGAGCCCATTGGCTTTGGACGTGTGGGAAATCTGCCTTGTGAGATGACTTTAAAGGAGTACGCCCTTCTTGTAAAAAAGAAACTGAAGCTTTCAGATGTGAAAGTGTACGGAAATCTGGAACAGACTGTGAAAACGGCTGCCGTATGTACCGGTTCTGGTAAAAGCATGATCCAGGATGTGCTTGCAGCCGGGGCAGATGTATATGTGACAGGTGATATTGACCACCATACCGGAATTGACACCGTAGCCCAGGGGCTTGCAATCATTGACGCAGGTCATTACGGTACGGAATATATTTTTATGGAAGATATGAAGGAAAGACTGGCAAAAGCGTTTCCGGAGCTTACAGTCAGCTGCGCAAAGGTGAGAAGCCCGTATACGATATTATAAGGTTAAGACCTGGTGCGGATGGGCGTGATGGTGTTCGCCCGCCCGGAGATAAAATGAGTTGTCAGAATAATATTGTCTGGTTTTGGAAAATGTGATTTATGTTTAGCCTAATTGATCTTTCAGATCAGAAAAGGAGATTTTATGGATCATGCAGTGAAACTTACAATCAATGGGGAAACCAGAGAGTTTCCCATGGGAATTACCTATAAAGAAGTTGTAAAAGAGTACGAAAAGACCAGCCCGGCCCCTGTTATTCTTGTAATTGCAGGAGGCAAGATCTGTGAGCTTCATAAAAAAGCAGAACGGGATGGTGAAGTCCGGCTGGTTACCACAAAAGACAGCATTGGAAATAAAACCTATAAGCGAACTGCATGTCTGGTGCTTTTAAAGGCAATTTACGATCTTGCAGGCAAAGAAAAAGTAGATAAAGTGGTGCTTCATTATTCTGTAGGAAGCGGTTTTTACTTTACCATGGCGGGAGAACAGAAGCTGGATCAGGCATTTCTTGACCAGGTAAAGAAGCGGATGACAGAACTGGTGGAGCAGAAAATCCCGGTGAAGAAACGAAGTGTAGGAACGGATGAAGCAATTGCACTTTTTCATCATCACAGAATGTATGATAAAGAGAAGCTGTTCCGCTATCGCAGGGTTTCCAGAGTGAATATTTACAGCATAGAGAATTTTGAGGACTATTTTTACGGGGCAATGGCTTACGATACCGGTTATGTGCCATATTTTGACCTGAAGCTGTATGATGAAGGCTTTGTGCTGATTCTGCCGGATGCTAAGGCTCCGGATGTGCTTCCGGAATTCCAGCCCCAGGAGAAAATCTTCCAGGTGCAGAAGGATTCTGAAGAGTGGGGCAGAAAGCTGGAAATTTCCACAGTAGGTGAGCTGAATGACCAGATCGTTTCCCAGGGGATACAGAAGATCCTTCTTATGCAGGAGGCAATCCAGGAGTCTGGAATTGCCAGAATTGCAGAGCAGATAGTGAAGGCTGGAAACAAGAAGTTCGTCATGATCGCGGGTCCGTCCTCCTCCGGCAAGACTACCTTTTCCCACAGGCTGTCCATTCAGCTGGCGGCGCACGGAATGAAGCCACATCCTATTGCTGTTGACAATTATTTTGTAAACAGAGAGCATACCCCGCTGGATGAATTCGGGGAAAAGGATTACGAGTGTCTGGAAGCCATTGATGTGGAGCAGTTCAACAAAGATATGCTGGCACTTCTTAATGGAGAGAGAGTAGAACTTCCGGTGTTTAACTTCAAGACCGGGCAGAGAGAATATAAAGGCGATTTTCTCCAGCTGGGGAAGGAAGACATCCTTGTTATTGAGGGAATTCATGGTCTGAACGACAAATTAAGCTATGCGCTTCCGAAGGAGAGCAAGTTCAAAATCTATATCAGTGCCCTCACCCAGCTGAACATTGATGAACACAACCGGATTCCTACCACAGACGGAAGGCTGATCCGCAGAATCGTCCGGGATGCAAGAACCAGAGGAACCTCAGCCAGCGAGACCATTGCAAGATGGCCCTCTGTAAGACGCGGCGAGGAGAAAAATATTTTTCCATACCAGGAAGAAGCGGATGTTATGTTTAACTCGGCACTGATCTATGAATTGGCATGTCTGAAAGTATACGCAGAGCCTCTTCTCTTCGGAATTTCCAAAGAGGAGCCGGAATATCTGGAGGCAAACAGGCTGCTGAAATTTTTTGATTATTTTGTAGCTGTGCCAAGCGAGGAAGTGCCTAATAATTCCCTGTTAAGAGAATTTATAGGGGGAAGCTGTTTTAACACCTGATGATGCAGATGTGCTTGTAAGAAGTTGAGGAGTATTTTATGAAAATAAGTCGCAAAGGCTTTACATTGGCTGAGCTTTTGATCGTGGTTGCAATTATTGCGGTACTGGTGGCTGTTGCAATACCTGTTTTCGGAAGTCAGTTGGAAAAAAGCAGGGAAGCAGCAGACCTTGCAAATGTACGCGCTGCATATGCGAAGGTGCTGACTGAGGCAAATATGGGGATTTATAATGAACCGGTTACGGTCAAGCTGAAACAGAAACAGTATGGATGGCAGTCGGCGGATGTAATTACAATTGGGGGAATCAGCCATTCAGTAAAGGACGGCGATACGGAGAACTGGATTGGAATACCAGGAGCAAATGGAGAATGTCAGATTTCGTTTGATCAGAAAAGGGGAACCAAATTTGTGTGGAGCGGGGATGGAACTTCTGCATCAAATAGCTATGACATGAGTGAGAATTTCTTTAAAACTCTGGAAAGCAGTGGCTGTCTGAATTTGGATTTGATAAAGAATAATACGAATTTTGAAATTGATTCGAAAGCGAGTTCTTCAACTTTTGTCCCGGAAATTGAAAAAGTATTGGGCGAACAAAGCCTGCTGAAGAATGGCACATGGGCGTTTCTGGGAAATGGAAAATCAAACAAAGCATCTGAAAGATATTTGTTCTGGACTTCATTTGATACCAATGAGGTGGGAGCTGGTAAGAAGATACCAATATTGATTCAAACAGGAGACGGGAAATATTACGTCTCGGAATCTCAAACGGCCAAGAGACAAAAAGGAAATGTAACATATGTGACAATCTCCGATCACATTAAGGATCAAACGGAGTATAAAAAAGTTATTAATGCCGGGGGTGGTCAAGTGTATAAATCTCTGTCAGAAGCCTATGCTGCATATGAGAAGGTACTTGAAAAGTATAAAGATTTACTCTAGTAATTATTTACCGGGTTACTGCTTACTCCGTTTACAGTAACCTTTACAGGTTATACGGCAGGAAGAAATGAGAAATAGTGCTTTACATCTTAAAGCAATAATGTTAAAATAGCACTTGCGCAAGCAGGCCAGGTGATCGCGGCTGGACAGACGAAAGGGTTCAGACGAGGAAAGTCCGGGCTTCACAGGGCAGGATGCCGGATAACGTCCGGTGGAGGCGACTCCCAGACCAGTGCAACAGAAATAAACCGCCATGGCTTGCCATGGTAAGGGTGGAAAGGCAGTGTAAGAGACTACCGCCGTCCTGGTAACAGGCCGGGCACATGTAAACTCCATTCGAAGCAAGACCGAGCAGAAAGCGATACGGCGGCCCGTCGTGCTTTCAGGTAGGTCGCTTGAGCCTTTCGGCAACGGAAGGCCTAGACAGATGATCACTCAACGACATAACCCGGCTTATCGGTCTGCTTGCGTATTTAAGAATCAAATTGTATGATACATATAATGTGATATTTAACCTGAGAAGGTTCAGTTCTGCTGGATTTTCTTAGGTTTTTTTGTTTTATAGGAAATTACTCCGTAATGTTCCGATAAAGCAAAAAACGCTCCGCGAGGATGCGACCAGATGGACAGGAAATTTCACCGGAATTTTCTGTTACAAAAAAAGTGGAAGCTGTATTCAGCTTCCACAATAAAATATCAATATTGTTATAAAAAACAATGATTTACAGAGATGAATTATTTATTTCTGTGACCGGAATATTTCTCCTCACAATATTTACATCTGTAAACCTCATTCTCCTCATCAGCCAGAACAAACACCTGATCCAGTCCCTGCTCGATGGAAGTGATACAGCGGGGATTCTTACATCTGATCACGTTTACAACCTGCTTCGGAAGACGAAGGTCTTTTTTCTCAACGATCTTCTCATCCTTAATAATATTTACGGTGATATTGTGATCAATGAAACCAAGGATATCCAGATCCAGATCTTCAATCGGGCACTCAACCTTGATGATGTCCTTTTTGCCCATCTTATTGCTCTTTGCATTTTTGATGATCGCTACGGTACAGTCAAGCTTATCCAGCTTCAGATCATGATAAATGGTCATAGCCTTGCCTGCTTTAATATGGTCTAATACAAAACCTTCACGAAGTGCTCCAACATTTAACATGGCAGTTCCACCTCCAATAATGTAAGAATCAGGGCCATACGAACATATACACCGTACTGGGCCTGTTTAAAGTATGCGGCTCTCGGATCATTGTCTACTTCGACTGCAATTTCGTTAACACGTGGAAGCGGATGAAGAATGTACATGTCATCCTTTGCAAGGGAAAGCTTCTGCTTGTCCAGTATGTAGAAATCCTTCATACGAACATAATCTTCCTCATTGAAGAAACGCTCCTTCTGAACACGTGTCATGTAAAGAATGTCAAGCTCCGGAATAGCATCCTCCAGACGTTCTACTTCTAGGAACTCGATGTTGTTCTTCTTCAGTACGTCTTCACGGATATAGCTGGGAATACGAAGCTCTTCCGGAGAGATCAGTACGAATTTAACATTGTTGTAACGAACCAGCGCCTCGATCAGAGAGTGAACGGTACGTCCGAATTTCAGATCTCCGCACAGACCGATGGTAATGTTGTCAAGACGCCCCTTTAAGGAACGGATGGTAAGTAAGTCTGTAAGAGTCTGGGTTGGATGCTGATGACCACCGTCACCGGCATTGATAACAGGAATATTAGAAACCATAGAAGCTACCAGCGGAGCACCTTCTTTGGGATGACGCATAGCACAGATATCTGCATAGCAGGAAACAACACGAATGGTATCGGCAACAGTTTCCCCTTTCGCTGCGGAACTGGAATCTGCAGATGAGAAACCAAGAACTTTACCGCCAAGGTTCATCATAGCAGCTTCAAAACTGAGACGGGTGCGGGTACTTGGCTCATAGAAAAGTGTGGCAAGCCGTTTGTCGTCACAGGTATGTGCGTATTTTTTGGGGTTTTTCTCAATATCGCTGGCAAGATCCAGAAGCTTCTCAAGCTCCGGAACACTAAGGTCCAGCGGACTCATTAAGTGTCTCATGATATACCTCCGTTATGAGTGTGTGGTTTTGGGTTAGAGTGTTACATTTCACGAAAACTCTTTCAAAAAGGTTCTTCTGTGAGTGGTAACGCAAAATCTCTTCGACCTATCATATACTACTTGGAATGATTTTTCAAGAAGATTTTGTAAGTATTTTTTCGAAAAACAATCCTGTGAGAAACCAGACCGGGAGATAGTCCAGACGGATGATTCCTTTGTACTGATGGGGCACTCCGGAATAGTCCCAGGGGCACATGTGAAAAGCCTGCAGGATAGAACCGCTGGTAAATTCTGCCAGGTAAAATCCGGCAGTATAAAGGGAGCCTCGCAGAAGTGCCGGAAGGCTTTTCAGCTTTTTGTATACAGGCAGAATCAGGGATGCACAGCCATAAATGGGAAACATAAGAAGAGAGGTAGTCCCTTTCATGGACGCATCTCCCCGGAGCAGGGAATGGAGCCCGGTCCAGAGAATCTCCAGACACAAGCCGGTAAAACCACAGAAGAGAAAAGGGTATTTTTTCATATGCTTGGTCTCCTTGGGTAAAATGATAAAAATAACATTCCCATTCTTGCTAAATTTATGCTGCAAGGTTATAATGGAGAGAAAAAGATATTTGATAAACGAGGAGCTTTTATTATGAACTATCAGGAATGCCGTGCATATATCGATGATTCGGCGAAATACGGTTCCGTGCTGGGACTTGATAATATGCGTGAAATGCTGGACAGGCTTGGAAATCCTCAGGATGCAGTTCCTTATGTCCACGTAGCCGGAACCAATGGAAAGGGTTCCGTGATTGCTTATTTATACACCACCCTTACCCGGGCAGGCTATAAAGTGGGCAGATACATATCCCCAACTCTTTATTCTTACAGAGAACGTCTTGAGATTGCCGGCGAGAAGATCTCACAGGAAGATTTTGCAAAGTATGTGACAGAAATTTCCAGGTCAATTGACCAGATGACAGCGGTTGGCATGAATCATCCTACCCCTTTTGAGATTGAGACCGCAGCAGCGTTTTTATATTTTAAGGAAGAAAATTGTGATCTGGTCCTTCTGGAGACCGGAATGGGCGGTAATCTGGATGCCACCAATATTGTGAAGAATACCAAACTGGCTGTGCTGGTTTCTATCAGCATGGATCATATGTCATTTCTTGGAAATACCCTTGGAGAAATCGCAGAGAAGAAGGCGGGAATTATCAAACCTGGCTGCCGGGTTGTGACCACAAAGCAGAAGCCGGAAGCGGCACAGGTGATTGCAGATACCTGCAACAAGCTTCATGTACCCTGTGTGGTATCTGACCCTGATGAGGCTGTTTTGGAAAAAGAGAGCGTATTCGGTCAGACCTTTTCTTATAAAGGAGAGGAATTTGCAATTTCCCTTGCCGGTGTTTACCAGAAAGAAAATGCAGTGCTGGCATTAAACGCCCTTGAAGAACTGGACAGACTTGGCTGGACTACTACCATGGAACAGCGGAAGGACGGTCTTCTCCACACAAGCTGGAAGGGAAGATTTACGGTTATCAATAAAAAGCCTCTTTTTATTGTAGACGGCGCTCACAATGCCGGAGCAGCCGACAAGATGGCAGAATCTGTCCGGCACTATTTTAATGGGAAAAAACTGATCTACATTATGGGGGTTTTTGCAGACAAGGAATATAAGATTGTCCTTGAAAAAACAGCCCATTTTGCAGAAAAAATCTATACCATAGAGACACCGGATAATCCCCGTGCACTGCCGGCAGAGGAACTGGCGAAGGCGGCAAGGGTATATAATTCCAGTGCCGAGAGTACAAAAAGTATAAAAGATGCTGTAGAAAAGGCATTTTCCTGTGCAGGAGATGACGAGAACAGTGTGATTCTGGCATTTGGTTCACTTTCCTTTATTGGAGCGCTTACAAATGCGGTGGAAGAATATGTCGGATAAGTGTCAGGTACTGAAAAGGCAGCGTGTTACTGGTCACGGAGTGAACAGTAATGGCAGTACATTGTGGAAATTGAAGTGTGCAGCAGCTGAATTTGCATGATTAAATACAAAAACTGGAGAGAAAACAATATGACAGATTTGCAGGAATGCAGACGAAAAATAGATGAAATTGACAATCAGATGGTGGAACTTTTTGAGAAGCGGATGAAGGTCTGCGAGGAGGTTGCAGAGTATAAGATCCATACCGGAAAGAAAGTGCTGGATCCGGAGAGAGAGCATGCCAAACTGGAAGAGATCAAGAAAAAAGCGCACGGTGAGTTCAATGAACTTGGAGCCCAGGAGCTTTTTCAGCAGATCATGGCCATCAGCAGAAAGCGTCAGTATCAGCTTCTCACCGAGTATGGTCCGAAAGAAGAGGAAGACTTCCAAATGGTGGAGCAGCTTTCCAGAAATAATGTGACTGTTGTTTTCCAGGGGGTAGAGGGCGCCTACAGCTATGGAGCCATGCGCGCCTACTTTCAGGAAGACATTAAGAGCTATCATGTGAAGCTGTTCCGGGATGCCATGGAAGAAGTTGCAGCAGGAAGAGCAGATTACGCAGTCCTTCCTATTGAAAATTCCACAGCTGGGATTGTGGCAGATATTTATGACCTTTTGACAGAATATAATCTGTTTATCGTGGGAGAGCAGATCCTGAAGGTTGAGCATGTGCTGCTTGGACTGCAGGAGGCTGAGCTTTCCGATATTGCCGGGGTATATTCCCATCCTCAGGGACTCGCCCAGTGTAAGGAATATCTGGAAGAGCATAGAGATTGGAAAACCACAGCAGTAACCAACACCGCCGCAGCGGCCAAAAAGGTCAGCGCAGATCAGGATAAGACTCACGCAGCGATTGCCAGCAGGGCTGCCGGAGAGATTTACAATCTGAAGGTTCTGGCAGAGAATATCTGCAAAAATGACAGCAATGTGACCAGATTTATTATTCTGGCAAAGAAACCGGTTTATGAGAATAACAGCTCCAGGATCAGTGTATGCTTCGAGGCACGTCATGCAAGCGGAACTCTTTACAATGTACTTTCCCATATGATCTATAATGGTCTGAATATGACCAAGATCGAGTCCCGGCCTATTCCGGGAAAAACCTGGGAATACCGTTTCTTCGTGGACTTCGAGGGAAATCTGCGGGACAGCGCGGTAAAGAATGCATTGCGGGGCATGGAAGCAGAGACTAGCTATTTGAAAATTCTGGGCAATTATTAAGATTATAGCTGCGAAGGCAGAGAGTGGCAGCAATTTCATTTATTGTTAAAATTAACCAAAGAATTTAAGAAGATTTTATCTGTTTTTAATATAAGAAAAGTAGAATGAAAAACGGTGCGAGTGCGTGAGCTTGTATATCCGAAAGTGTGCTTCCATGAATTGTCCGGACGGCAAAAAGGAGAAGAGACACGTAAATGCGTCATGGAATTGAGAGGAAACAAAAATGGCAAGAACAGAAGAATGTATCCTTTACCGCAATTTCGACAACGGTGAGGTACTGGACATAATGACATCACTGATGAACAGCTATGAGGCTGGTGAAGAAGGCTTTGAGAATCGGAAAGAGGAATTTTTCCATATGGCAGGAAGCCTGGTGGAAATGGCAGGAATGTATGGGTTTTCCGGGAATCTGTGGCACACTTATCTGACACAGCTTCTGGTCAATCACGAGAATGCATTCAGTACCGCTTCCGAGATCAGAGGGGCAGTGGAGGGAAGCATTAACCATCTGGCTCTTCATGATTTTGGAATTTTCAAAGAACTTTATGACTTTGATCTTGCTGTTTTTGACAGTGCGTTTGGAACAGACTGTGCTGATTTTCTCTGTAATTATGTGAATACAGGATGCAACAGCAAGGTATACAACCAGCGTATCTGCGACAGAATCTGTGATATGAGCAAAACACTGGCAGAGGCTTCTACAGTGGAAGAGTTTATGGCAGATATGGTGCAGTTCTACAAAGATTTCGGCGTAGGTAAGCTGGGATTGAACAAGGCATTTCGTATTGAGCATGGCAAGGATGGCAAGCCGGTGATCGCACCGATTACCAGAATCGCCCATGTGAATCTGGATGATCTGGTTGGATATGAAATCCCCAAGCAGAAACTGATCGAGAACACGGAGGCTTTTGTAAGAGGAAGAAAGGCCAACAACTGCCTGCTTTTTGGTGATGCAGGAACTGGTAAATCTTCCAGCATCAAAGGTATCCTGAACCGTTATTATGACGAAGGACTTCGCATTATCGAGGTGTACAAGCACCAGTTCCAGGATCTGAATGATGTGATCGCACAGATCAAAAATCGTAATTACAAATTTATTCTTTATATGGATGATCTTTCCTTTGAGGAATTTGAAATCGAATATAAATATCTGAAAGCTGTGATCGAGGGCGGCCTTGAGAAAAAGCCGGACAATATTCTGATCTATGCAACCAGCAACAGACGTCATCTTGTTCGGGAAAAATCCGGGGATAAGCTGGAGGTGGCAGACGATGAAGATCTGCACTCCTCCGATACTGTGCAGGAGAAGCTTTCTCTGGTTTACCGTTTTGGCGTACGTATTTATTTTGGTGCACCGAACAAGAAGGAATTCCAGAATATTGTTACTACACTTGCAGAGCGCTATGGTGTTACAATGCCTGCAGAGGAGCTTCTGATGAAGGCAAACGCCTGGGAGCTTTCTCACGGCGGTCTCACTGGAAGAACGGCGCAGCAGTTTATTGATCATGTTCTGGGAACAAGTGAGGAACAGTAAAAGAATACCAGAGATTATCTGAAATTTATGTCTGGAATGATTTAATCCTTGGCAGGAGGGAAAAACGTATGGCAGTGACCACATTTGCGGCAATTGATATCAGTTCCTATGAGATCACCATGTAAATTTTTGAATTTTCCAAAAAGGGTGGTTTCCGGACTGTAGACGATATCCGGTATCGTCTGAATCTTGGAGTAGGGGTATATTCCGGCGGAACCATGGAAGTGGATAAGGTAGATACTATTTGTGAAGTACTTAACGACTTTAAGAGGAGCATGGCAGAGTACGGTGTGAAAGAATACCGCGCCTGTACCACAAGTGTTTTCCGTGAGATGAAGAATCCGCTGATTATCATTGAACAGATTTTCAGAAGAACTGGAATTCATGTGGAGGTTTTAAGCAATGCCGAGCAGCATTTTCTGGGCTATAAATCTATTGCGGCCATTGAGAATGGCTTTAAGAAAATGATCCAGAAAGGAACCGCTATTTTGGATGTGGGCGGTGGAAACCTGCAGATTTCCCTGTTTGACAAAGATGCGCTTGTAACCACCCAGAGCCTGAAAATGGGAAGCGTGCGTATCCGTCAGCGACTGAAAGAGCTGGAGAAAACCAATACGAATTATGCACAGCTGGTGGAGGAGTTTATCCGTAATGACCTGACCGGGTTTAAGCGTCTTTATCTGAAAGACCGCGAGATAAAGAATTTGATCCTTATGGGGGATTTTCTTACTGAGACTATTTTCCGTGAGGAGAGACAGGATAACATTATTACACGAGCTGAATTCGAGAAGCGGTATGAGAATACGGTTTATAAGACCGAGACTTCACTGTCAGAGGAAATGGATATTGATCCGGAGTATGCCGCTTTGATCGTGCCAACTATGGTTATCTGTAAAGATTTTATGGATCTTTTCAATGCAGAAGCGCTTTGGATGCCAGGTGTATCTCTTCTTGATGGTATTGCCTATGATTTCGGGGAAAAGAAGAATTTTATTAAGAGTGCACACAATTTTGAAAATGACATTCTGGTGGCAGCCAGAAACATTGCCAAACGTTATTCTACTGGAAAGGATCATATTAAGGGTACTACCGACCTTGCCCTGGCGATTTTTGACAGCATGAAGAAAGTGCACGGAATGGGAGACAGAGAGCGTCTGCTTCTTCAGATCGCAGTGCAGCTTCATGACTGTGGCAAATATATCAGTATGGGAGATGTGGCAGAGTGCTCCTATCAGATCATTATGGCTACGGAGATTATCGGACTTTCCACAGAAGAACGTCAGATTATTGCAAATGCGGTGCGCTACAATACCACAGAATTTTTTTATTACAGCGAGATCGCAGGAGAAGTCGGAATGGATCGTTCCGTATATCTTTTGATCGCCAAGCTGACTGCAATCCTTCGTATTGCAAATGCCATGGATCGCAGCCATTATCAGAAGGTAAAGAATATGAAGGCTATGCTGAAGGACAGAACCCTGCTTCTTACAGTTGATTCAGAGCAGGATATCTCCCTGGAACTTGGACTTCTTATGGATAAAGTTGAATTTTTTGAAGAGGTATTTGGTATCCGTCTGGTATTCAGACGTAAGAGAAAAGTGTGAGGAGGGGCACAATGGATCTGAAAAATTTTGAAAAACCGGAGTATTTTGTGAACAGGGAGTTGAGCTGGCTGAAGTTTGACGACCGTGTTCTCTCAGAAGCAAGAGATAAAAGTCTGCCATTGTTTGAAAGACTGAAATTTACCAGCATTGTATCTTCCAATCTGGATGAGTTTTACATGGTTCGTGTGGCTTCTCTGAAGGACCAGGTTCATGCCGGCTATGAGAAAACAGATATTGCAGGAATGGGACCAAAAGAGCAGCTGAAGGAGATCAGTGTCCAGACACATGAACTCGTCCGTTCCCAGTACAGCACTCTGAACCGTTCCCTTCTTCCGGCGCTGGAGAAGGTAGGACTTCACCTGGTGATGGAGCATGAGAAATTAAACGAAGAACAGCAGGAGTATGTGGACCGTTATTTCGAGGATAATGTTTATCCGGTTCTTACTCCTATGGCAATGGATTCTTCCAGACCTTTCCCGTTGATTCGAAATAAGACATTGAATATTGGCGCCTTGATTTCCAAGAAGGATAAGAAAAAGGGCAAGGATGTACTGGTATTTGCCACTGTCCAGGTGCCGTCTGTACTGCCGCGTGTGGTTGTCATTCCATCCGGGAATAAAGAGGACACTACTGTGATCCTTCTGGAGGAGATTATCGAGCGCAATATTGACAAGCTTTTCCTTGGATATGATGTGGTTTGTGCACATCCTTACCGTATTATGAGAAATGCGGATCTTTCCATAGATGAGGATGGGGCGGAGGATCTTCTGGTGGAAATCCAGAAGCAGCTGAAGAAGCGCCAGTGGGGTGAGGTGATCCGCCTGGAAGTGGAGGATAAAACGGACTCCAGACTTCTTGGCATTCTGAAAAAGGAATTTGACATTAAAGAAGAGGATATTTTCTATATTAACGGACCACTGGATCTTACCATGCTGATGAAGGTTTATGGACAGGATGGCTTTGATCAGTACAAAGAGCCGAAATATACCCCTGCTGTAGTGCCTGCATTTGCAGATACCAGTAAGGATATTTTCCAGGTGATCCGTGAGGGTGATGTGTTCTTACACCATCCATACATGAGCTTTGACCCGGTTGTAAATTTTGTACGCCAGGCGGCAAAGGATCCGGATGTACTTGCGATTAAGCAGACGTTGTACCGTGTCAGTGGAAATTCCCCGATCATTGCAGCACTTGCCCAGGCAGCGGAGAATGGCAAACAGGTTTCGGTTCTGGTAGAGCTGAAGGCACGTTTTGATGAGGAACACAATATTGTGTGGGCAAAAATGCTGGAAAAAGCAGGCTGTCATGTTATTTATGGTCTGGTTGGCCTGAAAACACACAGTAAGATTACTTTGGTGGTTCGCCGTGAGGACACCGGAATCCGCCGTTATGTCCATCTGGCAACTGGTAACTATAACGACTCTACTGCAAAGCTTTATACGGACTGCGGCATTTTTACCTGTGATGATCGCTTCGGCGAGGATGCAACTGCAGTGTTTAACATGCTTTCCGGATATTCTGAGCCGAAGAACTGGAATCGTCTGATCGTGGCACCAATCTGGATGAAGGATCGTTTCCTGAAGCTGATCGAGAGAGAGGCAGAGCACGCGAAGAAAGGAATGCCGGCTATGATCGTAGCGAAGATGAACTCTCTTTGTGATCCGAAGATCATTGCAGCTCTTTATCATGCATCTTCCTGTGGCGTGCAGATTTACCTGCTGATCCGAGGTATCTGCTGTCTGAGAGTGGGAATCCCGGGTGTGAGCGAGAATATCCATGTACGTTCCATTGTAGGAAACTTCCTGGAGCACAGCCGTATTTTCTATTTCCACAATAATGGCAGTGACGAGATTTATATGGGAAGTGCGGACTGGATGCCTCGTAATCTGGACCGCCGTGTGGAGATTGTTTTCCCGGTCGAGGACGAGCAGATCAAGAATGAGATCAAGCATGTTCTGGATCTGGAGTTCCGTGATAATGTAAAAGCCCATATTCTTCAGCCTGATGGAACTTACGAGAAGCAGGACAAGAGAGGCAAGCTTCTGATCAATTCCCAGATGGAATTCTGCAGGGAGGCCACTGAGAAAGCAGAAGCGTTAAAGAAAAAAGAAAAACATGAAAATTCCAGAGTCTTCATCCCGGCAGAACCGGCGGAGGATGTGGAAGAATAAGAAGTTGAAGTGAATTAGGAAAAATAAGGAAAGCCGCTGTATTGTGATGTGAGATTATAATACGGAGGCTTCCTTCGTTTGTTTGCAAAATTTAACCAAAATGTACTTGAAATAGAAGAAAGAATATTTTATTATTAAATTAGTCCAGTTTATCACGGTAAACCGGAAAAATATTTTAACGAAGGAGGAGCATTATGAGTAAGAAAATGTGGAAAAAGCTTTCTACACTTTTGCTTATGGTTGTTATGGTGTTGACTATGAGCCTTTCGGTCCAGGCAGCAGCCGTAAAAATGAATAAGGCAAAAGCAACCCTGTATCCAGGCCAAAAAGTTACACTCAAGGTTACAGGAACCAGTAAAAAAGCAAAATGGTCCAGCTCAAATGCAAAAGTAGCAAAAGTAAGCAAAGGTAAAGTTACCGCAGTGAAAAAAGGTAAGGCTACGATCAAAGCCAAAGTAGGAAAGAAGACCTACACCTGTAAGATTACGGTAAAAGCACCGGCTCTGAGCCAGAAAAAGCTGAATGTAACAGTTGGCTCAAAAGCAACTGTAAAGCTGCATGGAACAAAGATCAAATCTGTATCCAGCAGTAATAAGAAAGTTGCGACTGTTACCAAAAAAGGTGTGATCACAGGTAAAAAGACAGGAAAATGTACCGTTACATTTAAGGGTGCGAATGGAAAAAGCTACAAATGCACAGTAACTGTCAACGTAGCCCCAACTGCAACCCCGGCACCAACCGCAACTCCAGCGCCGACTGCAACCCCGGCACCAACTGCAACTCCAACCCCTACTCCAATTACTCAGCAGGTGGTTTCCACTCAGGCTGAACTGAATGCAGCACTCGCTTCTTCTAATCCGGATCTGAAAGAAGTAGTAATTGAGCAGAGTGGAGCAAGCAGCTTCGAAATTCCAAAGGAAGACAAGTCTGATTTAACACTTGTAGTAAATGCACCAAACGGCGAAGTTGTCAACAATGGTAATTTCAAAGAAATTGTAATCAAAGCAATTGCATCCAATACCTTTATTGAGAAAGCAACTGGCAATAACATTATATTCCAGGCAGCAACCGGACGTGTGGCAATTGATGAAGGCGCAAGCGCAAACATCGAAGTAAACAAAGGTGAGTCCGAAGCACCAAAGCTTGATCTGGTAAATAACGGAACTGTATCCGAACTTACCCTGTCCACAAAGGCAGATGTAAATGTATCCGGCAAAATTACTGCAACGGCAATTCCTGTTACCAGTACGGCTTCAGCAGGGGGAAGTACCATTTCCACCAGTCAGAACCTGAATCTGAAAGCAGAGAGTAAGGTAGAACTGACACTGAACGCAGGTGCAGAAAGCACAACAGCTGCTGTATCTGACGTAGCTAATATTCCAGATGTAAAAGGTCTTGGAAAAGTTCAGGTAAAAGATTCTGATTCAGGTAAAATTCTGGATACAGTAGTGGCAGAGAAAGATGAAAATGTGGCAGTTAATAAGGTTTCTGTAACCGGTAACGTAAAAAATGCAGGGGATAACACTGCATTTTCCGGTGCTTCTGTATATCTGTTAAACTATGTTGCAGGAATCAATGCAGGAAATGTTTCCCAGTATCTGACTGCAGAAAATAAAGTGGCAGATACAGCTGAAGACGGAAGTTATGCGTTTGAAGCAGAATGGGGAAATTATTATCTGGTAGTTGTTGCAGACGGATACCGCACTGCATTACAGACTGTAGAGATCACAAGTGCAAATGAAAACTCATTCAGCTGTGAGCCAATCAGCCTTGTAGCTGGCGGCGAAGATGAGACAGGCAGCGTGGATCTTACATTTGTAGATGCTGCAACAGGAAGCGTTATTGATTATGCAGTTGCCCTTGAAATTCGTGAAGGAGCAAACAATGTTTCTGGAAAAGTATTAAAAGAGATTGCAGTAGATGCGTCTGAAAATGGAAAATGCACAATAGAAGAGCTTCCGATCGGAACGTACACCATTCAGGTAGTATCAGCAGATGCAAAGTCTGAAATTGTTGCTGCGCCGTTCAGTGTAACAGTAGTAAGCGGACAGACAGTAACCAAGACCTTCTCTGTAACGAGGATTATCAATGATGACCAGATTCGTTTCGTTCTGAGATGGGGCGATGAGGAGTCTGACGCACCTTCTGACCTTGATTCTCATCTGGTTGGTCCAAAAGCAAGCGGAAATGGTAAATTCCATACCTATTATTCGGATAAGACATATGGAGATACAGACACACAGGAGAATTATGTGACCTATGCAGATCTGGATGTAGATGATACAGATTGGGAAGGACCAGAGACAACCACAATTTACAAACAGACGGCAGGAACTTATAGTTTCTATATTTATGATTTTACAGATCAGTCTGATGAAGAAAGCACCAACATGTCTAACAAGTCTGGTGCAATTGTCACAGTTTACAGAGGAAGTACCCTTCTGAATACATTTAGTGTACCGACTGGTCAGGCTGGAAATCTGTGGCATGTGTGCGATTATGATTCTGTTACTGGCAGGGTAACCGGTATTAATACAGTTGGTTACTGGCCAAATGGTGGAAGCGATACTGTTGGTATGTCTGAGACTGATGTTTTGAAAGCAGAATTGGACAGAAAAATCAGCGAAGTATCAAAACAGAAAGCGGCTCTTGTAGATAATGCATTTAAGGCTGACCTTGATATCCTCCTTTCTGAAGCAAAGAGTGTGAATAGTACTTCAGATAATATAGATGACATTAAGGCAATGATTCAGAAGCTGAATGATATTATAGATGCCATTGACAGTGTTTCAAATGTGGAAAATGTTATAATAGACGGTGAGTACGCTGACTATGAGAAAGTGTATAATGATGAAGAAGACTGTGATGGAATCCTAATCCGCGGCAAAGGTGAAAATATTGGAAATCTGGAAATAACTTTTGCAAACGAAAATGGAGAAAAGGCAGATGTTCAAGTAGCAGATGTATCTGGTCAAGATTATGTAAAAATGGTTACGGCTACTAATGCTAAATATGGTATCTCTAGAGTTTGGAAAATCTTTTATGAAATGGATTTAAGAGAAATATTCAGCCTCAATGAAGATGATATTGTAGGTAGTATGATTACGCGGGTTGATATTGAAACCTATGATACCAGTGGATGGATGGCAATTTATGGAGTTTCAGAGTCCTTGCCAGAATTTACAGTAAATACAGCTGAGGGTATTGAATATACAATTAGCGAGGATGATGGAAGTCATGAATGTGATGTAGTAATTACATTAACATCCGGAGAAAAAACTTTTAAATATTATGTTGAATATGAAAGAGACTTTAAACTTGTACGTCCGGACAGAATTTCTGGAAAAGGTATTGTTTCATATTCTGTAAGTAATATTAACAATATTATTAGTGTAACAGGAACGGAAGCAACGTTGACAGACTTGTCTGTAACAAATGATGACGAAAATAAATCTGTACAGATTAACAAGGATGAACAGGGCGTTGTAAAAGAAATTGTAGTAACAAACAGCAAATATAATATTACTGTTACATATTCGGTTAAATACACAATGTTAGAAGCTTCTGCAATTGAGTGTGACACTGAGTATGAAGTATCTCTGGAGGAAGGCGAATATGCGGATTATACGTTTGTACCGGAGAAAACAGGTTGGTACAATATTAAAAATATAACTTCTGATTATAGTGATGTATATATTGAACTGTACAAGAATGGAATAAGAGTTGATTATTCTAGTGACGGTTTCGTTGAAGATGCATATCTGCTGGCTGGTGAAACTTATTATTGCAGAATAAGACAATTTGAGAATGAGAACGGTGTTTATACGTTTACGTTCAAAGTGATTTTTGCAGGGGATGACGTGGATATGCTCTCTTTACCAGAATCTGACGGATTCACTGATGAAGCAGTAGTAGCAGATACCGAAGGAACCGCATTTGGTGACGAGAGTTTCGTAGAAGAGGGCGAAAGCACACCAGAGGCTGACGGATTTACAGCTGGTTCCGGTGATTTCACAGAAAATGCTGGAGAAAGCATTGAGGCAGATGCAGACGACTTCGCTTCCGAAGATTTCCAGTAAAAACTAAAATCCTGACTTTATACTTGTAAAGCCGGATCAAGGGTGCCGCAGGGCAGACTGATATAGCAGTCGCGCTGCGGCACCTTTTTGAAAAAAAAGAATTTAACAATATTTATGGGAACTTGTTTTTCCATAAGAGTGAATGGAGTTGGTTTCTTGTTTAAACTATAGAAAAATGCAACAATATACAAAAAAACTTTCATAAAATCTGGTAAACAAAAAAACTTCCGAATCACTTCGGAAGTTCCTAGCAGCCAGTACGAGAATCGAACTCGTGTTTTCGCCGTGAGAGGGCGACGTCTTAACCCCTTGACCAACTGGCCTTGTCAACCGACTCGCTTAGTATATCTTACTTTGCAGGAGAATGCAAGCACTTTTTTTATTTTTTTTGCGAAAAATTGAAAAACTCCGAAAAAAGCCAGGAAATAAGCGGGTTTGCGGTGTCAAAAAAATTTTAAACAAAATAGAAAACCCAAATTTTACTTGCAAAAATACCATAAACTGGGGTATGATATAGAACGAATGTTTGAACAGAAGATAAGAATGGAAAAGAAGCGGACATACTGTCCGCTTTTCACAACCATTGGAATAAATGCTGAAGCCCAGACAGTGCATCATGAAATGTAGAGCTGTAAATGAAATGAGCAGTTATTTCGTGCACTTACAAGTTGATTTCTCGAACAATCCTGTCGGTACACTGGATGCATAAAAGAAGAATATGGGACAGCAGAGTCTGAAGTTACTGTTCACTGGTAACAGTCTGAATGATAGTAAGAAAGGAATTAACACCATGGCAAAGAAAGACACTTACGACGCGGGTAGTATTTCTGTCCTGGAAGGATTGGAAGCTGTTCGGAAACGTCCGGGAATGTACATCGGAAGCGTATCCAGAAAAGGCCTGAACCACCTGATCTATGAGATCGTGGACAATGCGGTAGATGAACATCTGGCCGGTTACTGTTCTGAAATTGAAGTAACACTGGAGAAAGACGGCTCCTGTACGGTCACTGATAATGGACGAGGAATTCCGGTAGATATGCATGCGAAAGGGGTATCTGCAGAGCGTCTTGTATTTACCACCCTCCATGCAGGCGGTAAATTTGACAACTCTGCTTATAAGACAAGCGGTGGACTTCATGGCGTTGGTTCTTCCGTTGTAAATGCCCTGTCCACATATCTGGATATTAAGATCAGCCGTGATGGATTTGTACATCACGATCATTATGAGAGAGGTATCCCCACGATTGAACTGGAAGAGGGACTTCTCCCCAGGCTTGGCAAGACCAGACAGACCGGAACCTGCGTGAATTTTCTTCCGGACCCGGAGATTTTTGAAAAAACAAGATTTTCATCCACAGAAGTAAAGAGCCGTCTCCATGAGACTGCATACCTGAATCCCAACCTTACCATTCATTTCATGGATCTTCGTGGTGATACTCCTGAAGATATCACTTATCATGAGCCAGATGGAATCGTGGGATATATCAAAGACCTGAATCACAATTCCGAAGCCCTCCACGAACCGATTTATCTGAAAGGAGAAGCTGACGGAATCCAGGTAGAAGCAGCATTTCAGTACACCAACGAATTTCGTGAGAACGTACTTGGCTTCTGCAATAATATTTACAATGCAGAAGGCGGCACTCATCTTACCGGATTTAAAACAACCTTTACAACGGTGATGAATACTTACGCTCGTGAGATCGGTATTCTGAAGGAAAAAGATGCTAATTTCACAGGAGCGGATATCCGTAATGGAATGACAGCGGTTGTTTCCATCAAGCACCCGGAGCCACGCTTTGAGGGGCAGACCAAGACCAAACTGGACAATCAGGATGCAGCCCGCGCCACGGGAAAAGTAATGTCTGAGCAGCTGGTACTCTATTTTGACCGAAACCTGGAAACCTTGAAGACCATTTTGTCCTGTGCGGAAAAGGCTGCCAAGATCCGTAAGACAGAGGAGCGTGCCAAGACCAACCTTCTCACCAAGCAGAAATATTCTTTCGATTCCAATGGAAAGCTTGCCAATTGCGAGAAAAAAGATCCTTCACTTTGTGAAATCTTTATCGTAGAGGGAGATTCCGCTGGCGGTTCTGCAAAGACTGCCAGAGATCGTAATTACCAGGCAATTCTTCCGATCCGCGGTAAGATCCTGAATGTGGAGAAAGCCACCATTGACAAGGTGCTTGCAAACGCAGAGATCAAGACTATGATCAATGCATTTGGATGCGGATTTTCCGAAGGCTATGGAAACGACTTTGATATCACCAAACTTCGTTACGACAAGATCGTGATTATGGCCGATGCGGATGTGGATGGTGCTCATATTTCCACACTTTTACTTACTTTATTCTATCGTTTTATGCCGGAACTGATCTATGAGGGACATGTTTATATTGCCATGCCCCCTCTTTACAAAGTAATGCCGAAGAAGGGTGCCGAAGAGTACCTGTATGATGATAAGGCACTGGAAAAATACCGCCGCAGTCACAAGCCGGGAAGCTTTACCCTCCAGAGATACAAAGGTCTTGGAGAGATGGATGCCCAGCAGCTTTGGGAGACAACCTTAAATCCGGAAACCCGGAGAATGAAACGGGTGGAAATTGAGGATGCCCGTATGGCTTCCAGCGTGACGGAAATCCTGATGGGAAGCGATGTGCCGCCAAGAAAGGCATTTATTTACGAGCATGCAACTGATGCAGAACTGGATATTTAAGAAGGCTGAAATCCGAAAGAGCAGAATTTTTCGGACGAAAAAGCAGAATATGGTCTGAACGTAATATAGAAGAGTATTTTGCAAGAGGAGAACCTCAGATTTTAGCTTGGAGTGTGTTTGAAAAATGCTTTCTGCAAGATGTGCGTCACAATTTGTGGGAGATTGCAGGAATGATTTTTTAAACAGGCTCCAGAGTGTGTTTGAAAGGAAAACAGATTATGGAAACAAAGCAGGAGAATGTAATTGCCACGGACTATGCGGACGTGATGCAAAAATCCTATATAGATTATGCCATGAGCGTTATCATTTCCAGGGCACTTCCGGATGTCCGCGATGGTCTGAAGCCGGTACAGCGAAGAACCCTGTATGATATGTACGAGCTTGGGATCCGTTACGACCGTCCATATCGTAAGTGCGCCCGTATCGTTGGAGATACCATGGGTAAATATCACCCTCACGGGGACAGCTCTATTTATGAAGCACTGGTTGTAATGGCGCAGGATTTCAAGAAGGGCAAAATCCTGGTAGACGGTCATGGAAACTTCGGCTCCATTGAGGGAGACGGTGCCGCTGCCATGCGATATACAGAGGCAAGACTGGAGAAACTGACCCAGGAGGTTTTTCTGGCAGACCTTGACAAAAATGTAGTGGACTTTATGCCAAACTTCGACGAGACAGAGAAGGAGCCTCAGGTGCTTCCGGTGAAGATTCCCAACCTTCTGGTAAACGGTGCAGATGGTATCGCCGTAGGTATGGCCACCAGCATTCCGCCTCATAACCTTGGGGAGGTTGTGGATGCAGTGAAGGCTTATATAAAGAACAACGACATCAGTGTGAAAGGCCTGATGCGTTATCTGAAAGGACCGGATTTCCCTACAGGCGGTCTGGTTGTAAATAAAGATGATCTTCTGAATATTTATGAGACCGGAAGCGGCAAGCTCCGTCTCCGCGGTAAAGTGGAAGTGGAAAAAGTAAAAGGCGGTCGCCAGCAGCTGGTGATCACCGAGATTCCGTACACCATGATCGGTGCCAATATTGGAAAATTCCTTAACGACGTAGCCTCCCTTGTAGAAACCAAGAAAACCACAGATATTGTGGATATTTCCAACCAGTCCTCCAAGGAAGGAATCCGTATTGTACTGGAACTGAAAAAGGATGCAGATGTAGAGAATCTCACCAACATGCTCTACAAGAAAACCAGACTGGAAGACACCTTCGGAGTCAATATGCTGGCTGTTGCAGACGGACGTCCGGAAACCTTAAGCCTGAAGCAGGTGATTGAGCACCATGTGGATTTTGTGTTCGAAGTAACTACCCGCAAGTACAAGACTCTTCTGGGAAAAGAGCTTGAGAAAAAGGAAATTCAGGAAGGCCTTATCAAAGCCTGTGATGTAATCGATCTGATCATTGAGATCCTTCGAGGCAGCAAGAGCCGTGACCAGGTTAAAAAGTGTCTGGTAGAGGGTATCACAGAGGGAATCAGATTCAAGTCAAAAGCCAGTGAGAAAGCTGCAAAGAATCTGAAATTTACGGAGAATCAGGCTACAGCCATTCTGGAAATGCGTCTGTATCGTCTGATCGGACTGGAAATTGAGGCACTTCAGGCAGAGTATGACCAGACTATGAAAAATATTGCTTCTTATGAAGATATTCTGAACAACTATGATTCCATGTGTGAAGTAATTATTGAAGAACTTGACGGAATCAAAAAAGAATACAGCACCAAGAGAAGAACTGTGATCGAGAACGCAGAAGAGGCAGTTTACGAAGAAAAGAAGATGGAAGAGACAGAGGTCTGCTTCCTTATGGACCGCTTCGGCTATATGCGCCTTATTGATAAGAATGCTTATGAGAGAAACAAAGAGGCTGCCCATGCAGAGAATAAATTTATTTTTACCTGTATGAATACAGACAAGATCTGCATTTTCACAGATATGGGACGCATGCATTCCATCAAAGTGGCAGACATTCCGCTGGTGCGCTTCCGTGACAAGGGAACTCCGGCTGATAACCTGAGTAACTACGACAGCAGCCAAGAGCAGATCCTTTATGTGGCACCTGTAGGACAGGTGAAATTATCCACCCTGTTGTTCGTGACTAAGACCTCCATGTGCAAGCTTGTCGCAGGTGAGGAATTCGATGTGGCAAAGAGAACGATTGCATCTACCAAGCTGGGAGAAGAGGATCAGCTGATATTTGTAGGTCCTGCAGATGAAATGGAACAGGTGGTGTTCCAGAGTCAGAATGGCTATTTTCTCCGTATCCTGAAAACGGATGTTTCTACTATGAAGAAGACCTCTGTTGGTGTAAGAGGAATGAAGCTGGGGGACGGGGATGTTCTTGAGCATGCCTATCTGGTGGAACCGAGACAGGAGTACACCATTCAGTATCACGACAAGCCGTATGCATTGAACAAGGTAAAGCTGGCCAAACGTGATACCAAGGGTATGAAGCCCAGAATCTAAGCAGCAGATTATGAAGAAAAGGCTGTTATACAGGTTGTGTAGCGGAAGCTCAAAAGAGCTGAGAGTAAAAGCTGTTGCTGGTGAAACAAGCTTAACAATACTGTCAAAATGGGTTAAAACCTTGTAAAATGGGCATTTATAAGAAAAAGCCCTTGCAATTTGGATTTAAAGGTGTTAGAATAATACAAGAAATCAGAACTTGTTGACAAAGGAGTGGGCGTGAGCCCACTCTTTTTGATGATAAGGACCAGAGCGGCATTCGCAGGTGATAACCGCGAATACCGGATTAGAGCGTGTTTGAAAAAGGCTCTAGAGAGGCAGGTGGGAAAAATGAGCAGAAAAGAAGAGTATGAACAGAAAGCAGAAGCATTGTTATCTCCGATCGTAGAAAGCAATGGATTCGAACTGGTAGATGTGGAATATGTCAAGGAAGCAGGAAACTGGTATCTTCGCGGCTACATTGACAAACCAGGTGGAATCACAGTGAATGACTGCGAGACAGTAAGCAGGGCTTTCAGCGACAGGCTTGACGAAGATGATTTCATCGAGGACAGCTACATCATGGAGATCAGTTCTCCGGGACTTGACAGACCTCTGAAGAAAGAAAAAGATTTTGCCAGAAGCATTGGCAAACTGGTAGAAATCAGAACCTACCGGCCAATCGAGAAACAGAAAGAATTTTGTGGTGAACTGACAGCATATGATAATAACAGTGTGACCATTGATGAGGAGGGAACTCCTCGCACTTTCGATAAGAAAGACATTGCACTGGTGCGTCTGGCGATTGATTTTTGAGTTACCATGAAAGTCCGGACGCAGCTGTGGGAGTACCACAGGCGCGGAACAGCTGACTTTCATATAGGAAGATGCTGCCAGTCGGCGACATGTCCGATTTAAGAAATAAGCGATTATGCTGGAAAGCAAAAAGGAGGAAATAAGAAAAATGAACAAGGAGTTAATGGGTGCTCTGGACGAACTGGAACGCGAGAAAAATATCAGCAAGGAAACTTTGCTGGATGCCATTGAGCAGTCCCTGATCCAGGCATACAAGAATCATTTTGGAAAAGCTGACAATGTACATGTTACCATTAACAGAGAAACAGGCGATTTCAGTGTATATGCAGACCGCCGGGTTGTAGAATTCGTAGAAGATCCTGCTGAAGAGGTTTCTCTTGTAGAAGCACAGAAGCAGAATACCAATGCAGAGGTTGGCGATATCCTGAAGGTACCGGTTCACTCTGACAAATTTGGCCGTATTGCAACACAGAATGCAAAGAACGTAATCCTTCAGAAAATCCGTGAGGAAGAGCGAAAAGTTCTGTTTGACCAGTATCACGGCAATGAGAAAGAAGTTGTTACCGGCATTGTACAGCGTGTGGTAGGACATAATGTAAGCGTAAATCTTGGCAAGGCAGATGCGATCCTTGCTGAGAATGAGCAGGTGAAGGGTGAGACCTTCAAGCCTACTGAGAGAATCAAAGTGTATATTCTTGAGGTAAAGGATACACCGAAGGGACCTCGTATCCTTGTTTCCAGAACACATCCTGGCCTTGTAAAACGCCTCTTTGAGTCTGAGGTTGCTGAGGTGAAGGACGGAACTGTTGAGATCAAGAGCATTGCCCGTGAGGCAGGTTCCCGTACCAAGCTGGCAGTATGGAGCAACGATCCTGATGTAGATCCGGTTGGAGCATGTGTTGGTGTAAATGGTGCCCGTGTAAGTGCGATTGTAAATGAGCTTCGCGGTGAGAAGATTGATATCATCAACTGGGATGAGAATCCTGCAATCCTGATCGAGAATGCATTAAGCCCGGCGAAGGTAATCGCTGTTATGGCAGATCCGGATGAGAAGACTGCACTTGTTGTGGTTCCGGATTACCAGCTTTCCCTTGCAATCGGTAAAGAAGGACAGAATGCACGTCTTGCAGCACGTCTGACTGGATTTAAGATTGATATCAAGAGTGAAACCCAGGCAAGAGAGTCCGGCGACTTCTATGATTATGACGAGGATGACGATGAGTACTATGAGGATGACGAGTACGAAGAGTCTGAGGAGTCCGCTACAGAAGAAATTTCTCAGGATAGCGAAGAAACAGCTGCCGGTGAAGAGTCTGAAGAGACTGAGGATGCGGTAGAGAATGAAGACGAAGAATAAAATTCCCATGCGCCAGTGTACTGGCTGCAGAGAAATGAAGAATAAAAAAGAAATGATCAGGGTGTTGAAAACCGCAGAGGATGAGATCATTCTGGATGCTACAGGCAGGAAAAACGGTCGCGGAGCCTACATCTGCAAGAGCCGTGAGTGCCTGGAGAAAGCCAGAAAGAATCACGGACTGGAGCGTTCTTTGAAAGCAGCTATCCCGGATGAGGTTTATGATAGCCTTGAGAAGGAGTTTGATAGTATTGAAGAATAATAAAGCGCTGTCCCTGATCGGACTTGCAACAAAGGCCGGAAAGACAGTCAGCGGAGAGTTTTCCACTGAGAAATCCATTAAGACCGGCAAAGGATATCTGGCAATCGTAGCCGGGGATTCTTCTGATAACACCAAGAAGAAATTCCGGAACATGTGTGAATTTTACGAAGTGCCCTTGTATATCCTTTCAGATAAAGAAACGTTAGGGCATGCCATGGGTAAGGAATTCCGTGCCAGCCTGGCTGTACAGGACTGGAATTTTGCAGAAGCTATTAGG
>SKEI01000326.1_pt1 | contig 31494 bp, 17 predicted proteins | sample 4826701 | NCBI WGS metagenome assembly SKEI01 (sample SAMN11008813, study PRJNA524170) | human gut metagenome | biome: Human fecal sample; material: Feces; isolation source: fecal sample from pouch patient p2, p6, p7, p14 | host: Homo sapiens | place: Israel: Tel-Aviv | collected 2016-08-31 | reverse complement strand
TCCACAACGTTTTCCGCATACCTCTTCAGTGCCGAAGTGGCGAAATCGGTAGACGCAGTTGATTCAAAATCAACCGTAGAAATACGTGCCGGTTCGAGTCCGGCCTTCGGCACCATACAAAGCTTTTTGCAAGTCTACTAACGTCTACTTTAGTCCATAAAAACAGTAAGTTAGGCAGGTTTCTGGCTTTTCTTAGTCTGTACGCGTCTACTCAATTCCTTGAACATATACCAACTGATGATGGTATAACTGATGGTATTCTCGGTTCGATTGATTTTGGTACCGACACTGGAGGTATCAACTGATGGCTCTCACAGATATCAAAGTTAGGACTACCAAGCCCTCCGACAAACCCTTCAAACTCACAGATGGGTAGGGTATGCACCTGCTGATCAATCCCAATGGTTCAAAATACTGGCGACTTCAATACCGTTTCGAGGGGGCAACAGAAAGTTTCAGCATTGGGTGTTTATCCATTGGTCTCTCTTGGTGAAGCCGCAGGAAGCTAGATGAAGCCAAAAAGTTGGTATTTGATGGTATCGACCCTTCTGAAAAGAAAAAGTGTTAGGTAAGCGAAGCGAGTTGTGCCGGACGGGTTTAGCGACATCCAGGCGAAGCATTTTTGTAGTATTAAATTCAGCGATCAAATCTTTAGCTGCATTCCCAACTATTATTATTTTTCCACCTATCACGACAGGAGCTTTTTTATGTTGAGAACTGGCCTAAACGCATAGAGAACGGCACCAGCAAAACTCTTTCCCCTGCGAATTTTTTGCATCCCTTTCAATGTTTATCACCGACAGATCGAGTTGCTGACAGAAGGGTATCTCTCAGTACTTTTATTCTTTTTTGCGCCGTATAAATTTCGGTAAGGGTAAAGGAGCTGTTGTGTGATTTGGTATCGAGATGCTGAATAAGTTTATGTAGATTCTGAGCTTGCTTTTGTAAGCTCTTTCCAAACAGTTAGATTTATTTCAGAAATTTTGGGTGGGAGATACTTCAATGCTGACATACGTATCCAAACAGTACGGTTGAGATCTTTTCGTAAGCCATCAACGTAGGAGAATTCGGCATCTCATTTAATCTGATACTAATACAATGATTACGTGTCTGTTGGGAGGGTAATTTAGCACGAGTGAAATTTTCATAGCTACAGCTTCTAAATGACTTGATGTTATTAAGACTGTGATTTCTATCATTCATATGAACTCCCTTCATATAGTAAAGTAAAATAAGCATGGCCGATATGCTTATTTTATTTATATGATAGATACTGAAAATTTCAATGTATGGAGTTGATTTTACTTTTTTTCAACTAAAGGGAGATAAAAACAAGGAGCAATAATAATGTTAAATATAGCAAATAAAATCAAGATATTACATGAGGTGTCAAATGAATTACTTTAAAAAATAAAACTTAGACGTTAATTATAGAAAAAGGTTGATAGTCAATGTGCTATTTATAGGGACTATATTTTTCATAGTCTTGTTTTTAAGCTTCCCAGCATACCTAATTCTCACTTTTCCTTTAGCAGACTTAAAAAAACGTCTAAAAACAGATGGGGACCTTTTATAAACATGTCTGATTCTGTATTTTAGATGCAATAAAATTGTCGGAGTTAGATTATTAGAATGGGAGTTTTCACAAAGATTAAGATAATTGCATAAAATTTTCTGCATATGAAATAGAACATTTTATTATCGTGCTGCTTGCTAAGACACACAAAGCTAAATAAACATGTCAGTATTTTTTCTCTGCTTTTTCTAGCTCATCACTTATATTAGTAATAGTTTGAATATATAACATACTACCAATATTGACGCTGATATGTATAATGCTGTTTCTACTAAATATTTTAAAAAATCGTTAATTTGGGGAATGTAATAAAAAGATATCACTAGTCCGACAACAGTAGGATAAATAATATGAAGAGACTTTAAAATAGTTGATATTTAAGGATGTTGCATATATAAAGATAAATGCAACTGATACTACTATTAGAAAGATAGCTAACGGCTTTTCATAAATAAAACGGCGTTTTTGTTTCGTTCTCTAAAAATTTTTAGGTGTGTCTCAACTAATTTTTGTGTGTTATTGGAAGTAGTATTTATCATGTTAAATCGTCCTTGACCTTAGCACTCTAATTAAATTGTGAAAATAACAATGGGTAAGAATTATTTGTCATTCTTAATTAGTTTTGGTATCATTTCCATACAATGCCATCCTTAATATAACGCTCATAACTATTATATGATTGTAATACAAAAGCAATCTATCCTTTTGTAGGATTTAACTCACTTTTTCTACTTACGTAATCTCTTTAAGAAAATCGAGATTCATTTTTTTTCCGTTCGCATATAAATGTATTAATCTAATAGGATCTTTATATAAACAAAATATAGGCGGGTAGTGTTCATCTAGTAAATCTATTTGGTCAAGTTTGGTTGATGTATCTTTTAAAGCCATATGGATTGACTCTATATTTCCCTTCACTCCAGGGAAAACAAAAATACTAAAAATATCAATAGCTTCTTTTACAATCAAACTCATAGACTTAACATAATAAAATTGCTTGATAATATCAGGTAAGCTAGGGGCGTTATTAGCATTACTTGCGCTATAATATTTAGCGTCAATGATATAATATAAGTCATTGATTTTAAGAACTATATCCGTCTTTTGACCTCTTGAGGACGCATGAATATATTCATTAGATATTTTGTATACAGGCGCTGCAAATTTTTTATTGATGTTTATTCTGTCATTTAAAACAGAACCGAGAATGCTTTCCCACATCCCATGAAATTCTTTAATACCAATAATAATATTTGACTTGTCATATCCAGAGTTTTTTTCAAGATAGTTGTTGATTAATTTCAGCAGATAAATATCTCTTTCGCTATATATTGTGTCCAGTTCTTTTTTGATGGTAGCTATCTGAATCTCTTCGCTTAATTCAGAGCGACCAATCGAGTTTAAAATACTTTCGTAATACTCTGGTTCAGAGTAAGTGAGCCATCCCAAACCTTTGCTTATGTCATAAATAATTCCAGCATGAATTTTTGAGATCTCACTGTCGAGTTCAATTCGCTTTGAAACACCCTCATACTCAAGATAAAACAGCGAGTTATCAGAAGGATAAGGTTGAAAACTATGAATGGTTTTCTTCCAATTAATCTTGCCTGCATTGTGGATTTTTCTTTTACTTCTTCGTTTGTATAAACCGTTGAGATTAAAATCATCCAAAAGAGAGATGATTAAAGTGAGATTTTCTTCGCCTATAAAACCTTCTTCATTGTCTCTATTTTCAATACTATTTTTTTTCGATTGTTGATAAATATTAATAGAAGACATTAATTCTCTTGCAATTTTTTCTTTTTCAGCAATTGAGTATTGTTGAAGATTATTTACATCGCTATTCCTTGGAAGAAAAATATAAGGTTTACCTTTGAAGTATACCAACCCAACGAAGTGAATAAAAATGTCATCTTGAACAATAACACCTTTAGAAGTTAAAAAATCTCTTAAATCTGTCGGTAACTTATTTACATTATATCTATCATTATAAAAAAATAGCATGGTCTCACCAAATGTTTATTTAAATCTACAATTTGAAAATTTTAATTTTCTCTTCAATTATATCATTAAAAATTGGTCTTCCAGACAAAAAAGCATTATGCAATTCACCAAATGTTTTAAATTCTTCTGTACGAAAAATAAGGCTTTTTTTCCCATGTCGTAACACATCGTCCCAAAGATAGACTAATAACTTACCAGCAACTGTGTCAGTGGCTTTTTCTTTTGTTTTTAGTTCATTATCATCAAGGAAACGATGGCCAAGTAATCTATCTTCAGGAACATTTAGCTCTTTCAATTCATCGTTAAGTAACTTAGAAAAATCACCCCAAGTAATATTTATTGTTTCTATGTTAGCTTCGTCATTATATATGTTTATTGGTATTTCACCTTTAGTAGCATTACTATAATCGATATGAAGATACTCAAATTGCCAACGGCGTTTAAATGCTGTGTCCATGGGCATTACTGCTTGATCGCTACTATTCATAGTCGCTAAGATTGAGAGATTGCGAGGAATTCTTAAGCTTGATAGATTATCATTCACTCTTTCATTGATGTAATCCAACATGTCAGGATCAATTATATCAATTTCATATTTGCTTTCACCAAACTCATTACGATCTAATAACTGGAATAATTCACCAAATACAGCAGAGGCAGAAGCTCTATTTATTTCCTCAATTACTAAATATACATTTTCATCTTTTGAGTTTAACGCAAGTATTAAAGCTCTTAAAAAAGGCCCTGCTCTATATTCATAAACTACTTTTTTATTTCCTTCGCTATCTTCGATTGTTCTTGGCCTTAAACTCCCTACAAAGTCTGAATAGAGCATGTCTGGATAAAAAACAGTTCTTATATATTTCGATGAACCTAATATTTCGTTAATCCGATGGCTTTTACCTGTCCCTGGGGCACCATAAAAAATTTTGTTGACTGATTCGATTAATTTTGAGTGTTCACTATATTTAGATAATTCTAATATATACTCATTATTATCAGGTATCTGTGTTTCAAGATAGTTTATTGTCTTCCTAAGAGACTCTTTACTAATTTGCATTGTTTTTTCCGAGTAATCTTTACTATTATCATTAGCAATAGTAACAACTTTATTGATCAAGGAAAAAAGCGGTAGTGTCTGTGTTGTAGATAGTGTATTCACAACTGCATCTTTTATATTTACTTCAAATAAATCACGCCATATAGATTCGTTATAGGTATTAAAATTAATAAATTTATCTATATTTGATTCAATATCTTTTAAAACTGAAATCAGTTGAGGCAGAGTTATTGAAAAAAATTTAACACTATTTCTTCTGCCAGTATTTGAAAATACAAAACTCGGTGCTACCTGACTATAGCTGACAGACATTGAACTTGATAGATTTGAGCAATCAATAATGAAATCATTAATGTTTTTGTTGTACATAAAATTTTCCATTGCATGTGTTTTTGTACAGTGCTATCATTGCCCGGAAAGAAACCGGATAAGTAGGGACAACCATAGCTAATGACAATAGATAGAGCATACTACATCAAGGAGTTGAGAAAAAGGATGGGGATTGGATGCTCAACCTTTGCTCAAATCTTAGGTATGGGGTCTTCTGGAGAACGTACCGTTAGAGGGTGGGAATCTGGCGAACATCAGCCTACACACAATTACTGGAATCAGATTATTAAACTGGAAGATGTCATGAACACACACACTGAAAACTCTCCATTTAAACAAGAATCTATTGAAAATAGTAAATTTACTTTCATAGATTTGTTTGCTGGTATTGGCGGTATACGTTTACCTTTCCAGCAGTTGGGAGGTCATTGTGTTTTTACATCTGAATGGGATAAATTCGCTCAAAAAACCTATTTTGCTAATTATGGCGAAATGCCTGATGGTGATATCACACAAATCAAAAATTCCGATATCCCAGATCACGATGTTCTCTTGGGTGGTTTCCCTTGCCAAGCTTTTTCTCAGGCAGGGCTGAAACAAGGATTTAGCGATACCCGTGGAACAATGTTTTTTGAAATACAAAGAATACTTGCAGGTAAGAGACCAAAAGCATTCCTTTTAGAAAATGTAAAACAATTACAGGGACACAATAAAGGTGATACTTTAAAGACAATTATCAATATATTACAAGGTAAAAATGCGCAAGATATACCCTCTGATATACCTATGAGCAATGATGCACGAAGCGCCTTATCACAACGTTTAAATTACTGGGTTGATTATAGAGTTTTGCGCGCTGCTGATTTTGGTGTACCTCAAAATAGAGAACGAATCTTCATCGTAGGATTTGATAGAGATTATTTTAAAAATGTTGATTTTGATAAACTATTTTCTTGGCCAAAAGCTCCTAAAGAAAAAACTCGCTTAGGTGATATCCTTCTTTCAAGAAAAGAATTAAATGAACTTGAAAAAATTCATGGGAAAGATTTGTACACTATTTCCGATAAATTATGGACAGGTCATAAAAAAAGAAAAGAAGAGCACAAAAGTAAAGGGAATGGCTTCGGGTATTCACTCTTCAATGAGAACAGTTCTTACGTAAATACCATCAGTGCTCGTTATTATAAAGATGGCTCTGAGATTCTAATTGATCAAGCATCTCTTGGGAAAAACCCTAGAAAATTGACTCCAAGAGAGTGTGCAAGGCTTCAAGGATTCCCAGAAGAATTTATTGTAGATGCAGTTTCTCATGGGCAAATTTATAAGCAATTCGGCAATTCTGTTTGCGTAAAAGTCATAGAAGCTGTAGCAGGAAATATGATTGCCGCTCTGAATAGAGCAACAGATCTGATTGAAGAAAAAAATAAAGTTGCTTAATAGCTATGTTTTTTCCTTTACCATCTGAAAGCTCAAACGTCAGCTTTCAGATGGTATGATAAACTTTATCTAATGTTATATTCCATAATGAAAATATAACTTAACAAAATCAGTCACTAACTGATTTTCAAAAAACATATTTCGTGAGTAATAAAGTTTTTCCAAACTTATTCTTTTCGTTTGATTATCATCGTAGTGAATAGCTCTATGGCAGATAGGGCAAAGTGATTAAATGTTGCCAATATTATCCAAAGAATGTGTATGGTTTTTTTAGAATGCAAGAGGAATGAAATGATGTGCTTCCATAAAATTTTTCTGTATAATCGGTGAAATGAAAATAGTATGAAGTGGGTTATATCCACATTTAAAATTTGCATTTTCTAATGCTTGTAGTGCTAAGAAATAGTTGCGTTGGAATCTATAGTTACTTAATGGAACTGCCTGACCTGCTTGTTGAAGTACTATATTCTTAAGATAAACGTCGTCATCATGATCTTGCTCATATAGTATAGAATTTTTCTCTGCCTGCCTTAACAGGTGATCCCATTGTAACGGTGATAAGAAACCCATAATAGGTACATAATTCTCTTGTCTATTAAATGTAAGGAATACATCATTTGTATTAACTTGGAATCTTAATCTTCCTTGCATATATAGTATAATTTCGTTTCCACTTTATTTAGGATAGACGATAGGGATATCGTTATATTCAAAATTATTTAATTTATAGTCAGTAAAAATAATGAGTTTTAATCGTTCTGATCTTGTTTCCTCAATGTTAGAACCTTTTCTAACAATTCTTGTTAAATCATATTTCCCTAGCATTACTTCTTTTTCGTAGCGCTTTAATGTAATGCTTCGAACACCGGTAGCTTCTCTGTTCGTAACAATTGAAAATGCACCTGATGTTGCGTTTAAGGTTTTTAATAATCCTAAATTCATAAATGCCATCTAAATATCCTTATTATAAAGTGATAATACTTGCAAGAGTGTAATGAATTTTTTTATGTACAAAAACACATTTTTTTAAGTTTGATGTACAGAGACAATGCCCTCCCTTGTCTCACTATTAAGGTAGGGCTGTAATTATTTCATTCTAGAATGACTCGAATATTTTATATGAAAATGTTTGATTATCACCAATAGGAACTGATGGCATCAATGATGGTATGATGACTTTTGTGGTAATTTTTAATCTCTTAAGATCATCAGGATAGTTGTGATGTTCGAGTCCGGCCTTCGCACCTTCGCACCTTCGCACCATCGGAACATCAATAGACGTCAACGGACGTTTTTTTATGACTGAAATCCGCGCCACACAAGGCTTTTCGCTATTTTTCGCTCAACCTAAGTCAACCTACATCAACTTACTGATGTGGATACAGCTACAGCTGCGGCTATATCCCGATTCGATAATGTTTGTACCCACACAAAACCCTTGAAAGGCTACAAGGCTGAAATTCTCTAAACCATAGAGATGATTTTTATGATCCAGTCTTTCTCTTGTTGAGATAGTTCCAGTTTGCTCACTCGTGTTAAGAAGGTATTGATCACCTGAACATCCGAATTGGTGAGCCTATTTAATAGAGTGGGTGGTATACCTTTACTAACTATTGCTTTGCGGTGACTTTCGTAGTTTTTATTACTCATTGGTGATCCTCAAATATCATTGTATGGCGGCATTGATCGTTTCCAGCAACCTTTACTTACTCACTTCAAACTGCATCCTCGTAGACTGTTCCACTACAATAATCGAAAAGGCGCGGATGTCCATTCAGGTATCCCGCTAATACATATAGCAATAACAATGGCTTATGCGGCGCGCGCTGTTCACCCTTGTGCCAGATTTTTATATTGGCAATTGCCTGCTGTAGCGATTTACTGGAAGCCATTGATATCCCTGGCAGTGAAATAATTGCGATCATGCTCGCAAATTTTCGGCTGTTCAAGCCTGCAAGTGAAGATATATTACTTTGATCTCATTTGTTTTTTTTGCTGCCTGTTCTGAGAACGTATAAGGACATTCTCCATGAATAAACTCCCCGATCATCTTCCGCGGCGGTATATCATCGAAGCTATCCATTTATGGGATGCGGGAGAAATTCATCAGTTCCAGCCTGCGCGGTTGTATGAGATTGAATATCATGGCCGACGTTACCCCTCGAAGGCGATTGCTGGCATCGCAGCGACATTGATGACGGGGACGCAATTTACCCCTGCGGATTTCACCGGCGGAATAAAATCTAAATGCGTCAAACTACTCATAGAGCAGGGATTTCATATTCATCAGGATAAAGCCGCTGCGGCTCCCATAGCCGACGTTCTGTTCCCGGATGAGTTGCCGTCGCAGGAGACATACGTTGAAGGTGCGGCGATAAAGGTGACAGTAAACCGCTATGAACGCGATAAAAAGGCCCGAGATAAAGCGGTCGAACATCATGGATGCCAGTGCAACGTATGCGGCGTTGATCTCGTGAAGATCTATGGCGATATCGCTGAGGGTTTTATCCATATGCATCACCTGGTGCCGCTTTCAGCCATTAAAGAGGATTACCAGCTGGATCCAGTTAATGATTTGCTTCCTGTGTGCCCTAATTGCCATGCGATGTTGCACCGACGCAAACCACCGTTTTCGCCGGAGCAGTTAAAAGCGTTGATGGATGCAAATAAATCAAATTAATGAATGCTCACCCTTCACGCCAAAACCGCAAAATAGCGTCAACAAATTTGTCTACAATCATCCCCCGACTGAAATGACTGCTTCGTGGTGTCGTCGTCCAGTTCTCCGGCGTTCGGTATGTTGAATCTTTTCCAGCTTCGTTAAGATCTTCAAAATAGCCATTGAAGATATTCTGGTTAACACCGCCAGTAACATAAGCCTTGCCGTTGTGTACAAATGTCACATGACCCGCCATGCCCATCGGCGCGTGCGACATCAATTTAACCCAGCTATTGGTTTTGAGGTTGTATTTGTGAACGTCATTAAATACCTGAGTCAAGCCCTCACTGTTTTTGCCAATGCCGTCAAACACATACAGATTGCCATCAATAAATGCAGAAGTTGCTTGATCTCTCGGTCCACCAGGAAATGCAGCTAACGCTGTCCATTTTTTATCTTTGGTCTGTTTCTCCAGCTTGTACCATGCCGTACCTGCGCTACCTAAACCAATGTAGACAGTGTTGTTATCAATTGCTCCGGTACCACTTTTAAATGGCACAGGCGTTTCCGGTAATACATACGCATTTACGGAAAATGAAGCCATCATTATAGCAAGCACCGTTATTGCTTTATTCATTGTGACTGTAACCTATCTACCAAGCTTTAACCTTCACCCGTATGAGGAAAGTTTTAAATATAAGGCTAACCATAGCATATGCCTTTATACCTATTACACCAAAAAAACAGACAAGTTATGCCATAAACGACTTTTGTAATTTGAGTCACAAATCAGGAAAATTATATTTATCTTCCGTGAAAGCCTTAACTTTCACGGAGTTTCGGAATTTACAACGTTGCTGACGTAAAGGCTCCTGTTTGTATTTCTTTAACCAGCTCACCCACGGTATATATTCTCCATCCTTCGACTTCGGCGGGAGTAAGGTTAACTGCAATTTTAAGGCCTGGCCATGCTGCTTCTACGGTTGCAATAATTTCATGTTCTGAGTTTTGAAGATCTAACCCAGGAACAGGAGGTTGAAAGCCTTTATGTTGCATCATATTAATATCACCATGTACTGATGGATCAGTCAGGTCATATATTTCATTCCAGGATTCGGCTTTTAATAACCCTTGTTGGGAACGTAAACGTTGAATGATAGCCATCTCAGCTTGGGTAACGAATATACCTTCATGGAGGGGCTGTTTACGATGGCAATCCTTACACAGAACAAGAAGGTTTTCATGGTGATTATCATATTTGATGCCATTTTTATGATGGACATGGCACAAGTTTTTGGCGGTTGATAAATTCACACCACAATCATTACAAGTATACTTGGCCTTTTCTCGTATTGATTTTGATATATCTTTCCAGTTTTCGACATACCCACTATTTGTTTTGTCATAGATACCCTTAGGCATATGACGAAAACAGGTACTATAATCTGAAAAAAACTCATTTAATGAGAATGATTTAAAAATCTCTCTTTTCCTTTGTTTATCAATACTTCCTTTGTAATTAAGTCGTTCCAGACAATTCATACATACCCGTAAATCAACATCCTGGCTCCGACCTGAACCATCATCAATTTCGAATAAACCATCTATGCGGTTAGTTGCATGATACCTTTCAAATCGATTTTTATGGCGCATTTCATCAAGAGTTCTGCACCAGGCAATATGAAAACGTTTTCCTTTTTCGCCATCGATGATAGCCGCATCATAACGCCCTGAATGGTCCCTAATATATAAAAGAACCTGGCGGCCATGATAAGAGATAAGCCCGCTACCAGGGTCAAGATCTTCGATACTAACTTCTTTACCCGTGGATAACTCAATATCTATAGGATCAAAGTCAATAGGGGATTCATCCAGAAAAAAATCGACTCCTTCTGGTAACATTTTCTTCCCTAATTGAATAAGTTCTGAAATGTCGATAGATAATTTCATCTCTTACTCCTGAATAATCTTTCTAATCTGCAACTCGGCATTTGTTACAACTTTGAAGGTGACACGACGAGAGCGATTAGGATCCTCCTTGCCGGTTTTATCAAGAATGGGATGTGCAGATGAATAACCTACTGCGGCAAATTTACTTTTAACCCATTGTTGGTGTGTCGCGATATTTTTTATATCATAAACGTATTGTAATACTGCACGTGTACGACCTTGTGATAGTGCCATATTATTAAAATAAGCAATATCAGGATTCGTTGTTCCAGTCCAGTCAGTACTTGTGTGACCTTCAATGCGGACTTCAGTAATATGTTCTTGATAATTATCAAGAACTTTTAGGTAGCGAGGAAAGAAGTCGTCAAGAATGAGTTTAAACTTTGGTTTAAGCTCTGTGCTTCCTAAGCCAAATAAAACATCCGGTGATTTAAATCGAACCTCCAGAGTCTGCTTATCGATCTCTGCATCCCAGTCTTGCAAATCCTTTGCAAACTCAATATCCAGAGCATTATAAAGCTGTAACTGAGCATTCTCGTAGGCTACGGCAACTTCTTTAATTTTTTCTTTTTCAATACGTACGTAGTGCATATAAGCAATAGATATGAACATAAAAACCATCATCAGCCCTGCCATTAGGTCTGACATGGATACCCAGTGTTCATTATCTTGATCTTTTTTAGGTAATTGTTTCCCTATAATCTTATCCATGATCGATTACCCTCGATGTTTATTAGCAGAAATTAATGCTTGTAACTGCCCCATAATTATTTGGTAATCTTTAATAAGTTTTTCATAGTTACCGACAAAACCTTTGCTGATTGAAAGCAGAGCATTACCTAATGATTGCATTTCACGGTTCATCTCACGTTCAGTTGCTTGCTCAAAAGCATGTAACTGCTCGTTGATGGATAGAGCAAATTTTTCAATTGATTCTCTGACTTGAGAAGTCAGCCCTGCACTTGCCTTATCAAATGATGTCTGGATTGAATCAAACATATTATCGGCATTACTGGATAGTTGATGGTTAATCTTTTCACCAGTCTTACTGAACATATCAATTACATTAGTCGTATTTTGTTCCATATTTCTATGCAATTCTTTCGAGTGCGACTCTAGTGACTTCAGGAATTCTTCACCACTTTGTTTCATTTCAGTAATTGTTTCACCTAACGTGCTGGTTAGAGTTTCGGAGGAATTGCTGACATCATGTGCCATCGAGGCAAATGCTTGTTGTGTTTGGGTAACCGATTGTCTGAATCCTTCGGTACCTTCATCCAGGGCCACGCGCATTGAATCTGCATTAAGAAGTATTTGCTGGCTGGTTTGCTCAAGAGATGCACTAACATTTGCAGCTCCGGATTTCAGCAGTTCACCCACTTCAGCCATTTTGTTCTGTATTTCAGGTAATACGGTTGTAGCTTTATCGCGGATGGCGACAAAGGTTTCTAAATGGCGGGAGAGTTCGCTGATTTGATGTTGGTTCACCTGAAGCACTTCACGCAGTTCAGACATAGCCAGAGGAATTTCTTTACATTCTTCCCAAATCCCGGCAACCGCAGTTTTTGTTTCAACCAGAGACTCGACACTTTGTTGATATTGTTCTGACATCAGCTCAACTTGCGTTTTATAATTTTCCTGCCACTCAACAAGTTTTTTTACAGAGGCATCAAGTGCTTTAAAGTTTTCACCAAACTGTTCAGTTAAATTTTCATTAAAATCAATAATGACTTGTCGTAAAGCATCAATAATTTGTTCTGTAGCACCTTTTGCCATTAGATCTGCAAATTGTTCAAGTTGTTCCCAAAGCTTATTACTGAAATGAGTGTGATTAGCTAATTGTGCCTGCGAGGAATCGCTAATCTCAGTACGTAGTAATTTTATTTGAGCAATAAGAGAACCTTCACTATCACCGTTAATACCCGAGACTAATTTAGTCAGAGTCTGGTTCTGCTCTTTTAATTCATGATAGATATGTTCAGGTGTAACAGATTCAGGGTTATTTTCTGCTAACGCACTTCGTTTATTGGCAAAAAAGAAAGCATCCATTCCATTAAATAAAATGGCAAAAAACATACCTACAATGCTTGTAATGAATGCTGTTTTTAGGCCGCCTAATAATACGGGGATGCTGGTATCAATACTTTCAGTATTAAAATTGAGTAACCCAATAATAATACCAATGAAAGTACCCAGAATACCTAATGCCCCCATTAAGGTTGGAGCATATTCTCTAAACTTACTATGTATATTTTTTTTGTCACACCACCACGCTGATAAAAATACGAATATAACAGCCCAGATGAAAATATTGGTGATCAGTGTAGAGTCTATCGATTGAAACAACTGCTCAAAAAGCTGCGCTAACATTTTGATACCTGTGTAAATAATGGATAGTTGTAATTGTTTAAAAAATAAACAAAACACACATAATTTATATGGTTAAGTTCGGTGTGGCGCTCATGATTGTAACAAGTTTTTTCGAGATATAAATGATTTGTCTCATTTTTAGCGAGTTCATCGGGTTGAGCTTTTTTATGATGATAGTAACCTGTTACGAATTGTATCAAAGGAAGGCAGGTTGCTTGTGAAAACTCCAGTTAACCCACTTTTGCAATGGCTTAACATGTTTTTTAGTCGCCGTTCATTATCCGGAGCTGATGGACGGGCGTTATATGCTTACCGTTGTACTGATACAGAGTACGAAAGTTTGGCAGAACTACTGCGTACATATGCCCCCCGTAGTTATCCAAGAACGATATTCATTTCCTATAGCGATGTTCTATTTAGCATATATGCCGCAGAGTTTATCCGCCGGACTCATACGGTCGGACACCCTAAATGGGACACAATTTTAGATTCTATTGACTGGAAAGTTCCGTATGTTCATCGACAGAAGCTGGTTAATGATGGCATTCGCTACTGGAAAAGAAAGATAAGAAACCTGGGGCAAGCTTCGGGTTATCTGCATACACTGGCTTGTGAAGGTGGTTTACCTATCCGCATGATTGAAAATGAGAGCGGTTATTTGATTACCTATTTCAGAAGGATATATCAGGCGCTTCGTGGGCAAGCATCTCAATATCCTGCCGCTAAAATTGCACAAGAATTAGGCGATACGATTCCTGTCACAATGCAAAACGAACTGGTCTATGAAATAGCCGGTGAATTCTGCGAGACTCTCTGCCGATTACTTAGTGAGCATCCACCTCAAAGCAGTGATCCCGTTTCTGCATTACGTAAGCTCTCTCCAGACTGGCACCTTCAACTTCCACTCGTTCTCCCCGAAGCGAATGCTGCAGAGATTGTAAGGCGATTACTTTCTCAATCTTCTGAAATACGCAGTGCAAGTAGTCTTCAGGTTGAAAGAATCTGGGTCGATGTTGATGACAGTTGGTATTGTGATGCCCGGTTCCGATTCCCGGCCATAATGCGTACAGAACAGTTAACCTCTTTGTTTGAATGCAATATTCAGCCGGAGCAGACCCGACTCATCATTTCAGGAAAATGGAGAAATGGCGGGGCAAGGTTGGCAATGCTAAGCCGTTATGAGCAGCAAGATTGGCGGGTCGAGTTATTACCTATTGCGATGCAAAAGCTCTCTGGTGCAGATGCAATGGCCGAAATCTCGTTGTCGCTTCATGAAGGTCCAATTCTGTTAGGCCACACAATTCCAAAAGGCGGTTATGAACTTACTGAAGAACTCCCCTGGGTTTTTGAAGCGATGAATGAGAGTGAATCGCAGCTAAAACTTGTCGGTATGGGGTCTGTGAGTTCCAGGCTAAATGCTCTGTTTATTTCGCTACCGAAAAATAGCCATTTAGATATTAGTGGAGAAGGTGAGTTTGATATCCCAAGGTTGCTGAAAAACAGTGAACGCAGCTTAACTAAAATAAGTGGAGTATTTAGCGTTGTTTTACATGATGGTGCAGTTTGTACAATTCGCACCCAGCAACTTTATGATTCTGCGATTGAATATTATATTAAATCGACAGAAGTTGAACTGGTTAAATCGGATTATCCTGTCCATCGAGCCTGGCCGAAGATCGGTTGGAAAAAGGATCTGCAATATGGCATTGTACCGGAGAAAGAACTTTTTTGGCGTTCCATTCGTTCAGGTAACAATGCCTGGTATTCTGTCGCATCAGAAATGCCAAAAGGACAGATAGAAGTCAGACGAATAGTTAATGATGAGGTTTTATTTAGCGGTAAAGTTGTAGTTTTACCAACAGACTTCGATATTAATATTATACCTGAGAGTGCTCAGCAAGGCATCATAATGCTTTCTGGTATAACGGATACTAGAATTGACAAATATTCAAACAATGAAAAAGTAACACTTAAGTCCGATTATTCACAAAACGAGTGTGCTATTTATTATAATTCATCGGAGATGCTGGAAAATACCGTTGATTTACGGGTCTCCTGGAAAGATGGTTCTAATCTTAAACTATTATTACCTAAGCCGGTTAGCGGTGGCCGATTTGTAACTCATGATGGTTCTGTTCATTTTGATGGTGTGGCATCTATAGCGCATTTGCATGGAATAGATGCTGAGTTGTTAACCATATCTTGTGCTGGAAGAGGATATCTTAATATCGAGTTGTTGGATGAAAATCCAGTAGCTGAAAAATTCCGTTATTTACATGCCGACCTTCCTCTTTTATCAGGATGCAATGACAAATTAAAACAAATTTCACTTTATGAGAACTATAATTTGCTAAATGCTATGCTGGCATGTGCATGGAACAGCAATAGTACATTATGTGTTGATTTTTACTCTGACAGATTTGGAAAGGATAAAGCAACACTCAGTATTAAACGCTACGATGGTAGTTTTATTGAACACGATCAAGGGTTACTGGTTGATATAAAAAATTCTGTTGTTTTTCCTGCAAATAGAATAGACGAGCTGGTTGTTGATGCTATTTCTCTTAAGGATCCTGGCTTACACATATCGTTGCTAAAAAAAGATGAATTTGCTTATGATCTTTCAGCTCTGAATGTTCAGGATAGCCCATGGTTAATTGTGGGGAAACTTGATGGTACAGCTCGCATTGCACCAGTAATTAAATGGGGGCTACCTGTATTACAGACAAATGATTTATTACTTAATGCTCTATGCGAAGCGGATTCCGAACAGCGAAAAAAATATTTTAATGAGCTAATTTTTGAAATAGATAACAATCCTTTGCAAAATTATTGCTGTTTATTAACGGAGTATATTAAGAAATACAAAATGAATAATGGCTTATCCTTGCTGGATCTGGATTTGTTCAGAGGTATTTCGAGTAATCACCGCGTAGTTGTTCAGTTGTTAATATCATCATGTCTTTCTGGTGATAGCGATACGATTTATGATATACAGGAAGAATTACCCTTTTCATGGGGATGGATTCCCGTTTCAATCTGGAAAGATGTTTTTCAAAAGTGTTGGGCTTATCTGGAAAAACAGATTAACGATAAAACATTAGCATTACATATATTGCAACCCTTTATTGCTTTTATGAACCATCGTGCACATATCGATCGTCGTCTGGCTCCCATTGCGAATATGTTACTTACATATGGCGAACTCCTACCAGCCGGTTGTAATGTCTTGCCAACTGTTAGTCGTGAGCAGTTTAATGAAGCTAAACAGATGCTATTAAGGAACCCCGACAGCTTTGGGCGTATCAGTATCTTCCCTAAAGAACTTTGGTCTAGTGCTATTACTCCAGAGTTAAAATCTGTTTTTAATAAGCTTTGGATTGAAGATAAATATCACTCACGGCTTGAAAAACGTTTTAATTTGATGTTAGTCGCAGCGCTGTTAACCCAAAAAGATAATAACTTGATACATCAACTGTCTGCGCTTTTTGAATTCCACTATCAGCAAGCCCCGCAGCAATTAGGGGTAATCTATCAATATTATTTTGAACAAGCAGGAGTATGTCATTGATGGACGTTCAGCAACTGCATTATGCGCCACTTCTAAATCAGCTTCATCAGCGCGCGGTGAGGTCGGTGGTAAGTCAGTTGGCATTGCGGAGCAAGTCGTTGACTCATTATCTGGAATCACAATATTTCCAGCCTCCCGGTCAGGAGGGGTCACTGCTTGCAGACCCGGTATTCGAAAGCACGTTCGGCTGGATGCCTGCGGATGAAACAATGGAGGATTTGCGGGACAAGCTAATTTCCAGCCCGCTGGTTGATGCATTGAGCAAAGCGCCGGTGCCATTTCGTCATCAACTTACGGCGTGGCGAACGATTCTGGAAGACAAAAAATCCTTGTTAGTGAGCAGCGGTACGGGATCCGGGAAAACAGAATGCTTTATGGTACCGGTTCTGGAAGATCTTATTCGTCAGCAAAAATCGACCCGTCAGTCACTAACAGGGACACAAGCTATTTTCTTGTATCCGTTAAATGCATTAATTAACAGCCAACAGGAGCGGCTTCGCGAATGGACGCGCGGATTTAAGGGGAAAATACGCTTCGCGCTATATAATGGCGAAACCCGGCATACCAAATACGAAGTTCAGGAAGATCAGTTGAAAGTACCTGAACAAGCTTTGAGTCGGGAAGCCATTTACGAAGCACCACCTTCCATCATGGTGACGAATACCACCATGCTGGAATATATGCTGATTCGTCGTAAAGATGCCCCAATCATCGAAAAGTCTCAGGGGATGTTAAAGTATATCGTCCTGGATGAAGCCCATAGTTATATTGGTTCTCAGGCTGCTGAGTTAGCGCTGCTTTTACGTCGTGTTATGCAGGCTTTCAATGTTGGACCTGGCACAGATAAACCTGTGCAGATTATCGCGACCTCTGCCACTATTGGTGAAGACTCTCCTGAAGGTAATAAGGAGCTTGCTAAATTTGTCGCTGATCTTGCGGGCGTTACAGAACGTGATGTCAAAGTGGTTCGCGGCTATCGACAAATACCGCGGGTATCGGAGTCGCTGATTCGTCATGAATATCCCACATCTTTAACTTCTCTTAAATCTTTGAGCCCTCAGGATCTTTACCAACAGCTTTGTCATTACCGTGTGGCCCAGCAATTGCGTCAGGCGTTAACTCATCCCGGACGGCAGGCAGTACGTTTGAGTGAGTTGCTCAATGTTGCCAGAAGAACCTGGCCAGATATTAATCACCGTGAGTTACTGCAACTCCTCGACCTAATGGCGAGATCGCGAGAAGGTGAACTGGCTTTTACGCCATTACGTATGCATGGGTTTATCAGAACACTGGCGGGTCTATGGGCATGTTCAAACAAACAATGCTCACATAAAGCGCATGAATTAAATCAGAGTGACTGGCCATTTGGTCAGGTATGGTTTGAGCAGCGCCAATATTGTGACTGTGGTGCGCCGGTATTTGAAGTTTTACGTTGCTCCGGGTGTGGTTCAGCTTATTTGTCTGCCAAAGAGGAGGTGCGCGGTGATGGAACGAACTGGTTGGTAGCGCAACCCGCCGCTGCCGAAGTGGATGAATTTGCTCTTGATGTAGATGTTTATTCTGAAGATGAAGACAACGACGAATTAGACAATAACTCTCAATTTGATCGTCTGATTGCGATCGATGGTGAAAAATATATCATTTCTCTGGAAGAAACGACGGCGGGGAAAATTGATAGTGAAGCGCAAAAGCACTATGAAATAAACCTGTTAAGACCGGAATCTCGAGGTGAGGGACGTAATAATTCCTTTGCTTGTGTTTGCTGTGGTGACACCCAACGAAAAAATAATCCTTTATTCCGTCCGCTTCGACTTGGCGCGCCCTTTTTTTTAAATGAAATTATTCCTACTCTGCTGGAGTTTTCACCATTACCGCAGACAAGAGAAGAGCAGTTAGGACCGTTTAATGGTCGACGTCTGCTCACCTTTACGGATTCACGTCAGGGCACTGCCCGCATTTCTGCCCGCTTACAGCAGGATGCCGATAAAGCGACGTTGCGAGCTCTTTGTTACCAGGAGTTGGCCAATATTAATGAGCCATCAGCAAAGCTCAGCCCGGCACACTGCGCATTGTTAGAGAGTTTTATTACCCAGTTTTCTATCCTTCCTTTAAAAAACTCTATTGACGCGCTGAAAAAAGCGATGGTTGCTAATGAAGCGCTTAGCCCGGCGGACATTCAGGCACTTAAAATTATCGAGCCGATGGTGAGTTCCTTAAGCCCGGATCATGCTGAAGCGATGCAAATACTCCAGGCTAACTCTGGCAATCAGCAGAAGAAAACCATGTCATGGCAAACACTGTCTGAACAGCTGGTTGGCAGTGTGGACCTTGCCGATAGAATGAGAGGCAGTTTTAAAGAATTGTCTGGGCTTGATCTTACTAAACAACAGTTTGCAGATTTTTGTTTATACAGTGAGTTTGGTCGCCGCCCTAAAAATGCCTGGACCCTCGAAAGTCTGGGTCTGGTAGCCATTCACTATCCATTTATTGATAAAGTTACAACCTGCCCGCAGGACTGGAAGACATTATTACCCGATCCCGATAAGCAATTAGCGGAATGGCGTAATTTATTGAAGATTACTCTTGATTTCTTTATACGTGAAAACAGTGCCGTTTTTTACGAAAACGAGCAATACCCTCGCTGGATGGGGGCTCGTTTCCCGGTAAAAATGCTCCAGGGTCCAGATAAAAAAAACAAAGGGCAGAAACGTGATCAACTTTGGCCACAAATACGCGATCGCCATTATAACCGGGTCATTAAGCTATTAATTGCAGTCTTTCCGGAAATACAACCTGAGCAGGCTCACTGGAAATCGTTAGTTAACCACTTAATGATTGAGGTCTGGGATGCAATTCGACCCTGCTTACGTCAGTTTGAGTCGGGTTATCAGCTGGATATTAAACAACAAGCTGAATTTTACAGTCCAAAGCAAGTGTGGCGTTGCCCCTATACTCGACGTGCGTTAGACGTCACGTTACTGGGATACTCTCCGTATTTGCCGGGTAGCAAAGAAATTGCACCTGAAAAAGCAGTGTTGATTGAAATGCCTGAGCTTCCTGTACGTCACTGGCGTTTGTCTGGTGGTGGAGAAATCGCCCGAGAAGAACGTCTGGAGTGGCTGGAAAGTAATGCGCTGATTCAACATGCCCGCGAGGAAGGATTATGGTCTACTCGCAGCGACCGACTGGCCCTGAAAGATAGCTGGTATCGTCTGGAGGAACACTCTGCGCAGAGAACGCCTGAGCAGAACCAGTTTAATGAAAAACAATTTAAGTCAGGCAAAGTTAATGTGCTGAACTGCTCCACGACCATGGAGATGGGGGTGGACATTGGTGGTATGAGTTTGGTGGCAATGAACAACGTTCCTCCAGCTCCGGCAAATTATTTGCAGCGTGCAGGCCGCGCGGGTCGACGTGGAGAGAGTGCATCTGCTGCCATTACGTTATGTAAAAACACGGCGCATGGAATGGAGGTATTCAAAGACCCCCTCTGGGCGTTCAACACTACTGCCAGTGCGCCACGGGTTCGTTTTGGGAGCAGCAGTATTGTTCAACGACATGTTAATGCCCTGGTTTTAGGTCTGTTTTTACGAGCTGAAGTTCCTGATGCGACAAAACTGAGTTGCAAATGGTTCTTTGAAGGTGATGAGAGCCAGTGTCTTCGTTTTCTCCATTGGTTAAATAACCAGGCCGATCAGCTGGCGGATAAACTTAAACGCCTTACTCAGGGAACCGTCCTGATGTCATTGACGGCAACCCAGCTCTTGACCCGCACACAAGCAATGATGCAGCAGGTTGATATCCGCTGGAGAAGCCAACTTGCGATACTGTTGGAAAATATCGAAGCGTTGAAGGCGGATAACAGCGCGTGGGAAGAAACGCCAGCAGGTAAAGCCATCGCTTATCAGCTTCGTGATTATCGCGGTGCATATCTGTTTTCTAAACTCATTAGTGAAGCGTTCCTGCCGGGGCATGGTTTCCCGGTTGGCGTCGTCAATTTCAATTATCTGACGGCAGATGAGCTGGAAAAACGTCGCGCAATAAAAGCTACTCAGGCTGACCCTAATGAAGGGGGAGAAAGCTTTTCTCGTAGTATTGAAAAATTGCCCAGCCGTGATTTGCCTACAGCATTACGCTAGTATGCTCCAGGTGCAGATGTGGTATTGGGCGGAAAAGTATATCGTTCCTCGGGCATTATGCTTGGCAAGGTACTTGCCAGCGGGCAGGAGCTGTCAGGCGATCATCATATTCCGTGGTTCTGGCATTGTCGTAAATGTGGTGCGGGGGCAACCAGTACTACCCGTCCTGTCGAATGTAGTCACTGCAAAGCGGATATACAGCAACTTGATGTGAAGCGTTATTTACAGCCTGTTGGTTTTGCGACAGATATCCGTTATCAGGCGCATAATGATGTATCCATGCCTGCACAACTTCCCTGGAAAGATCCACGTGTTCTTGTACCGTCTTCGGTGTGGGTTTCTTTACCCGATGCTGGGCTAGGACGTTACCGTTTTAGCCATAGTGGGGAATTGTTCCACTTCAGTGAAGGGGAATTTGGGCACGGCTACGCAATTTGCCTCTCATGTGGTCGGGCAGAATCTCAAAATCAACCCCAGCGTACCCCTGAAAATCTTAAGAACCCAGAGAGGGAAAATACGCATTACCTGTTGCGAGGGGGCAGTAACGATCGTCAGGGGAGCAATAAATTGTGCCACGGTCATGTGCATAAAGATCTGTGGTTGGGGTATAGCAGTCGTACAGATATGGTTGAGCTGCAACTCAATGATGATAATGGCCTGTTGATCCGTGATGAGGTTGCCGCGCGATCCCTTGCGGTCGCTTTGCGTGAAGGGTTAGCGCATAAATTGGGTATCGAAAATACTGAGCTGGGCGTGACGACGCAGCAAGCGCGCGATATCAATGGCTATACCGGATATTCCATCTTCATTTACGACAATAATGCGGGTGGTGCAGGTTATGCAGTGCAATTGATCGACCATTGGGCTGATGTCTTTAATTACGCCAGAAAATTGCTCGATTGCAGTTGCGATAAATTCTGTCACCACTGCTTGCTCAGCTACGACAGTCAGCATTATGTCAACAGATTAGATCGTCACCATGCATTAACCCTGCTTACCAATGTACGGTTGCAGCGACTTAACCTCGCGCCAGAATATCAGTACTTCGGCGATGGTAGCCGGGTTGAAACTAACCCGCTGAGTTTACGTATTGCGCAATGCCTGAACAGCGAGATTTATGACTCCTGCTCGCTGGTTCTTGCGGGGCCGCAGGAACAGTGGGATTTTGCCCAATGGCCATTATTTAAAGAGTTGCTCCAGTTTGCCTCCTCCGGTGGGCATGTTGAGTTGCTGGTGGCCACGCCGTTGGCAAACTTAACTGATAGCTCCAGACATCAGCTTTCCGCGTTGGCGGCGATGCCGGGAGGACGCTTACAAGTGAAATCCATTGCCACTGCGCAACTCATGCAAGGAAAGGGACGCTGGCTTGCGCAGGTGACTCGCGAAGGGCAAAGCCAACAGTGGGCCGCAGACGACAGCGCTACCGTTGCACCTGGTGAATTATGGGGACAAAGTGCGTCTTCACCAGTAGTGACACTTAAAGGAACGTCCGGAAAAACCTTCTTGGGTCAGATCTTAAGTGCAGAAGATTTACTGCCCGCCTTACCCACCGGGGCGGTGCGCATCAATCTCTGCGAACAACTGGACGGGCCGCTGGAAGGGTTTGGTTCGCGTTTCTGGTCGTTAGTCACGCAACAGCACGCTGGCTGGAAGCAGGCATTTACCCGCCACAAAGAGATAACGCATGTTGAGTACAGCGATCGTTATCTTAATAGCCCATTCACGGCGCGTTTGTTAGGTGAAATCTTAACCGAGCTGGTTGGACAGGGAATGGCGGAACGCGCCAGCCTCACTGTTTGCGTCAAAAAATTGGATTACAACTCTCGCCAACACGACGCTCTCTATAACGCGTGGCTTAATGAGGAAGATCGTCAGCAGGTTGTGACCACTTTACTTGAAGAAGGATATCTGGGGCCAGCGTGGCCGGGAGCAATTAGCTGGTTAACGGGGGATAACCAGAGTACGGAGCATGGACGAGAACTGACAGTCACCTTCAGCGATGGCAGTCAGCATTATGTCCTGCTCGACATGGGGCTTAGCTACTGGCGCTGTATTGAAGATACCTTCTTTGATTTTACCCTGCGAGTACCGCAGCAAGTTGAACGGCTGGCAAACACGCGAGCGCGAGCTGTTGCCCCGGGTAATGACCTTAGGAGTTATATTATCGCTGGATAAATAATTGCTCCCCTGGGGATATCTTCCAGGGGAGTTGACCCAGCTCACTTTTTAATAATTTTTGTTTGAAAATCATGCGCAAATTATGCGCATTCCCTCCCATTTTGTCACTTTGCCGGGGGCCTTCATGATATCTTTAAGGCCCTCTTTTTTATCGCAGTGTGCCGCGCCACATTTTTCAGGATGACGTTACCGCCACTGCCCCAAATAGACAGAAAAACCGATGAATAAGCAAAATTATGCACCTGGTATGCGGGTGGTTATTCGTGATGCCGAATGGCGTATTCGCCGGGCGGATGACAGTGGTGATGGTGGGTATTTGCTGACCTGCGATGGTATTTCAGAGCTTGTGCGCGGTAAAGAAGGGTTATTTCTGACCAAACTGGAACAAAAAGTAGAGATCCTGGATCCCGCAAAAACGCATTTGGTGGAAGATGAATCCGCCAATTATCAGGCGGCGCAGTTGTATATCGAAAGTCAGTTACGCCAACGCGTACCGACAGACAGTAAAGTCCATTTTGGTCATCTGGCGGCGATGGATTCCATGCCGTTTCAGCTCGACCCTACGCGGATGGCGCTGGCACAGCCGCGCCAGCGGATACTCATTGCCGACGCTGTCGGTCTGGGTAAAACGCTGGAAGCCGGTATTCTGGTTTCGGAACTGATCCGTCGTGGGCGCGGAAAACGTATTCTGGTTCTGGCGGTTAAATCGATGCTGACACAATTCCAGAAGGAGTTCTGGAGCCGTTTTGCGATCCCATTGACCCGCCTGGATTCTGCTGGTTTACAAAAGGTGCGTAACCGCATCCCTACCAACCACAACCCGTTTCACTATTTTGACAAGACCATTATCTCCATCGATACGCTGAAACAAGACATTGAATATCGTCACCATCTGGAAAATGCCTGGTGGGATATTATTGTCATTGATGAGGCCCATAACGTCGCAGAACGTGGAACCAGTTCGTTACGCAGTAAACTGGCAAAACTGCTCGCCGGGCGCAGCGATACGCTGATTATGCTTTCAGCAACGCCGCATGATGGTAAAGCTGAAAGTTTTGCCAGCCTGATGAACATGCTTGACCCGACGGCGATCGCCAACCCGAAAGAGTATGAATACGCCGACTTTGCCGATAAAAATCTGGTTGTCCGTCGCTTCAAAAAAGACGTGAAAGATCAGATGTCTGGCGAGTTCCCCGAGCGCAATATTGTCAAACTGCCTCGCCTGGCATCCGGTGCCGAAGAAGAAGCATACCGTCGCCTGGTTGAGAGTCAGTTCCGTGATGATGACGATGAACAGGCCCAGTCTAACAAAGGTCGTCTGTTCAAGATAACCCTCGAAAAAGCGCTATTTTCCAGCCCGATGGCGTGTGCCAGCGTAGTGGCGAATCGTCTGAAGCGTCTTGAGAGCCGTAAAGATCATAATAGCCAGAGCCAGATCAACGAACTGGAGTCATTGCTGTTGGCGCTGAATAACATTGATGCCAGCCAGTTTAGCAAATACCAGTTGCTGCTCGACACCATCCGAAAAGACCTCGCCTGGAAAGCCAATAACACGGAAGATCGCCTGGTGATCTTCACCGAAAGCATTAAAACGCTGGAGTTCCTCGAACAGCAACTGCGAGCGGATCTGAAATTGAAAGATGACCAGATCGCCACGCTGCGCGGCGATCAGGGCGATACGGTGTTGATGGAAACCGTAGAAGCCTTTGGTAAAACGCAGTCTCCGTTGCGTCTTCTGGTTTGTTCGGATGTGGCATCTGAAGGGATCAACTTGCATCACCTTAGCCACAAAATGATTCACTTTGATATTCCGTGGTCGTTGATGGTATTCCAGCAACGTAACGGGCGTATTGACCGCTATGGGCAAAAACATCAGCCTCAAATCCGCTATCTGCTTACCGAGGCCAGCGAACCACAGATCAATGGCGATATGCGCGTACTGGAAGTGTTGATCAACAAAGACGAACAGGCGCAGAAGAACATTGGGGACAGTTCGGAGTTTACCGGCAAATTTACCCAGGAAGAGGAAGAAGAGCAGGTTGCAGAGTTCATGATGCAGGATGATGGTGCCAGCCTGTTTGATCAACTGCTGAACAGCAACGTCTCGGAAAGCGCCGAACATGATCTGTTTGGCGAAATATGCAGTGCGGTTTCCAGCGATGCCTCAATGGTTACCGAAACAGACACCAGCTTGTTTGCCAGCGAACAGGCGTACTGTGAAAGAGCATTGGGTTACCTGAAAGCCAGTGGTCAAACTATCCAGTATGAAACCTTGCCTGATAATACCTTGTCGCTGGTGGCACCGGAGGAGTTACGCCGCCGCTTCAACCAGCTACCGCCTGAAATCGCGCCGGAGAACTGGCAGCTCTATTTAAGTCAGGATAAAACCGTCATCACCGACGCGATTGCACGCGCTCGCGGTGAGCAACATGCCTGGCCCGATGTGCAGTATCTCTGGCAAATCAACCCGGTAGTGCAGTGGCTGGACGATAAAATCTCTTCGGCTTTTGGTCGTCATCAGGCACCGGTTATCCGTCTGCCATACCTGCTTGAACCCGATGAAGATCACTTCATTCTTTCCGGGTTATTCCCGAACCGTAAATCACATCCGATGGTTAACCCGTGGATAGTGGTGAGCTTTAACCGTGAATCGCTAATCGGCAGTCAGCCATTTGCTGAGTTTTTACAACGTCATCCGCAGTTGAGTAACAAGCTGACTAACAGCGGCGGTAAAGATCGTAATCACCAGCGCCAGCAGGATTTACTGGAAGCGGCTATTGCTCATGCCCGGGAGGTATTCATCCATGATCGGAATGCGTTTGAAACGCACATTAACCAGCAACTGAATGAGCATCTGCAAAAGCTGGACGTTTTGCGTGGGCGGCAGTTGAGCCAACTTGAGCTGGATTTTGCCGATAACAAACAGCAATTGTCAGTTAAGCAGAGCCGTAAAGAGCAGAGACAACGCGAAATAGAACACAATTTTGACAGCTATATTGAATGGATTGAGGACACCATGACGACTGAAAAAGAACCCTACATTCAGGTAATTGCTGTTATCACCGGAGCGGAGGGTTAATCATGGCGCTGGTCGGTATTAATAACGAAAATGAATTTTACTCTAACCATTATTTGGGTGAGGTTTTCACCAGTGATATCCGCGATGTGCTGGAACCCTGGATAGCCCAGGAAAATGCAGCGCGTGAAGCGGAGCGTGCCGCTCGTGAACAGGGCAAAGACGTGGAGCCGGGATACCGCGCTCCGTGGAACCAGTTTAACAGTCTGGCGACTGAGTTTTTCCGCAAACTTGCCGAGCACGAAAAACAGCGTCAGATCCCGCAGCGTCTGGCCGATCAACGTAATCGCTGGCAGCCATTGTTAAAGGCGCTGGGCTACGAAATTACGCCGCAGATCCAAATGCTGGATGACGATACACCACTGCCGGTACTGGCGCGTTACAACAGCACTGACGGTAGCCCGTGGCTGTGGATTGTTGAAGCACACGATCAGGAAGAAGGAACGCTGGATCCGCTGGCGCTCTCCTTACTGACCGCGCAATTCCCGGCGGATACCGACAAACATAAGCGCGACAGCCTGCGCAAAAAAGCCAACGGTGAATATCGCAGCTGGCAGGATCTGCTCTCTACGGCGGTCTTCACCCAAAATGAACCGCCGCGTTTTGTGCTGCTGCTCGGTAACCGTCAGCTATTGTTGTTGGACCGTACTAAGTGGGCGCAAAACCGTCTGCTACGTTTTGATTTTGAAGAGATTTTAAGTCGTCGTGAAACGGATACGCTGAAAGCGACGGCAGTGTTGCTACATAAAGATTCGCTGCTGCCGGGCAGTGGGGCACCTTATCTTGACTCGCTGGATGACAATTCGCACAAACATGCGTTTGGTGTTTCGGAAGATCTGAAATATGCCCTGCGCGAAAGCATAGAGTTGTTGGGCAACGAAGCGATGCATTATCTGATCGACCGTGGCCTGGCAAACTATACCGGTAACCGTGCGGTGGACCCGGATGAACTGAGCCGCGAATGTCTGCGTTACATGTACCGCCTGCTGTTCCTGTTCTACATTGAAGCGCGCCCGGAGCTGGGTTATGCGCCAATGACCGCCAAAACCTATCTGCAAGGTTACAGCCTGGAAACGTTGCGCGATCTGGAGATGATCCCGCTGACCAGCGAAGAAGATCGCAACGGGCGCTACTTCCACGACAGTCTGAATATGCTGTTTAAACTGGTGCGCGAAGGCTACAACGGCGGCGTGAAAATACAGAGTGACCTGGAGAGCGGCGACCGGATCACCATCCATAGTCATCAGTTCAGCGTCCCGCGTCTGGAAAGTCATCTGTTCGATGCCAACAACACGCGCATTCTTAACCGCGTGGTATTCCGTAACGAAACCCTGCAACAGATTATCCAGGCGATGTCGTTAAGCCGCCCGGCCAAAGGGCGCTTTAACCGCCGCGGACGTATATCTTATCGCCAGTTGGGAATCAACCAGTTGGGGGCGGTGTATGAGGCGCTGCTCTCCTATCGCGGATTCTTCGCCAGCGAAGATCTCTACGAGGTGAAGAAAGCCGGGGAAGAGTTTAACGAGCTGGAGACGGGTTACTTCGTCAGTAAGGATGAGATTGGCAAATACCACGAAGACGAGAAGGTTTACGAGAAAGACGGCAGTCTGCGCATTCACCGCAAAGGCAGTTTTATCTACCGTATGGCCGGGCGCGACCGTGAGAAATCTGCCTCTTATTACACCCCGGAAGTGCTGACCCGCTCACTGGTTAAATATGCCCTGAAAGAGCTGTTTAAAGAGCAAATTGATCCGATTACCGATCTGCACGCCAAAGCTGATGCCATCTTAAACCTCACCGTGTGCGAACCGGCGATGGGCAGCGCGGCGTTCCTTAACGAAGCCATCAACCAGCTGGCGGAAGCGTATCTGTTCCACAAGCAGCAGGCGGAAGGTCGCCGTATTCCGCAGGATCGTTACACCCAGGAGTTACAGCGGGTGAAAATGTACATTGCCGACAACAATGTTTTCGGCGTGGACTTAAACCCGGTGGCGGTGGAGCTGGCGGAAGTGTCGCTGTGGCTGAACGCCATCAGTGGCGATGCCTTTGTACCGTGGTTTGGTTACCAGCTGCACTGCGGTAACTCGCTGGTGGGCGCGCGCCGTCAGGTGTTCAACAAGAGCGAACTGACCTACAAAAAAGCCAAAGATCCGAGCTGGCTTAACAGCGAACCGGTCGAGCTGGCGATGAACACGCCGCGTGAAGAGACGCAGATTTTCCACTTCCTGCTGCCCGACGGCGGTATGGCTAACTACAGCGATAAAACTGTTAAGCAGCGTTATCCGGATGACTTCAAAGCCCTGGACAGCTGGCGCAAAGAGTTTATTAAAAGCTTTGCCGGGCATGAGATTGCTGATGTGCAGCGTATCAGCGAAAAGGTGGAAGCTCTGTGGAACACCTATCGCCAGCAACTTAAAGCAGAACGTCTGAAAACCGCCGACAGCTACCCGGTGTGGCCGGCAGAAAACAGCGAGCAGACGCGTTCTTCGCTGAGCAGTAAAGATGAAACCTTCAGTGGTCGTCTTGAAGATAACAGTGCCTACCAGAAGCTGCGTTGGGTGATGGACTACTGGTGCGCGCTGTGGTTCTGGCCGATCGACAAAGCCGATGAGCTACCGGATCGCGGCACCTGGTTGTTTGAGATTGAAACCCTGCTCGACGGGATTGTAATCACGGAAAAAGTCACTGAAGTTGCGGAGCACACCACCGGCGATCTGTTTGCCGAAGAAGGTCTGCTGCGAGAAGAGTCTTCACTGTTTTCCGGCGCAGGTCGTCTGAAAACCGAGGTGTTGTTCCGTCATTTGCCGCGTCTGGCGATTGTCGATGCCCTGAGAAAGCAGTACCGTTTCTTCCACTGGGATCTGGAGTTCTGCGACCTGTTTGCCGAGCGCGGCGGTTTTGACCTGATGCTCGGAAACCCGCCGTGGCTGAAAGTGGAATGGCAGGAAGCTGGCGTGCTGGGTGATTACGAGCCGGAATTTGTGCTGCGTAAGCTGAGTGCATCGAAGCTGGCAATGTTGCGTGTTGATACCTTTAACCAGATCCCGGCGCTGGAAGCGGCCTGGCGCAGCGAGTATGAGGGCTGTGAAGGGATGCAAAACTTCCTCAATGCGCAGCAGAACTACCCGGTACTAGCAGGTCAAAAAGCGAATTTGTATAAATGCTTCCTGCCGCAGGCGTGGCGTTTGGGGGCGGAAAGAGGTGTGACAGGACTCCTGCACCCGGAAGGGATTTATGATGATCCTACTGGTGGGCAGATGCGTGCATCAGTTTATCCGAGGTTGAGGGCTCATTTTCAGTTTGCGAATGAAATAAAACTATTTGCTGAGGTGGATAATCACACTAGATTCAGCATCAATATCTATGGTCCATTTTCTCAAATGCCAGTATTTTCGAACATAGTAAATTTGTTTATTCCTCAAACAATTGATGCATGTTTCGAACATAAAGGTGATGGTAACGTTCCAGGCATTAAAGAAGAAGCTGAGATTGATGGAAAGGCCAAAGCTAAATGGAATTTTCAGGGACATTTAGATCGAATTGTGACTGTTGATTTTATAAAATTAGGACTATTTGCTCGTCTCTATGATTCTGACGACACGCCGGCCCTACAAGCTCGTCTTCCTGCATTACATTCTAAACAATTGGTAGCGGTGCTTGAGAAGTTTGCTCGTCAACCTAAGAGATTAAATGATTTTACAAACAGCTATTATGCAACCCAGCATTGGAATGAAGTTAATGCACAAAATGACGGCACAATTTTGCGAAAAACACAGTTTCCAAAAAATCCTTCACAATGGGTTGTATCTGGTCCACATTTCTTTGTCGGCAATCCTTTCTATAACACACCCAAAGAGATCTGCGACACGAATAAAGCATACGATAACCTCGACTTGCTAACTCTGCCTGATGACTATCTGCCGCGCACTAACTACATTCCGGCATGTGATGCACAGGAGTATGCAAAGCGCACTCCACGGGTTTCGTGGAAAGAGCAGGATGAAGACGAGCCGAGGAAGGTGACGGATTATTATCGTTTTGTTAATCGTGAAATGATAGGTCCATCATCTGAAAGAACATTAATTACAACAATTGTGCCACCAGGTGTGAGCCATATAAATACTTGTCTTGGAACGGCGTTTAAAGATACTCAATTATTGCTTGACTATTTTTCGATGACTCTTTCTGTACCGTTGGATTATCGTGTGAAAAGTACGGGTATGGGGCATGCCAATACCTCTCTTATTAACCAACTGCCAGTACTTACAAATGATGCTTATCGTACAGCACTACATAGTCGGGCTCTATGCCTTGTATCGCTAGTGAGAAGTTATGCCGATCTCTGGCAATCCTGCTACACCCCAGATTTCAACACCCAGCGCTGGAGCCGCGATCTCCCGCTGCTGCCCCAAGATTTCTTCGCCAATCTGACCCCAGAGTGGCAGCGTAACTGCGCCTTACGCTCTGACTACAGTCGTCGTCAGGCGCTGGTGGAAATCGACGTACTGGTGGCGCAGGCGCTAGGGTTAACCCTCGAAGAGCTGCTTACCATTTATCGTGTACAGTTCCCGGTGATGCGCCAGTACGAAGCGGACACCTGGTACGATCAAAACGGTCGCATTATCTTTACCCCAAGCAAAGGGCTGGTGGGCGTTGGCTTGCCTCGCACCGCGCGTAAAGCTGACCTGAAAAACGGCTTTGTCTTTAACGTCGACAGCCCGGAGTGGACCGGCGGTGACTGCACCGATCAGGCTATCGGCTGGGATGATGTCAAACATCTTAAAACCGGTACCGTCAGCGTCACCTTTGATGACTATACCCGCAGCGACGAAGGCGAGCGCCGTACCGTCACCTGGCAGGCTCCGTTTATCAAGCCAGATCGCGAAGATGACTACAAAGTGGCCTGGGCGTTCTTTGCACAAGATAAGGAGAGCACCTGATGTTGCCGTCCGTTGTCAGTCGGCAGGTCGCCGACAGCGTTGCCGCCTTTTTACGGGCGGCGTTCCCGCTAAACAGCCCGCTGTTTAACGGTGAGAATAACGATAATGTCTCAATGCTGGAGCAATTTCTGGCCCAGCCCGAAACGCTGCTGAAAGGACCATACCTTTCCGCCCAGTTGCCGTTTCGTAAAAGTGACTTACCGC
>SKEI01000322.1_pt1 | contig 31588 bp, 28 predicted proteins | sample 4826701 | NCBI WGS metagenome assembly SKEI01 (sample SAMN11008813, study PRJNA524170) | human gut metagenome | biome: Human fecal sample; material: Feces; isolation source: fecal sample from pouch patient p2, p6, p7, p14 | host: Homo sapiens | place: Israel: Tel-Aviv | collected 2016-08-31 | reverse complement strand
ATATTGAACTGGCAGGATTAGAAACTGCGCTGGTGAATGTGATGAGCAGAGAAATGATATTAAAACAATATCTTGATACGGTAAAGGCAGAGTATGACTATATTCTGATTGATTGTATGCCGTCACTGGGAATGATCACAATCAATGCGCTGGTAGCGTCGGATTATGTGTTGATCCCGGTAGAAGCAGCGTATCTTCCGGTAAAAGGACTTCAACAGTTGATTAAAACGATTGGGAGAGTACACAGAAAATTAAATCCCCAGCTTTCTATTATGGGAATTTTATTTACAAAGGTTGACCGAAGGACAAATTTTGCAAGAGATATAGCCGAACAAATCCGGCAGGTATACGGAACAAGAGTACATATTTTTAAGAATTGTATTCCTCTGTCTGTTCGGGCTGCAGAAACAACAGCAGAAGGAAAGAGTATTTATCTGCATGATCCGAAAGGGATAGTAGCAAAAGGATATATTTCTCTGACAGAGGAGGTGCTTGCATATGAGGAGTAAGAGCGCAGAAAAAGTAAAACTTTCTTCTTTTGATGATTTGTTTGGTAAGGAAGAACCAGTAAGTGGTGAGGTAGTCACTTCTGTTCCGATTGATTTGCTGCACCCATTTAAAAATCACCCGTTTCATGTGCAGGACGATGAAAAAATGGAAGAAACCGTAGAGAGCGTCAAGCAATATGGGATTTTGATGCCGGGGATTGTCCGCCCTTATCCAGATGGCGGATATGAGGTAGTAGCAGGACACCGCAGGTGGAGAGCATGTGAACTTGCCGGGTTAGAGGAAATGCCTGTTATTATTCGGGATATAGATGATGATACTGCGACGGTGATTATGGTGGATACTAATATACAAAGAGAGGATATTCTGCCAAGTGAAAAAGCCTTCGCTTATAAAATGAAGTATGAGGCACTGAAACATCAGGGAAGTAAAGGGGAAAAATATACTGCTGAAATGGTAGGAGAAACTGCAGGTGACAGCGGAAGAACCGTTCAGAGGTATATTCGTCTGGCAAATTTGATCAGCGGATTGTTAGACCTTGTTGATGTGAAGAAAGTTCCTATGATTGTAGGAGAAAAACTATCTTATCTTACAAGGGAAGAACAGGAGCTTGTTTTGGAGGCAGTGAGAAATTGTGAAATCATGCCAACAACGGCACAGGCAGAAGCAATCAAGATGTTTAGTGAAGAGAAAAAACTGGACGGAAATGTCATATATGGACTGTTATTAAAAAAGAAAAATAGTGGGAATGGAGTGACGATTTCAGCGAAGAAAATCAGCAGTTATTTTCCACCTGCATATACAAAACAAGAGATAGAGAATGTAATTTATACCTTGCTGGAAGAATGGAAAAATGGCAGAGAGGAGGAATTGGAGCATGGAGAAGATACAATTTGATTATTATAGGGGAATGGAGGCAGAGCAGTACAGTTTTTACCGTGTTCCTAAAATTCTGTTCACTGCAGAATGCTTTAAAGAACTTTCCTGTGAAGCAAAAGTACTCTACGGTCTATTATTAGACCGTATGAGCCTCAGTATGAAAAATCATTGGCTGGACGAAGAAGAAAGAGTATACATTATTTTTACCGTAGAGGAAATTGCAGAGTTATTAAACTGCGGAACGCAAAAAGCGGTAAAACTGCTGAAAGAACTGGACAGTGAAAAAGGGATTGGATTGATTGAAAAAAAGCGGTTGGGACTTGGCAGACCAAATGTAATTTATGTAAAGAATTTCTTGGTTCAGAAAAATGATGAAGAAAATAGTGATACATCAGATTTGCAGAATTGTGAAAATCACAATTCAGGAGTTGTGAAAACCACAATTCAAGAGTTTCCAAAATCACAATTCAAGAATGATGAAAATCACAATTCAGAAGATATGGAACCCATAGACATAGAAACAGAACGGTTGGAAAGGGAGCCGTATTTGAGTGGTGGGAAGGAAATTTCAGAAAATATGGAGATAAAAATGCAGGAAAATGAGGGGATTGGGGAAGAAAACTTCCAGAATTGTGAAAATCACAATTCAAGAGTTGTGAAAACCACAATTCAGGAATATCCAAAATCACAATTCAAGAATGATGAAAATCACAATTCAGGAGTTGTGAAAACCACAATTCAAGAATGTCCAAAATCACAATCTAATAATACTGATATTAACAAGACAGAGAATAATGAAACAGAGAGTGGTAATATCCTATCAAATCTTATCTATCCGGAAAAAGAAAAAACGATAGATGAGATTGAGCAGAGGAATACATACCGGGAAATAATTCGGGAAAACATTTCGTATGAGTGTTTCCGGAATGATACCCCACATGCAAGAGAAGAAGTTGATGAGTTGGTGGAATTGATGGTAGAAGTTATGGTAATGCCGGATCAGGGAAAAATCCGGATTGCCGGAGAAGATAAATTAGTATCACTGGTAAAAAGCCAGTTTATGAAATTGACACATGCCCATATTGAGTATGTCTGTCTTTGCCTGAATAAAAATACAACGAAAGTCGGAAACATTAAGTCCTATCTTTTAACAGCACTTTATAATTCCGTTTTGACAATCAATCATTACTATCAGGCAGAAGTAAACCATGATTTATACGGAGGAGGATGGGGAAAATGAGGCAGGAAATTTTTTGCCGTATGATTTTTGTGACAGAGGTGTTATTGTGGACAGTGATTTTTTATCCATTTTGTGTAGAAGGAGGGAATTGTGATTATTTAAAGTTATGGATACTGGTAGGGATTCCTTTTGGAATCCGTAAGATGCAGATATGGATTGTTCCACGAAATAGAGATGTGGGAAGCACGATTGCCATGTTGGTGTTTCAAATGTTGATTGGCGGCATAATAGGGGGAGTTGTATTAGTGTGGAAACTTTTTTTATTGTTTGTTTTTATGGGATTACAACTTTATAAAGCAATAAAAAAGTTGATAAAGTAGAAGATGATAAGCGTTGAGCATGTTTGGCAGCCTGAAAAGGGCTGCCTTTTTGCGTTTTGGAACTTTACGACATCATGGCGCAAGGTGAGATTTTGGAGAAGAAAGGAGGGACTATTTTGGGGAACCGGGCAGTATCACAGGAGTTAATTATGTTGGGAAATCGTATTCGGGAGTATCGGAAGGAAAGGGGATTTTCACAGGAAATTCTTGCTGAGAAATCCGGTGTCAGTACCAATACAATCAGCCGTATTGAAGGGGGACAGATGGCAATGTCAGTGGGAATTTTGCAAAAAATTGTAAAGGCTCTTGGGGTAGATGCAAATACGCTGCTTGGAGTAAGCACAGAGGTAAATGAAACAGAGATATGGGTATCTGCATTTTCCAGCAGAGTACAGGAATTGAAGGAAAATGAGCAGGAGATTTTAAAGCATACCATGAATGCCTTGATCGAAAGTATGGAGAAAAACCGTTTAAAAATTTCTACGGATAAGAGTAGTCAGGTTCTACACACCCGTTGAGGAAAATAGTAAGCGAAACTGCTACACTAAGCGTAAGAAATCCAGTAAGTGAGAAACAGAGGGTTATGGAAGGTTCCAGTCCCGTTAAAAAAAACGGGTATGTCTGGGGCTGTTTTCTATTGCCTTAACACACATTCAATCTGGTATTTCTGGCTGCCCGTTGAAAGGTGGTCAGGATATGCTTACATTAGCAGAATTAAAACATTTCATGCCGATTCCAGCTCTGGAAGAAAATTACCCAACTGCAAAGTATTTAAAAACACATGGCACAATATTTGTGTCAAAAAGCATTGCTAAGAATGTAAAAATTTCCGTTTATCAAAATGGATATGCCCTTTATGAAATATCTGGTCTTGCAACGGTATTTCCCATTTGGGATTGTCAGAATTATTGTTATGAGATGGAACAAAATGAAATTTCAGAGCAATGGTTTGAAAAAGAGGCTTGGTATCTTCGCTTAATTTTAGAGGGTGAAGATCGTATCAATCGAAATCTGGAAACAAGGCAACAGAGAAAGAGCATTTCTTATAGTGCAGTTTCAGAAGAATGGGGAGTTTTGGGTTCTTTAGAAGCAACTGTTTTGGAAACAGCAATAAGGCAAGAAACGATACAGGAATTACTTGGATTGCTGACAGATCGGCAGAAAGAAGTGATTGTACAATATTTTTGGGAACAGAAATCTCAAAGTGAAATTGCAGAAAAATTCGGTGTTTCTCATGCCGCCGTATCGAAAATCCTGACAAGAGCAATCAATCGGCTTCGTAAAAAATGTATGGAATGGAAAGAGGCTGTATAAGAGGAGGAAAAACTGAATGCGAGGGAAAAAGCCAAAAGAGAGAAAAAGTTATGTATTGAGAATGCCCGACGGTTCACTGATTGAGGTGACCAGAGAAGTATACTTGGAATGGTATCAGTCCAGACGAAAAGAAAGATACCAGATGGAAAGGCAGAAGAAACAAGGGGTGTGTAGTTTAGAGGCACTGAATGGATACGGAGATTTGGAAGAAGAAAAATATGGTACAGAGGAAACGGTACTTTGTAAGTTGTATGAAGCAAAAGTACGGGAAGGAATAGCCCAGTTAGCAAAGGAAGATGCCCGTTTGATTTATTTGCTATTTTTTGAAGAAGTGACAATTAAAGATGCAGCTCAAATTATGGGGTGTAGCCGGAAGACTATTTATAATCGAAGAAAACGTATTTTGTCAGAACTGCGTTCTATTCTGCATGATTTAGGAATTGTAGGCGGTGCTTTTTAAAAAATATGATTATTCTCTTTCATAGACTTGAATTATAGACTATAATAAAATAAAAATTTTAAATTTGTACAGGAGAGAAATATGTCATTGATTGAAGTTTTATTATCGTCGGCAGTCATAGTTGCAGTAATACAATATTTTCAGGGTGAAAAGAATAATAAATTGCAATATATTACAGAAGAACGAGCAAAATGAAGAAAAGAAATAAAAGAGATAATTTCAGAAATAAGGATAGCAGACTTTCAAACAATAGAAAAATGTTTGACGGATTTGGGAAAACACTTAAATGCGTATGGTTATTGTCCAGATGGTAAGTATGAAAAGAATAATCTTGATTTTTTTCAAGATGAGCATATATGGAGAGAAATGGACATAATAAAAAAAGCAGTGAATGAACATAATACGTCTAGTTTTAATAAGTCAAAGGAAAATCTAATACACTATCTTTTTTTGTTATTAAAGTTTGATTGGGAACGCTCTAAGCAAGAGATAAAAGGTGAAAAAGCGATTCCAGTTTCTATTGCTTTATTTGGTTTAAGCTTAATAATTAGTATATTTTCTGTGTATTCGTTAAATGATATTCAAGAAAATCCTCTGGAGTGTTTTATTTTTTCTAGTGTAATATCTATGATGTATGTGTTTTCATGGATAATATATGGAACTGAAAGAATAGAAATTCTAAAAGAAAAGAAATGGTATTTGAAAATAGATAGAGTTTTGGCAAGCTGGCTGGTTGCTGCTTTTGAATTAGTAGGTTTATTTATTTTAGAATACAAGTGGGAAAATTTAGGACTAGCTATTCCATTTATGGCAGTTGCTGTTTTACTGATACCATGTTTGATGCTTTCTAAAAAAGAAATGTATCGGAAATATGATAAAAAAATCAATCAAATGTTAAATGTGGAAGTAAATGTTTATCAGAGACGGAACAATTCGAAAATGAAGACTAATATAACGATTGGACACGTAGGAATAACGGTGATATTACTTATTTATTTAATTTTTACAATTTATGTACAAGAAATTGCTGCTTCAATTTTGAGTACAATTACTCTTATAATTATTGAAAATAAATATTTTGGAGAGCAAAAAATGAAAATTAAATTACAAAAAGCAGTAGAAGAAGAACAGAAATTATGCTTAAATGAATTACGAATAGAATTGCTTAAAAAGTATGCTGATAGTATGTTAGCATTGATATCTTTAGATTTTTCTATTATAAGTATGTTATATGGTACTCAAACTCATAATATAACAAAGATTATTGCGTCAGTAGTTTTTGTATTTTTTATATTGCTAATTTTGGGTATAGTAATCTTGGCAATTATGTATAAACACTCTAGTGTTGATAATATTATTTTTAAATTGTGCAAAGAAAACATGGTTGATCACAACAAACTTACTTATGTAAGTGGAAATCAAATAAAAGAAGTTATGAACGAAAATAATTAAAAATTTTCAAATATCTATAAATAAAGTAATTAAAACGATTGAGGGTAAATTTTATTTTTTAAGAGCTACACTCAATCGTTTTTTATGCAACTCTGTATGTGTTAAATAGTAAGATATAAAAATTTTCTCGAATGGTTAAAAAATCCCCTTTCTAATATGCGATTAGTGAAGGGGTAACACAAATCTTAAAAAAATCCCTTTTTTGTACCTTGAAAATTGAATTGCCTGTCCGAAGTGATACCGGATATTGAGTGGGCATTCTGCCTGCCTTATCAGAGAAAACGCTGCGAAAGGAAATTTGGAGTAGGAACGGATTTGGAAAGAGAACAGGCAGGACTTAGAGAAGGGAGTGAGTTGGAAAAAAAGAAATAAAAGATACAGTATCAGTAAAATATAGAAAAGAGGCAGAGAAAAGTATGAAAAAAACAGTAAAAAGAATTTTCTCAGGTGTACTTTCGGCACTTACAATCTTAACCTCTGTTGTGCAGCCGATGACAGCGTATGCAGGAGAAATAAATCCAAAATCTTATGAAATGGAATATCCTGCGCTGGAACAGGTAAAAACGCAGCTTCAGGAAGATGAGATTGTAACTGTGCAGGATTATGAAGTGGAAAAAGGCAGTGACTTTGATATAAAGACAGATTTTTCCGGCATGAAGTTTCATTCTGATAAAGTCAAAGTGAGATTTTATGAAGCGAAGAATCAGAAGGGACAGGAGTTTCATACAGACCATGCGGACACTTATCAGGCAGTATATTTTGTAGAGCCGGTTCGGGAGGCACCGAGTTATCATGTGATTAGAAATATTACAGTTATCGAGTGTAAAGAAAAAGAAAATCCGTCACCGTCGAGAGAGCATGGAAAACAGGAGAAAAATTCAGAAGAGGAAGAAGAAGCATCGCAAAAAGAGGAACAGATTTTAACAGAAGATGAATTTTCACAGGAACTTGAGGAAAGCAAGAAACAGGATACTTATGATGAAGAATCTGGGTTAGGTCTTTACAATGTGATGGCACAGGCAGGGGAACAGGAGATTGATCTTTTTCAGATGAAAGAAGGAGAAACGGTTACTTTTGTAGCAAATGCTTCCAATCAGGCAGCAAGGGCAACACAGACAGTTACAATCACAAAAGGTCTGTTATATCGTTATCAGGATTATGATTTGGGTACTTATGTGACAGAGCCTTATTTTATTTCTTATGGAAATGTCCATGCCACCGCTTATTGTATCCAGCCGTCTTTACCGGGACCGGGAACAGGTACTTATACAATTACAAAAATTGAGGATAATCAGGCACTTGCAAAGGTCTGCTATTATGGGACAGAAGCGGCAGGAAAAGAAAGTTATTTTGCAAAACATCATAGTGATTTTTCAGAAGGAAAGCGGTTTATCCTTACGCATATAGCGGCAGCGTATGCCTATGGAAGTGCAGATGCCTTTTATGGAGCAAATGAAACAGCAAAATCTTTGGCAATGGAAATCTACAATTATTGTGTAGGAAAGCCGGAAATTCCAGAGGTTTCCATGTCTTTTTCTAACGATCATGTGAAGGCATTTCAGGAAGGGCAGGAACAGCGGACAGAGGACATTACATTTACTGCAGATTCTTTGCAGTCCATTACCATGCAGCTTCCAAAAGGAGTTGTATTTCATAACCTTACAACTGGAAAAAACAGCGCTGCCGGAGCAAAGGTAACACTTTCGGGCGGAACGAAGTTTTATTTAAGTGCGCCGCTTACACAGACAGAAGATGTGGAAGGTTCTTGGACAGCAACCATGCAGGGAAGTATTACAAAGGATTACTCTGCATATAAACTGACCACAAATGACAGTGTGCAGGATTTGGCATTTGTATTTGGAGAAGGAGTGGAACAGGAACAGTACGTTGAATTTTCTGTAGAGTGGCTGAAAAATGCGAAAATAGAACTTGTTAAAAAAGATCAGGGCAGTCAGAAGAAAATGGAAGGAGCGGTATATGGTGTATATCGTGATGAAGATTGCACAGATTTGATTGTAGAAATGCCTGCAACGGATAAAAAAGGTGCTTCCAGCGTTACCATAGAAAAGACACAGGATACCGTTTACTTAAAAGAAATCTTCGCACCACAGGGATATGTGCTGGATACAAAATCCTATGGTGTGAAATTGGAAGTAGGAAAGACGGTACAGATAGAAGTTACGGATCGGGAGCAGCTTGCTTCTTTAAGCGTTTATAAAGAAGGAGAAGTTTTGACAGGTGCAGAGGTTACGGAAGAAGGGGTGACCTTTTCTTATACAAAAGAGAAACAAGAAGGTGCTGTGTATGATGTTTATGCAGAAAAAGAGATTGTCCGGGCAGATGGAACAGTTGCTTATAAAAAAGGTGCTGTGGTGAAAAAAGGACTAAAAACAGGAGAAGATGGAAATGTTACACTTTCAGAACTTCCTCTTGGTACTTATAAAGTAGTGGAAGTAAAAGCACCTGAAAATTTTGTATGCAAGGGAGAATCCCAGACAGTTACCTTGTCCTATGCAGGACAGAATGAAGAAGTTGTTTTTGAAACCGTAACATTTGTAAATGACAGGCAGAAAGCAAGTGTGTCCGTAAGAAAAGAGGATCAGGACACGGAAAACCCACTGACAGGTGGTATTTACGGATTATATACGGCAGAAGATGTCTATGGAAAGTCTGGAAAACTGCTGGTAGAAAAAGATACTTTGATTGAAAAAGTTACAACGGGAGAAAATGGAACAGCCAGTTATCAGGCAGACCTTCCTATTGGATATTCTTATTATATCAAAGAATTGCAGGCGCCTGCTCAGTATGTAAAAAATGAAACCGAGAAGTTTTCTTTTCATTTTCAGTATGTAGAGGGAGAAGAACAATGTTCTTTTTCTCATACGTTTCAAAATGAGAGGGTAAAGGCAGAAATTATTTTGGAAAAAGAAGACGCTGAAACAGGAAAAACACCACAGGGAGATGCGTCTTTAAAAGGAGCGGTGTATGGACTGTATGCCCGTGAAAATATCGTGCATCCAGATGGGAAAACCGGAGTCTTATATCAGAAGGACGAACAGGTAGCGACTTTAAAAACTGATGATACAGGCAAAGCAGAAGTAAAGGATTTATATTTAGGATGTTATTACATCAAGGAGATTACGCCTCCGGCGGGTTATCTGTTAGATGAAACGGAGCATGATGTGGTATGCGATGATGAAGGCGATACGGTTGCCATTGTAAAGAGAGTTTGCAATGTAAAGGAACAGGTGAAAAAACAGCCGTTTCAGTTAATTAAAGCCGGAAATAATGGAAATACAGACGCAGAACTCTTAAAAGGAGCAGGTTTTCAGGCATATTTGGAATCTTCTTTAAAGAAAAAAGAAGATGGAAGCTATGATTTTGCTTCTGCAACTCCCGTGGTGATTGGAGAGAATGGAGCAACAGAGTTATTTACAGATGAAAGAGGGTATGCTTGCAGTATCCCACTCCCGTATGGAACGTATGTGGTCAGGGAAACAACAACACCGCCAAACTATAAACCTGTAAAAGACTTTATTGTCCGTATTACAGAGCATAAGCCGGATACACCACAGATCTGGAGAGTTCTTCTGGATAAAGAGTTTGAGGCAAAGTTAAAAATCGTAAAAAAGGACGATGAAAGTAAAAAGCCTGTACTCAAAAAGGGGACTGAGTTTAAGGTATATGATTTGGACAGAAAAAAATATGTGGAGCAGGTTACCACCTATCCTACAACGGTAGTGCATAAGTCTTATTTTACAGATGAAACTGGGTACTTAATTCTTCCTCAGAATTTGGATGCAGGACATTACCGTATTGAGGAAGTCACAGCACCAGACGGTTATACTTTGAATGAAAATTATTATGAGGTTTCCGTAGCTTCTGATACAGCATATCAGATGGACAGTATTTCAGGAGATGTCATTATTGAAGTGGTATATGAAAATCATCCGGTAAAAGGCGAATTGCAGATTGTAAAAAAGGGAGAAATCTTAGAAGATTTTGATAAAGACTTTTCTTATCAGGAAATCAATCTTTCCGGTGCAGTCTTTGATTTGTATGCGGCAGAGGATATTTATACTGCAGATGCTCAGAAGGACGAGCAGGGAAACCGCATATTGGAGTACGCAGAGGGGACGAAAGTTGCTACCCTTACAACAGATCAAGAAGGAAAAGCAAGTGTGTCAGATTTACCACTTGGAACGTATGAGCTGGTAGAGATTACAGCACCTGAAGGATTTGTGAAAAATCCAGAGCCGCAGAAAGTGACATTCAAATATGAAGATCAGAAAACTCCTGTAATTGAGCAGGAAGTCCTGTTAAAAAATGAACGTCAGAAAGCAAAAATTTCCGTAGTAAAGCGAGATGCAGAAACAAAAAAAGAAATAAAAGGTGCAGTCTTTGGATTGTATGCGAAAGAAGATATTCAGGTAGGAAATCAGACTTTAGTAAAAGCGGATACACTGATTGGGAAAGCTGAAACAGGGGAAGATGGAAAGGCAACATTTTCTTTTGATCTGCCATTTGGAAAATATTATGTGAAAGAACTGGAAGCACCAGCGGGCTATGTATCTTCGGAACAAGTGCTTGATGTCGATTTTTCCTATCAGGGACAAGAGATTGATGTGGTAGAACTTACATCAGAATTTTTAAATCAGCCGACAAAAGTTTCTATTACCAAAGTCGATGTTACAACAGGAGTAGAACTTTCCGGGGCAACCCTTATGGTACTTGATAAAGACAGGGAAGTTGTAGACAGTTGGAAATCTGTAAAAGGAGAAGCACATGTCATTCGTGGACTCAAAGTTGGAGAAACGTATACCTTAAGAGAAGAAACTGCCCCGTATGGTTATCTGAGGGCAGAGGAAGTTTCCTTTACCGTGGAAGATACAGAAGAAATTCAGAAAGTGGAAATGAAAGACGATGTGCCAACAGGAAGTATCCTGATTAACAAAAAGGGTGAATTTTTAGAAAAGGTATCTGTTTTTGAGCAGATTGGAGGCTGGATTTCCCATGTATTTGAATATCTGTCAGGATCATTGAAAGAGGTTACTTTTGCAGTGTATGCAAGAGAAGATGTTCCGGCGGCAGATGGGGAAAGCAAGGATTATTATAAAAAAGATGAATTGGTAGCGGAGATTACCACAGATCACGCAGGTGTTGCAAGAATTTCCGGTTTGCCACTTGGAAAATACTATGTAAAGGAAAAGGAAACAGCACATGGATTTGTACTGGATCAGGAAGCCAGAGAAATTGACCTGTTATATCGTGATCAGGAAACAGCAGAAATTACATATTCCACAGACTGGCAGAATAAACGCCAGAAAGCAGAAGTGACTGTGTGGAAGAAAGAAAAAGATGCAGACCGTATGCTGCAAGGTGCAGTATTTGCCCTTTGTGTCAAGGAAGATATAAAAAATGCACAGGGAAACGTAATCATGAAGGCAGATACCGTGATTGAGGAACAGGCAACAAATGCACAGGGAATGCTGCGTTTCGAGGCAGATTTACCAGTGGGATATACTTATTATATCAAAGAAACAGCTCCGGCACCGGGCTTTTCTATGACCGGAGAGAGAAAAGAATTTACTTTTGATTCAGAAAACAGTGAGGAAGCGTGTGTATCTTATGAATTTACTTTTGAGAATGTACCGACAGTGGTAGAATTTACGAAAACTTCTCTGACAGATGGAAAAGAGGTAGAAGGTGCAAAACTTCAGGTAAAAGATGAGCAGGGAAAGGTCATTGACGAATGGGTTTCTGCAAAAGAACCACATATTATCAGAGAATTGGTGGCAGGGCATACGTATGTGCTGGAAGAAACACTTCCGGCAGATGGTTATGTAACAGCAGAAAGTATCTCTTTTACTGTTGAAGATACAGGAGAAGTCCAGAAAGTAGAAATGAAAGATGATATTACGAAAGTCGAAATTTCTAAAACGGACATTTCAGGAAAAGAGCTTCCCGGCGCAAAATTAACGATTTTGGATCAGGAAGGAAATGAAGTAGAAAGCTGGACGTCTGGTGAGAAACCTCACTATATTGAGATGCTTCCAATTGGAAAGTATACGCTTCATGAAGTGTCTGCACCGGACGGGTATTTGGTAGCAGAAGATATTATTTTTGAAGTAAAAGATACAGGGGAAATCCAGAAGGTTGTGATGAAAGATGAGAGGAAGCCTTCTGAAAATGTGGAACAGCCACAGGAATCAAAACCGACAGGAAATGCCCCCAAAACAGGAGATACCAGCCATGTAGAATTGTGGGTGCTGTTATCTGCAATGGCAGTGTTACTGGCAGGTTCTTCTTATTACTGGATTAAGAAAAGGAAAAAATAACATGGGAGATTCCCATAACTGGAAAGGCGGTCACGGAAAATCTGTGGCTGCCTCTTTTTAAAGGAGCAGAAAACATGGTAGGAAAAATAATTTTTGGAGTTGCTGTTATTTTGACATTTGGCTTATATTGTTGTGTCCGTGTAGGTGGTCAGGCGGATCGCCAGATGGAAGAAATGCTGCAAAAGAAAAGGAAGGATCAGGAAAATGGAGAAAGCGGATAAGAGAAAATATGCAGAGGACAAACCTTTGGTGTGTGAGGACTGCTATTTTTGGAGCAGACGAAAAAATGGCTGCACCAGAAAACAGTGCTATTATCTTCTCCCAAAACAGCCAGAGAAAGATACGAAAAAAGCAGGACAATGTGTGGGTTGCCCTTATGGAAAACATTCTCCTTGTATTGGATACTGTTTGCAGAAAATATTACAGGACATGAGAAAGAAGAAATCAGGAAAGGAAGAAACAGCCTATGCAGGACGAAGTCAATGAGAAAGTTGTGTCCCTGTGTATCCGTGGAGGAAAAATTTCTGCACAGATTTTAAAAAGTGCATTATTAAAAACTTTGACAAAGCTGGAACAGCAGAAATCCCAGAGGAAGCAAAAGAAAGGGGTATCTAAGGAAGAAAAAAATTTGGCAGTTTATAAAGGAAAACAAAGCATGGAGAAACTCAAGGAGCAGAACTGTGAACTTTCCAACATTGAGATTACAGACGGAAATATTAAATCCTTTGAAAAGTATGCCAGAAAATACAATGTTGACTATTGTCTGAAAAAAGACCGCTCTTCAGAACCGCCCCGTTATTATGTGTTTTTTAAAGCAAGAGATGTAGATTCTATGACCGCAGCATTTAAGGAATATACAGGCTGGAGTATGAAGCAAAGCAAAAAAGTATCCATACGGAAAAAACTCTCTCAGGTAAAGGAACATCAGGCACAGCACCGAGAAAGACAGAAGACAAAGAGTAAGGAGAGAGATGCTGCACGATGAAAAAGAAAGAACAGAAAAAAGAAAAGCAGTTCAAAAAAGTATGGGAAAAGCTGTGGCAGAATGTTATAGGAAGGTTGCCAGAGGTAGACATAAAGAGATTGTTTCTGACAAACCTGCCCTATGTACTTGTATTTTATATAGTGAATAAATTGGCATGGCTTTATCAGTATTGCCAGGGAAATTCTTTACTGGAACGTCTGAGTGTTTTGACATTGAATGTATCGTTGGCATTTGAGAATATTTTGCCGAGTTTGCGGTTTTCTGATATAGGAGTGGGATTTACAGGTGCAGTTTTATTAAAAGGGATTGTCTATGTGAAAGGTAAGAATGCAAAGAAATTCCGTCAGGGAGTGGAATATGGTTCTGCCCGTTGGGGGACAGCAAAGGATATTGCACCTTTTATGGACTCTGCATTTGAAAACAATATCATTCTTACGCAAACGGAAAGGCTTACCATGAACAGCCGCCCGAAAAAACCGAAGTATGCCAGAAATAAAAATGTTATGATTATTGGTGGCTCCGGTTCAGGTAAGACGAGATTTTATGTGAAACCTAATTTAATGCAGATGACACCAAATGTCAGTTATGTAGTGACTGATCCGAAAGGGACTATTTTAGTAGAATGCGGAAAGATGCTGCAAAAAGGGACACCCAAAATAAAAGACGGAAAGCCGGTACTGGATAAGAATGGGAAGGTAATCTATGAACCTTATAAGATTAAGGTTTTAAATACAATCAACTTCAAAAAGAGTATGCACTATAACCCGTTTCGTTACATACGCAGTGAAAAAGATATTTTGAAACTGGTCAATACGATCATTGCCAATACAAAAGGTGATGGGGAAAAATCAGGAGAAGATTTCTGGATTAAAGCGGAACGATTGCTGTATTGTGCTTTAATTGGGTATATCTATTACGAAGCACCGGAAGAAGAACAGAACTTTTCCACACTTTTGGAATTTATCAATGCTTCTGAGGCAAGGGAAGATGATGAAGAATTTAAAAATGCAGTTGATGAACTGTTTGAGGAACTGGAAAAGGAAAAACCGGAACATTTTGCAGTCAGACAATACAAGAAATATAAACTGGCTGCCGGTGTGACAACATATAAGAAACATCTTAAACAATTACACAAGAGAAAATATGAATGAAAAAAATGCTTGTGTGATTTTTTAAGCGGTTTCTTTTAAATCGCTTAAATATGGATGGAAGGAGGAAATTAGATATGGCAAAGAACAGAGTACAATACACAGCATTGTATGAACGATTGAGTAGAGATGATGAATTGCAAGGAGAATCTAACAGTATTTCAAATCAGAAGAAAATGCTTCAAGAGTATGCAGAAAAGAATGGTTTAACACCATACAGACATTATACAGACGATGGAATTAGTGGAACACGTTTTGATCGCCCAGGCTTTATGCATATGTTAGAAGATATTAAAAATGCTACAGTTGGTACTGTGGTGATCAAGGACATGAGCCGACTTGGACGAGATTATCTGGTGGTAGGACAACTTCAAGAAATGTTTCGACAAAAGGATGTCCGTTTAATTGCAATCAATGATAATCACGATAGTTTCAAAGGTGATGATGATTTTCTACCATTTCGTAACATTATGAATGAATGGTACGCAAAAGACACCAGTAAAAAGATTAAGTCAGTCTTTCAAGCAAAAGGAAAAACAGGAAAGCACGTTACAAGCAATCCACCTTATGGATACTTGAAAGATAAGGAAGATCCAGAACAGTGGATCGTGGATGAGGAAGCAGCGAATGTGATTAGACGCATTTTTAAGTTGACAATTGAAGGAAGAGGTCCTTTTCAAATTAGTCAAATTTTAAAAGAAGATAAAATAGATATGCCGGCTGTTCATCAACAGAAGCTGGGAGTTGGTTTATATAAGACACGAAAAATCCCAGATCCATATAACTGGACCAGTTCAACAGTTGTAAGTATTTTGGAACGAAGAGAATATTTAGGACATACCGTGAATTTTAAAACGAAGAAACATTTTAAGGATACACATAGCCGATATGTAGATGATGATTTATGGGTTGTTTTTGAAAATACCCAAGAACCTATCATAGACCAAGAAACATTTGATATTGTTCAGAAAATTCGAGCTAATGTGAAACGTTGGCCGAATGGTTGGGGACCAGTTCATCCATTAACAGGATTAGTTTTTTGCCCAGATTGTGGTGGGAAATTATATTGCCATAGAGTCGATAATGGGGTTAATAGAGGAGTATTTAGTTGTGGTAACTATCCATTAAAGAAATGCGATTCGGGTCATAGAATCAATGCTGACGACCTTGTGGAGCTGGTTTTAAAAAGTTTAAAGGCAATTAGAGATTATATTCAAGTGGATGCAGATAAATTCATAAATACAGTTCAAGAAGCTGTGGATTCTCAACAATCCGTAGATGAAAAGGCAAGTATCAGACGATTGGAAGAATGCCAAGTACGAAATGATGAATTAGAGAAGTTGCTCTGTAAGATTTATGAGGATAATATTCTTGGAAAACTTCCAGACAAACGATATGAATATCTTAGTAATCAGTACGAGTCAGAATTAGCTGAGATTGGAAAAGAAATAGATAAATTACAGGAAACCATTGCAAGTTATAAGGTTGAAACAAAAAATGCACGTAAGTTCATGAGCTTGATAGCAAAGTATAAAGACTTTGATACATTAACAAATGCAATGGCAAATGAATTGATTGAAAAAATCATTGTTTTCAACCGAGATCGTAAGGGAAGCGTTCAAACAACGCAAAGAGTTGATATTTATTTTAACTTTATTGGAAATTTCCAAGCTCCATCAGAACCTATAGATCCAGAGGTACAGAAGGCTTTGGATGAAGAAAGAGCAAAAATAGAAGCAAGAAAGGATAGACTTCATCAGAATTATTTGCGACGCAAGGCAAATGGTAAACAGGCTGAATATGAAGCACGATATGAACCAAAACGAAAAAAACGTATGGCAGAGAAAAAGGCACAACTTCCTAAATATGGACTCGTAAAAACAGAGTATGAGGAATATCGCAAGGAAATTCGAACTGAGCAAGATATTCCAGATGCATTACTGGTAAGATAAGTGATAGTTAGGGGGGCAGATCGATGATTGTAGTAAAATTAATATTGAAAATAGTGTGCATACCGATTTTTGTTATCCTAACATTTATTCAGATGGTATTAGCCTTCCTATCAGCAATGACAGGGTGGTTCTTCTATCTATTAGCTTTGATTATTTTTATAACAGGAGTGCTGAGTTGGGGATTTGGATTGGAATCTGTTAATGATTCAATTAAGATCATAGGCATATCATTTATTGTATTTTTTATGCCATATATACTGGACATATTTTCTTTACTGATAGAGATGGTAAAAAGCTTTTGGAAAAATAAATAGGGCCTGGACAAGTATTTACATTCATGATAAAATTGCGTTGGTCATAAAGATTGGCCTGGACTTTTAAAACTATATATGATAGAATTTACAGGTAAAAATATCAGAAAGGAGTTGGGAAAATGCCATATGCTATAGATTTATTTTGTGGTGCGGGAGGCTGTTCTGAAGGACTTATTCAAGCAGGCTTTCATATTTTATTTAGTTCGGACATCAGTGACATGGTAGAAGTAACTTATAAAAATAGACATGAGCAACTTGGTTTAATTCAAGGGGAAAATACTTGGTTTGAACGATCTGATATAAGAGATTTAACAGGAGAAACCATTCGCAAATGTGTTGAAAGCCTTGAGATTTTTAAAAATCAAACAATGCCAGAAATTGATTTGCTTATAGGCGGACCTAGTTGTCAAGGATTTTCGAGAGCTGGTAGAAGAGATAAATCAGATCCACGAAACATGTTGTTTGGTGAATATGTTCGAGTTGTCGATGAAATAAAACCAAAATACATTGTGTTAGAAAATGTGGAAGGTTTTGTGGATATGCAATTCATGGGATATGTAGGCATAACAGGAATAACTTATCCGGATGGAAGTGTTACTCCTGATATTTTGCGAAGTGAATTAAACGAAATAGGATATGATACATTAGAACCTAGAATTTTGAATGCTGCAGATTACGGTGTTCCACAAAGACGAAATAGAATCATTTTTATAGGATATAGAAAAGGTCTAAAACAACCTCAGTATCCAGAACCTACGGTGACTCCAGAGAATTATGTTTCTCTTCAAGATGCTATTGGTGATTTAATAACTGATAAAAAACAAAGAGGCTCAGTTAATAAAGAGTTGTCACAGTACCAAATAGATAGTATTAACGGTAGAACGCCAGGAATTGATGGTAAGCCTATTCCATCAAAAAAATTGTTGAACACAGAGTTGTCAAGACAAACTGATATAGTAAGGGAAAGATTTAGTCTGTTTGAGCCAGGAGAAACAGGAACACTTTTGAAAAAGAGGGTTATGGAAAAGGGTATTGATATATCTGATAAGCCATCATTAATAAATCTTTGTTGCGAAAAGCTCGGCATGGAAGAAAATGATGTCATAGAATTATTCAAAAATGGAGGATGCTCTAAAGAAGAAGCAGAGATTTTACTTACTAAAAAGAATATTAGACAAAGATTTTCTCCAACACAGCCTTCAGCAACAGTTGTAACAATTGCAGATGATTATATCAGTCCTTGGGAACCGAGAACATTTAGTGTCAGAGAAATGGCAAGATGCCAGTCATTTGATGATTCTTTCGAGTTTTTTGGGAAGAGAACAACTGGAGGATTGTTACGAAGAAAAGAAGTTCCACAATATACTCAGGTAGGAAATGCAGTACCGCCATTGCTGGCGAAAGCTGTAGCATTAGAAATAAAAAAGGTATTATAACAAATGAGAGCGGACTGTTTATCAGGGCTGCTCTTATTTTTATGGAAATTGAATAAAAAGGGATTAATAATCCATAGGACAAACCGTGTATGCAATGTGTACTTGGTTTGTTTTTTTTTTCGGGCAGTTCTATATGGACTGCCTCTTTTTGTTCCAGTAAATATGACAGTTAAATGCCGATTTATAGGTGGCAAATTGGTATATACTAATCAGTATAAGGAGGTGAGTATGTGCCGGAACCAGATTACAAGAGACTGCTGATGATTATCGGAAAGAATATTAAGTCAGAAAGAACTGTTCAAGGGATTAGTAAGACAACACTTGCACAGATGACAGGGTACAACAGGAATGATCTGGCTCATTTAGAAGAGGGATCACAGGATATAAAGCTGGAAACACTTTTGAAAGTGGCGAAAGCCTTGGATGTAAGTCCGATTCAATTGTGCATGCGAACTTATGAGATAGATAGGAATAGCGCCGTCTCAAAATATTTAGAAGATGATTATTTGCTTGTTTTTAGAAACAACGTTCGAGAACGTCTCAAGGCGCTTCACCGGATGGAATATGCCATAAGTTCCAACAGGGGTGAAATTGATCAAACAACAGTTAGTCGAATATTAAAAGGAAAAATAAAGAATCCAAAAATATCAACCTTAAATGAGATTGCGTATGGAGTAAAAAGCGATTTTGCAGTCTTGTTGAGAAGAAGTTAGGAGGAACACGAATGATTTTTGTCCCATACCCAGATGAAAAAAAAGTTATAGATAATGTTCAAAAGCTACAGAATAACGAGTACGCAATAGTCCGAATGACAAAGACTATGATGGATAAGAACAATACAGATTGTAATGGTTTTTTTCGTACAATGCTGAAGAAAATGTCCATTGTCGACTATGAAAGTTTAGACCATGGGAAGGATGCTGGAGTAATGACACAAGCGCTTTTCATTATGCCTGATAAAACAGAACCAGTGGATATGAACTTTTACATTGTTACTAATGATCGTGGAGATAAAAGATGGTCTTTCTACGGATTAAGGCAGCGGGGACGCGTAGGAGATATTTGTGAAGGAGACTTGTTATATTTCTCTACATATCAGTTAAAAGAAAAAACAAAAGGTTTATTTGTTATTAATTTAACTCACAACACTCCAACAATGGAATATCTGGCGACTCAGATTGGTGTCGATGAGGTTAATCAAGTATTCGAATCCATCAAAGGCGATTTGAAAAGAATTGTTCAAAAAGATAAATATGTTCCTAATGTTAAAGGAAAGGGGAAAGAAGCACCGAAAGACGTTGGCGAAACTTTGGAATACGAAATGAGAGTAGAAACCAACAATCGTAAGGATGCGGATATAAAAGGAATTCTTGAACTTAAGGGTAAAGGAAGTAAGGCGACGAAAGATACTTTGTTAACGCTTAGGCCATCTTTTGAAGGAACCTATATAGAAAAAATGGAATCAAATGATAAACATAGAGTAAAGGTTTTTCCATTATTTTATGGCTATGACTCTGAAAAACATCCTGGTTGTAAGGATCTGTATATTACTATAGGATGTCAAGCAGCACCGCAGAATAAACATGGGTTCTATCTTGTAGTTGACGAGGCAAAAAATATTGTAAAACTTATGGGGCCAGGACGTAGTGGGAAAAAAGATGAAATGACAGCCTTTTGGACATTTGATGCACTAGAGGAAGCTTTAAATACAAAGCATAAGGCAACTTTATGGATTACAGCCGACAAAAAAATCGTTGATGATACTGTAATGTATAATTACAAAAAAATAGAGTTCTCTAGATCTCCGAAATTTGCAACATTTATTTCTTTGATAAAGAGTGGGGAAGTCACTTATGATTGGAGAGGTCACACATCTATGACTGATAAATATGCTGGTGTGAATAAAGGGAATGCATGGAGAATAAAACCAAGATCTCGTAAGGAGCTGTTTGGTTCTCTGGAGGTTGTTGAATTTGAATAATGATTAAGCCAAAGGCTCTCAACCGTGAAAAAGTTGGGAGCTTTTGTTTTGCTCATTTGCAAAATTTTGATTTATGCATAAATTGGAAAAACATCTGAAGCCGTTGTGATTGATTAAAGAATAAAATCAATTACTTCGGCTTCAGATGTCAAGGAGTTCAGAGGACAGAATGTCCTTTGATGGGGTTAAGGGGCAAAGCCCTTTATCGGGTTAAGGGTGAAACGCCTTACCCAGTTAAGAGGCGTTTCGCCACTTAGTACTGGGTACTATTCGTAACGGCAATCCCCGAAATATTGCCCTTGCTTCGCTCAGATTCCTTCGGGAAAAATTTTAAAGAAAGGAAAAAATAGCCTATGAGAGGAACAAGACACAATGGAAGATCAGGAAAAAATGGAGTTTATGATCCCAAGCATAATGACAGAAGATTTAATGTTGAGAATAGTGATCATATTCATCAAAAGGAAGTTTGTAAAAATATTTATTGGGATTATTCCCAAGGATATACGCAAACTCCACAACTAGAGAGAAATGTAGAATATCACTCTTTTAATGAGATTGAATTAGTCTTTTATGAAAATAATTTTGGTGATTATGTGAAAGCACAAAATGAAAGGCATTTGAAAGCAAGACATCCAGATAGATGCAAGACGGTGGAAGATGTACTGAAAAATAAAAAGACCTGTCCAGAAGAAACGATTTTTCAGTTGGGCACAATGGATGATCATGCTTCATCAGATTTGCTTGTTAAGGTTTTTGAAGAATTTAAAGATGAGTTTGAATTGAGATTTGGTAGTAATATTCAAATTCTGGATTGGTCCTTGCATATGGATGAAGCTACTCCACACATTCATGAAAGACATGTTTTTTTTTCAGAGAACAGATATGGAGAGATTGAACCAAAACAAGAAGAAGCATTAAAGCAATTAGGCTTTGAATTGCCAGAACCAAATCAGAAACGGTCTAGAAATAATAATCGAAAAATGGTTTTTGATTCAGCTTGCAGAGTTATGTTTCTTGATATCTGCAAAAAACATGGATTGCAATTAGAAGAAGAACCCGCGTATGGCGGGAGAGCATATTTAGAAAAACAGGATTATATCCGAATGAATCAAAAATTGGAGATTCAAGACAATAAAGAAATGATGGAAATCCAAGATTATGGAATTAAAAAAAGAAGTGAGATAATGACCAAGCAAGATGCAGAGATTGAAGAAAAAAAGGATCAAATTGAAAGACAAGGAGCAATCCTTGAATTTCAAAATAATAAAATCTTAAATGCATCCAAGGAATTGGAGGAGTTAACTCTTGAAATTGACGATGTAGAAGCAATGCTACAAGATGTTTCAGATATCGCATACGAAACAGCAGTGGAAGAAGTTACAAAAGAAGTGATGATAAAAACCAGACAAGATGATATTCGACTAATTGAAGGAACTAAGAATTGGATTGATCAGCCAGAACGTAAGGCATCAAGAAAGGAAAAGAGTTATGCGAAAGATCGTTTGGATGGTGTCATTAAAAAAATTAAAAATGCTATGTCATCCATTCAAGTAATCACAGATTCTTTATTGCAACCAAAAACAAAAGCTAAAGTTGTTGAAGAGATTAAGGATAAGACAAGACCTTCGATTTTAAATCGTTTGACACAAAAGAAAAATGCATTGGCAGAAAGAGAAAGAAGTAAAAAGAAAGATTTGAAAAAATCATGGAATAGAGATGACAGATAATGAGCATTCCGTTGTATTCGCTATTGAATCAATGAGAATGCTTTTTATTTTCTCAGAAAGGGGCAAGTATGAAATTATTTGAAGCAGTAAAAGAAGCTATCACAACAAGAAGTGCTGCTGAATTTTATGGAATTAAGGTTGGAAGAAATGGGATGGCTCTCTGTCCGTTTCATCCAGACAAAAATCCAAGCATGAAACTTGATAAAAGATATCATTGCTTTGCCTGTCAAGCTGATGGAGATGTAATCGACTTTGTAGCTAAGTATTTTCATCTTTCTGCAAAGGAATCGGCAGAGAAACTGGCAGAAGATTTTTCAATACCTTATGAAAAATATCAAGGGTATTATAAGGCGAGAGATCGTCCCAAAACTAAGGAGCGGAAACAGACATTAGATCAATTCTTTCACGAACAACAGACTCGTTTTTTTAGAGCATATAGTGAATATTTTCATCTTTTAGATAAGTGGAAAGTAGAGTATGCACCAAGAATTGAAGATGATGATTGGCATCCATTGTTTGTTGAAGCAATGGAGAAATACTCGCGGATTCAATATAAGATGGATATTCTTCTTAGTGGTTCTCTGGAAGATCGTGCAAGGATGATTTTGGATTGTCAAGAGGAGGTGAATCACATTGAGCAACGAATTAAGGAAGAATCTTCCAGAGAATTTGGTTGCTTGTCTGGAAGCTCTCCAGAAAAGTGAAGAAGTAGCCAAGGAAGATAAGGGTGAGAAAAAAGTCCCAACAATGGAATTGCCGATCTGGTTCGATGGCAAGAATATCAATGAAATTCTATTGTATCAGACGATTTTGCAACACCATGAAATCAAATGCATCAATGGAAAATTATATGATATAGATCGAGAAATTCCAGATGATGAAATGGAAAAAGAAATCTTAGATATCATTAAACTCTATTGGACCAGAAATATTTCATCCAAAATAACGTCGATTTTAAATGGATTCAAGATATATACCAGATCAGCTCCATTTCCTATGAAAGAGGACAGGGTTCATTTCATGAATGGAACGTATTTTGTAAATAAAGGATTTACAAACCAGAAAGAATGGACCAGAAATCGTTTGACCGTCAATTACAACGAGGATGCGCCGAAGCCTGAGAAATGGTTGGCATTCTTGGATGGTCTACTAGAGGAAGATGATATTGCTTGTTTGCAAGAATTTATGGGATATTGTTTCATCCCCAGCAATAGAGGGCAAAAGATGTTGCTGATCATTGGGAAAGGTGGCGAAGGTAAAAGTCGAATTGGAAGAGTCTTAAAAAGAATATTTGGTCACAACATGAACTCTGGAAGTCTTCAGAAATTAGAGAATGATAGGTTTGCTAGAGCCGATCAAGAAGGCAAGCTGTTGTATTTGGATGATGATATGAAAACAGAAGCATTACCATCAACAAATATGATTAAAACCATTGTTACTGCTGAAGAAGAAATGGATTTGGAAAGGAAAGGGAAACAAAGTTACCAAGGAAAGCTTGTTTGTAGAATATTGGCATTTGGAAATGGCACATTAAAGTCACTCTTTGACAGGAGCAAAGGATTCTACAGAAGGCAAATTGTTCATGAAACAAAGGATATTCCCCCAGATAGAGTTAATGATCCTTTTTTAGCTGACAAGATGATTGAGGAAGTGGAAGGCATCGTTTTATGGTGCATTGAAGGATTGGAAAGATTACTTCAAAACAATTATCAATTTACCATTAGTGATAAATCTCATTTATTGATGGATGAGATGCAAAAGGATGATGACAATATCATATCGTTTCTGGAATCGACAGGATATATCAGACTTGAAAAAGGCACTCATGCTACTTCAAAGAGTTTATATGTTGCTTACTGCAAATGGTGTAATGACAACTTAGACACACCAGTAAGCGAAAGATCCTTTTCAAAACGCTTCAAAGACCGATCTGCTGACTATGGAATGACCTACGACAAGAACATTCCAGTTGGCAATGGTAAATTTTGTCGAGGATTTCGAGGAGTCCATGTCAAAGTGAGGACAGATGATTTCAATTATCAATCTTATAAAAAGTAGCAACAGGCACTAAGAGTGCCCAGATTTTATTCTCTGGAAATATATGTGTTTTATATGTATATATTTTTTTCTTATTAAGTTAAAGAATAAAGTGCCTTAGTGCCTAAAGTATGATAAATAAAGGAAAAATTGATATTTCTAAATGCCTACGTAATGCCAGAAAACTGCCGATAAATCGGATTTAAGTGCCTTTTCTTTGTCGGGCATACCTTAAAAGGTAAGATGACATTGCTGTTGTCATCGTCATTATGCCAGACAGGGAAGAATGGTAGGCATTAAGAAACAATCAGCAAGCCAAAATTTTGAAGGAGGTTCGCCTATGTGTGAAATTAAAAATAAATCGCAATCAACTATGAATATTCAGCTTGGAAAGAACACGTACATTGTTGGCATCAATTTCAAACAGGATGCCAAGGAAACATTGGATGAAAAGTTGAATCGGTTGATAAAAAGAGATGTGATGGAGGGGTTATATGAAGAAAACTAAAAAATTTAAAGAAATGATTAGGATGTACTTGACAAGTGGTCACTGGAAAGACTGCGAAATCTATTTTGATTTCCTGTGGGGCAAGGCTGGCACCGTTTGATATTGCAGAATTGCGGGAGCTGACTTCTTATGATGAGCTGGAATTAGATATGCTGGGAGATCAGAGAACTGCAATGTTTGTTATTATTTCTGATACGGACGATACGTTTAATTTCCTTGTGGCAATCATGTATACGCAGCTTTTCAATTTGTTGTGTGACAGAGCAGATGATGTGCATGGAGGGCGTTTACCTTACCATGTGAGATTGTTATTAGATGAGTTTGCCAATATCGGGCAAATTCCGAAATTTGATAAGTTGATTGCGACTATACGAAGCAGGGAAATTTCTGCTTCGATTATCTTGCAATCCCAGAGCCAGTTAAAAACGATTTATAAAGATGCCGCAGAAACCATTTTGGGGAATTGCGATACCATGTTATTTTTAGGAGGAAAAGAAGGAAGCACTTTAAAGGAAATATCAGAAACATTAGGAAAGGAAACCATAGACTTTTATAATACTTCCGATACCCGTGGACAAAGCCGATCCTATGGATTGAATTATCAGAAGACTGGAAAAGAGCTGATGAGTCGGGACGAATTGGCTGTTATGGACGGAGATAAATGTATTCTTCAGCTTCGAGGAGTGCGACCTTTTTACAGTAATAAGTTTGATATTACGAAGCATAGCAGATACCGGGAATTATCAGATTATGATAAAAAAAATACTTTTGATGTGGAAGCCTATTTAAAACATCAATTTGAAATCCGGAAAAAAGAGGAGTTTGAATTGTTTGAAGTAGAGGGAAAACAGGTGGATACAGAAATTTCGGAGCAGGTATAAGTATATTGCTCTTTTTTTATTGAATAAAACTTTGCGACATGATGGCGCAAAGTAGGAAGGAGTGCTTATTGCAAATTTTTTAAAGAGGTGGAGGCTGTTCAAAAAAAGAAAGCACAGCCACCATGATATAAGGGCAGAACCATAAGGGAATATGCCCACAGCACAATTAAAATTTAAGAAAGGATAAAACGGATAAAAGGGAAAGGGCAGACTGTTGATGAAAATTCAGCAGTTTTTTATTTGTGCAAAAGCAACTTTTATCTGTTTCAAGTGAATTATGGATTTTTTTAGCTCAGCGGTAGATATTTTACAGACGCTTGTGGTGGCAATCGGAGCAGGTCTGGCGGTATGGGGTGTAATCAATCTTTTAGAAGGATATGGAAATGATAATCCGGGTGCAAAATCACAGGGCATTAAACAGCTTATGGCTGGCGGAGGTGTCGTTTTGATTGGTACACAGCTTATTCCTCTTTTGAGCGGATTATTTTAAGTAAACGAAAGGAGAACCGCCCATGTTCGATGGCATTTTTGAAGCAATCGAGGAGTGGATGAGGGGACTTCTGACGGGAATGGTGGAATCCAACCTGACAACAATGTTTACAGACGTTAATGAGAAAACCGGAGAGATTGCGGCTCAGGTTGGACAGACACCACAAGGCTGGAATAGCAGTATTTTCAGCCTGATACAGAATTTGTCCGATTCTGTCATTGTGCCGATTGCAGGCATGATTATTACATTTGTACTTTGTTATGAACTGATTTCCATGTTTACAGAAAAGAATAACATGCACGAGGTTGATACATGGATGTTCTTTAAATATTTTTTCAAAATGTGGGTAGCTGTGTATCTGGTCAGCCATACATTTGACATTACTATGGCGGTGTTTGATGTAGGACAACATATCGTCAATGCTGCCGGAGGTGTCATTGAATCGGATACGGCAATCAATATAGACACGATGCTGGAGCAGATGAAAACAGCAATGGAGTCTATGGAAATCGGGGAACTTGTGATATTGGCATTGGAAACCATGCTGGTCAGTTTGTGTATGAAAATCATGTCTGTACTAATTACGGTAATTCTATATGGAAGAATGATAGAAATTTATCTTTACACCTCGGTTGCACCAATTCCATTTTCCACGATGTCAAATCGGGAATGGGGACAGATTGGAAACAATTATTTCCGTGGGCTGTTTGCCCTTGGATTTCAGGGATTTTTTATGATGGTGTGTGTCGGTATTTATGCAGTGCTGATTGCGACCATTGAAATTTCAGATAACATGCACTCTGCATTGTTCGGAGTGGCAGCATATACCGTAATTTTATGTTTTAGTCTGATGAAAACAGCAAATTTAAGTAAATCAATTTTTAACGCACATTAAAGGGGGAATGAAGATGGGAAAATATCAAGTGATTTATGCAGATCCCCCGTGGGCATATCGGGTTTGGAGTAAAAAAGGAAACGGGCGATCAGCGGAAAGCCACTACCCAACCATGAGCATAGAAGAAATAGCAGATTTGCCAGTAAACGAATTGGCAGATGAAAATTGTGCATTGTTTTTATGGGTTACATTTCCACTTTTAAAAGAAATATGGAAGGTAATTGATGCGTGGGGATTTACCTATAAAAGTGTAGCATTTGTGTGGATCAAACAGAATAAAAAAGCAGATTCTTTGTTTTGGGGTATGGGGTACTGGACAAGAGCCAATGCAGAGATTTGTATTCTTGCAACAAAAGGAAGTCCAAAACGTTATTCCAAACGTGTGCATCAGGTTATTGTAAGCCATATTGAGGAACATAGTAAGAAACCAGAGGAGGCAAGAAGACGGATTGAGCAGTTAATGGGAGATGTGCCACGTATTGAACTGTTTGCACGTAGAGAAACACCGGGATGGGACGTGTGGGGAAATGAAGTTGCCTGTTCTTTGGGAACAGAAATATTACAGGAAAATAAAAGAAAGGAAACATCAGAGAAGAAGATGGGAGATTTGCTGAACCTGTGACAGCCATTTTCACTCTGGTCGGAAAAAAGATGGCATTTGTATCCGTACCAAAGGATTTGACAAAGGTAAAAAATAAAGTGGTCTTAAATTTGACAAAAAGGCAGCTTCTTTGCCTTTCGATTGCGGCGGCAATGGGATTACCGTTTTATTTTTTAACAAAAGACTGGATTGGGACGAGTAATGCAGCAACAGGTATGGTCATTCTTATGGTTCCAGCTTTTTTATTTGCAATGTATGAGAAAGATGGAATGCCACTGGAAAAGATTTTGTTCCATATTATTCAAGTGAAACTGCAACGTCCGGCAGTCCGCAAATATGAAATAGAAAATTTTTATGAGAAGGAGGAAAATTTGCAGACGGAGAGAAAGAAAAAAGGAGGGAAGCCTGATGGTAGACAGAATGGATAAGAGAAAACCTGTAAAACTTACAAGAAGTGAGAAAAAAGCCATGAGGCGTACAGAAAAACTGGCAGTAAAATTAGAAAAAGAACAGGAAAGGGCAGATAAAATCCGCAGGAAAAAGGAAGCAAAAAGAGCTGCCCGTGAGGAAAAGAGGAGAAAAAAAGGAAGCAGAAAAAGTGGAGCGCAGAGAAAGGATAGGAAACCTACACTGAATAAGAGAACAGAAAGGAAGCATTCCTATTCAGAAAAGAAATCTTCTACCGGAAAGGTGAGATGTACCAATGTGAAAAGAAAACAGGAACGGAACATATCAGCACAGAACTCCATTCCATACAGAGAGATGGCAAAAGACGGAATTTGCAGGGTTCAGGAAAAGTATTATTCCAAAACAATCCGTTTTTATGATATTAACTACCAGCTTGCCCAGAATGAAGATAAGAATGCTATTTTTGAAAACTGGTGTGATTTCTTAAATTATTTTGATAGCACCATACATTTTCAGATTTCCTTTATCAATCATCATAGTAACATGAAGGAATTTGAATCCGTAATACAAATTCAGCCGCAGAATGATGCTTTTGATGATGTGCGTATGGAGTATGCACAAATGTTAAGGGATCAGCTTGCAAAAGGGAACAATGGTCTGGTACGGACAAAGTATATTACTTTCGGAATTGAAGCAGAGAATATCCGGGAGGCAAAACCAAAACTGGAGCGTATTGAAGCCGATATTTTAAATAATTTTAAGGTTCTTGGTGTGTCTGCATATCCATTGAATGGAGAAGAGAGGCTGCAAATCCTCTATGAAACTTTTAATCCGGAAGAGAAAGTGCCATTTCAGTTTTCTTATGACAGGATATTACGTTCCGGCATGGGAACAAAGGATTTTGTAGCGCCTACCAGTTTTGTTTTTAAAGAAGGGAAAACCTTTCAGATGGGAAATACCATAGGTGCAGCGTCTTATCTTCAGATTTTAGCACCGGAGTTGACAGATAAAATGCTGGCAGAATTTTTGGATATGAACAGAAACCTGATTGTGAATCTTCATATCCAGTCCATAGATCAGATGAAAGCCATTAAACTGGTAAAAAATAAGGTGACAGATATTAACCGTATGAAAATTGAGGAACAGGCGCGCCCAGCAGGGCGTGAATAAAAGTAGTTGGAACTACACTGTAGAATAATGCAGTTAGCCATCCGTCTTACCGAAAGGCGAAAGCTGATACGGGACTATAGCATGGCGGAGAAGCGGGGAGTTGCCTAAAGATGCTTTGGCACGACTGACCTGCAAGGCGAAGTAGATATAAGGTTGAAACTAAGGAATGTTGAATGTGAGTTTCAAGTCCGTCTTTCGATGACGCAGGGGCAATGCATCCGAAGCCCTTGGTATGTTGTGTTTATGTATTTTGTTCGCATAAACAATTATTCTAATTCATACGACACGTTGGAGAACCAATAGTAACGAAACGAAAACGCAACCGACAATCTACATCCAATTATTCACGCAAACTGGGGATTACCTACGTGGGAATGTCTACCATTAGGACTATGTGTAATGCCTTTTGGCGATAAATCTCAAGCTGTTAGGCAAGAGAGATGACACTGAATATCCCATATGGTAACGGAGCTTCCATAGTAGTCTGAGGACCCTGAATTGACAGGGAAGGCTGTAAAAACAGATACGGGAAAACCGTCTACATGGCGAAGGGAAGCAGTTATTGTGTACCAAATATTAAAGTTGATTAGGGAGGAAAACCTCGAATGAAACCAACAATGGAAATTTTGGAAAGAATCAAGAAAAATTCTGAGGAAAACAAGGACGAAGTGTTTACAAGAATCTATAGATACCTTCTTCGTCCGGACATTTATTTTGTAGCATATCAAAATCTGTATTCCAATAATGGTGCATCAACTAAAGGCGTAGATGATGATACGGCAGATGGATTTTCGGAAGCTAAAATTGAGAGAATTATTAAGTGTCTCGAAGATGAAAGCTATCAACCGAAGCCTTTTCGAAGAGTATACATTAAAAAGCCAAATGGAAAAATGCGACCATTGGGAATCCCGTCATTCACTGACAAACTTGTACAGGAAGCTGTAAGAATTATTCTGGAAGCTATCTATGAGCCTATATTTATGGATACGTCACATGGATTTCGCCCTAATAGAAGCTGCCACACGGCACTTCAGAGCGTGAAATACGAATTCAGAGGTGCAAGATGGTTTATAGAGGGGGACATAAAAGGATGTTTTGATAACATCAATCACAATGTTCTGGTATCGTGCATCAACAAAAAAATAAAAGATGCAAGATTTACTAAGCTTATTTACAAGTTTCTGAAAGCAGGCTTTGTGGATGATTTTGTCTACAATAACACATACAGTGGATGCGCTCAGGGTGGAATCATTTCTCCAATCCTAGCGAACATCTATCTGCATGAATTGGATAAATTTGTTGAAAACCTCAGCAAAGAATTCAATGAACCTGCCACAGAAAAGTTTACTGCCGATTACCGTAAAGCACAGAACGCTATGGCGGTGACTAGAAAGAAAATTAAAAAGGCAGAAAATGCAGATGATGAAGTGGAGAAAGCAGAACTGCTGAAAGTATACAAAAGCCAACGGGCAACACTACTCAAAACACCTTGCAAATCTCAGACGGATAAAAAGTTAAAATATGTCCGTTATGCAGATGATTTCATTATAGGTGTAAATGGGAGCAAAGTTGATTGTGTAAGAATCAAACAGCAGTTATCAGATTTTATATCTAACACTCTCAAGATGGAATTAAGTGAAGAAAAAACACTTATTACGCATAGCAACACGTATGCGAAATTTCTTGGATATAACATTAGAGTAAGACGTTCTAATACAGTAAAACCCAATGGAAGAGGTGCAACGCAAAGAACTATGTCTAACGGTGTTGAACTTGCTATTCCGCTAAAAGAGAAAATTAACGGTTTTATGTTCAAAAACGGAATTGTTAAGCAATGTGACAATGGCGAACTTGAACCGGTATGCAGAAATGATATGTTACGACTCACAGACCTTGAAATTGTTTCAGGCTACAATGCTGAACTTAGAGGAATTTGCAATTATTACTACATGGCAAGCAACTTCTATATGCTGAATTATTTCAGCTATCTTATGGAATATAGCTGCCTTAAAACTCTTGCAGGAAAGCATCGTTGCTCTATAGGCAAAATCAAGGAAAAATTTAGTGACCATAAAGGAAAATGGTGTATTGCTTATGAAACCAAGAAAGGTACGAGTTATTTGTACCTATCCAAATATTCTGATTGTAAAAAGGGGAAAAATGCCACGGATACAAGAACGAGTATGGTACAGATTCACAAGAATACACGTAGTACTTTTGAAAGTCGATTAAAAGCTAAATGCTGTGAACTTTGTGGAAGCACGACCAGCAATCAATATGAAATCCATCATGTAAATAAGATTCGTAACCTAAAAGGCAAAGAACCTTGGGAAATAATGATGTTATCGAAAAGAAGAAAAACCATGGTAGTTTGTTGGGAATGTCATAAAAAAATCCACAATCAGAATTTTGAAGTCAAACAATAATGGAGAGCAGTGTGCATCGAGAGGTGCAAGCACTGTTCGGAGGGGGGACTGTGGAAACCTGCCATGGTGACATGGTAAGGCGTCACTTTCCTACCCTACAAGAAGGCAGTACGTGCAGG
>SKEI01000299.1_pt1 | contig 32927 bp, 27 predicted proteins | sample 4826701 | NCBI WGS metagenome assembly SKEI01 (sample SAMN11008813, study PRJNA524170) | human gut metagenome | biome: Human fecal sample; material: Feces; isolation source: fecal sample from pouch patient p2, p6, p7, p14 | host: Homo sapiens | place: Israel: Tel-Aviv | collected 2016-08-31 | reverse complement strand
ATTGCATTATAAAATTTATTATCTGACTCCATCAAAGGTGCATATATTTTTGCAAGTCGTTGCCAATAACCCTTGTTTGCCTTGTCTTTCATATCAAAATCTCCATTTTATTCAATAATACAACTTCAAATATTCCTCTGTGTTTTATTATACATCATAAATGTTAAAATTTCTACCCGCCGTCTATTGACCTTGATTGTGAGGAAAATAGGCGGCTTTTTTTGTCGCCTAAAAATTTTTTGAAATTTTTTCGGAAAAGCAGCGATTTTGGGTGTCCAAAATGAAGCCTTTTGTGCAATGAGTGAAGGGGTTAATTCCTGATGATGAAAACGGAAGCCTTTTCAATTGTTCTTTGACAATTGAATACACAGGTCGTTAAGACTTTAATTCTGATGATAGCCACTTTAGCAGGTACGCCGAAACTTCTGAAAATTTCAGAACAGCGAGAACTCCTGCTATGAGTATCGGATTGCAACCGATATGGCGATGACGGTCAGAAAGATAATGATACTTCTCTACGGAGCTGGCGGAGTACCCGGCAGAGGTTAGATTCCTATGATACAGATAAGCAGTCTGTTCCTTAACGACTTCCCGAAAGCGATATGCTTGGCAAGGGATATTGAGAATAAATATTGCCACGACCGTTTAGGAAATGAAACGGTCAAGTACATAGTCATATTTTATTGGCTATGAATAAATTGAAAGGAGGACGCAAGGGGTGTCAAACTGCAAAACGATTGCCATATGCAATCAAAAAGGCGGAGTCGGAAAGACAACGACAACGGTTAATCTTGGTGTTGGTCTTGCAATGCAGGGTAAGAAAGTGTTGCTCATAGACGCAGACCCACAGGGAGATTTAACTACTTGTCTCGGTTGGAGAGATACAGACAACTTGGGTATCACGCTTGCAACGAAACTTACAGATGTGATTAGTGAAACGATGAATGACCCGACAGACGGTATTCTGCACCACGAGGAAGGTGTTGAACTTTTACCGGCGAACCTTGAACTTTCGGCGATGGAATATAACCTGATGAACGCTATGAGCAGAGAAACCACTTTGAGGAATTATTTGAGTCAGGTCAAAGACAGATACGATTTTGTCTTGATTGACTGTATGCCTTCTCTGAGTATGGTAACACTCAATGCTCTATCTGCGGCAGACAGCGTGATTATTCCGGTGCAGGCACAGTATTTGCCGGCTAAAGGTATGACCCAGCTTGTGCAGACCATTTCAAAAGTCAAGAAGTATATCAATCAGGATATTAAGATAGACGGTATGCTTCTTACTTTGGTGGATAACCGCACAAACCTCGCCAAAAGTACGGTGGAAGCGTTGCGGGAGAATTTCGGAAATCAGATTAAGCTGTATCGCACATCTATTCCGATTGCTGTAAAAGCCGCAGAAACTTCTTCCAAAGGGAAGAGCATTTTTGCATATGAGCCAAACAGTACGGTGTCTAAGGCATACACCGAATTTACAAAGGAGGTGTTAGCCGATGGCAGGAAGAAAGAGCGACTTCACTCTCACGAGGCTCGATGACCTTTTTACAACGCAGGCACAGAGAGAGGAAGAAAGACTTTCTAAAATCCGAGATATTCCATTAGAGCTGATTGACGATTTCCCAGACCACCCGTTCAAGGTCAGGGACGATGAAGATATGCAGCAGCTTGTCGAGAGTATCAAGGAACGTGGAGTAATTACTCCGGCAACGGTAAGGCAGAAAGAGGACGGAAGATATGAACTCGTATCCGGTCACAGACGAAAACGAGCAAGCAAACTTGCCGGTTTTGAAACGCTAAGATGTGAGGTTGTTGACCTTAATCGAGATGAAGCCACAATTCTAATGGTGGAAAGTAATTTCCAAAGGTCGCAGATACTTCCCTCTGAAAAAGCCTTTGCCTACAAAATGCGATTGGACGCAATGAAAAGACAAGCAGGCAGACCAGCAAAAAATTATTCCCCAGTGGGGAACAATTATGAATTTGCTAAATCAAGTGATGAACTTGCCGACAAAACAGGCGAAAGTAAAAATCAAATTTACCGTTATGTCCGCCTTACAAACCTTGTTCCCGAACTGCTTGAATTTGTTGATGAGGGGCGAATTAAAATGCGACCGGCGGTTGAATTGTCGTATCTTGACGAAGATTGTCAGCGTGATGTGGTTGACGAGATTGATATGAACGACGCAACTCCCTCTCACGACCAGACTATCCGTATGCGAAAGTTTTTCGATGAGGGCAAACTGACAACCGAAGCTATCCAAGCCATTATGTCGGAGGAAAAGCCAAACCAGAAAGAGAAGATTGTGCTAAGGGGCGACAGAGTGCGACAACTCATCCCGAAAAATATCCCAATCAGCCAAACGGAGGACTTTGTGTGCAAGGCATTGGAGCATTACAACAAGTATCTCAGGCAACGGGCAGACCGTGACAGCAGATAGCCGATTTTGTTACTCCCCCTTCTCACACTCTACCCCCTAATACCTACTGTTTACTTGCTGAAAAGATATATTCTATCTCACTTAAATATACCTATCTCTCATAACTTATAGCTGTCTAATAAAGGGTTCGCACATTTGAAGTGTAAACAAAGTGTCTGATATGATAAAAAGTTTGGATATTCGCACCTTTGCTGTTTTTTGTCTGATTGATTACGATTAAGGCGAAAGGAGCGATAGCTTATGAGAAGGAAATGGATGGTTTGTATGATTGCCTGCTTGATGATTTTGTTTGCCGGATGTAACGGTAACATAGCCAAAGAAACCGCACGAAATGACACGGATAAAAGGATTTCTTCTACGGCTGGTAATACCGAAACAACGAACGGAACAGAAAAAGCAGAGGATACAAGTGTTGTTCCCGAAACGGAGCAACCAGTATCAAGTGAAGCAACAACAGAGCCGAGTCAGCAGGAAAAGTCGGATGTTTCTTCTACGGCAGGTAGTAGGGCGGAAACTGCAAAAAGCTATGAATCCGTTCAGATAACGAAAAAGCCTGACAGTATTCAAGAACAGGAGCAGCCACAGCAACAACCGAAGCCAGAGCCGGAAACACCGCCAGTTAAGGGAGAAGTGAAACCCACAAAACCAAAACCGACGGAAGAAACGAAGCCGAGCTTTGATGTTAATCCTTATTTGAGTTACGCCAAGAGTTATGCTCAAGGTATCGGTTTGGAGTTGGACAGTACCGCAACGGATTGTTGGGATAATCCGATAACCGCCAATGCCAAACGCACAGGCATTAAGGACGATATTCAAAGCAGGCTGAACAGATACAAAAAAGTGGGGAATATGAAATCTATATCGGCTACTGCTAAAAAACAAAATAAAATACAGTATCGGACGCACTGAGATAATCGGTGCGTTCTTTCATTTTAAGGAGGAAACTTAGATGGTAAAGACGAAAATCAAGAGAGCCGTATCGTTTGTTATGGCGACGGTTCTCAGTCTCAGTGCTTTTATGAGTATTGGGACAAGCACAGCGTTTGCTGCAAGCGGAGAAAAGACCAAAGTGTATATGGTTGATTTTCCTCGTGACGGCGACGCAAATTACGACGGTGTGTGGGGACACAGTAACCTTACTTTGAAGAACGGTTGGCATACCGGCAGTTCTACCCACACTAACTTAAAGGCAATCGGTTCATATTCCGGTAATATTGCCTATTGTATCGAGCCGGGTGTTTCACTCAGCTCCGGTCAGAGTATGAACAAGTACGATGAAAATTATTTTAACAATATCACAGCAAACGGAGTTATCTCCGGCGATGAAATCAGACTCTTTATCGGTCGTATCTTGCAGTACGGCTATCGAGGAACGATTTCAACAAGCTGGAGGTCGCAGAACGAAAGTGCGGCAAACAGTATTGCTCACGCTTATGCAACACAGCTTCTTATTTGGGAAACAGTCGTTGGAGAGCGTGACGCAAACTTTAATCACAAAGCAGCCAGTGGTTGCAGCAATGTGAAAGATGTTATCAATGCCAAACATCCGCTTCGCAGTAAGATTATGAATTACTACAACAGTATGGTCAGCAGTGTGCAGAATCATACAGTTGTGCCGAGCTTCTGTACTAAATCAAGCGGTTCAGCGAAAGTAAATGAACTTGAATGGAACGGAAGCAAATATGTTGCGACTCTTACAGACTCAAACGGTGTACTCTCCAATTATGATTTCAAGGCGAATATCAGTGGTGTAACATTTTCCACAAGCGGAAACAAACTTACGGTGTCAATGGATAAAGCACCGAGTAAGGAATTTACTATTACCGCAAGTAAGAAAAACGGTGTCCGCAGAGGTGTCATCGTATGGTCTGAGGGAAAGCACGGTCAAAATTCAAGTGTGCAGGATGTTGTTACTTACGCACAGGAAGTCAGCGACCCTGTAAGCGGATATGTAAAGATGAAAGTCAGCTACGGTTCTTGTCAGATTGTGAAAACATCTGAGGACGGAAAGGTTGACGGTATCAATTTCACTATTTCAGGCAACGGAGTAAATCAGACAGTTACCACAGCAAACGGTGGTAAGTTCCAGATTGACAACCTTATGCCGGGCGTATATACGGTAACAGAGCAATCTATCGACAAATATGTACCGCAAGAGGTTCACAGAGTAACCGTTGTTGCCGGTCAGGTAGCAACAGTAAACTTCAATAATGTTCTCAAAAGAGGTAATCTTCAGGTCATTAAATCATCGGAAGATAATCTTGTTGAGGGTGTGAAATTCCACCTTTACGGTACTTCCCTTGCAGGTATTGCTGTTGATGAATATGCGGTTACTGACAAAAATGGTGTAGCAACATTCAAAGATGTGCTTATCAGCGGAAGCACACCATATACGCTCGAAGAAGTGGACACAGAAATCCGTTATGTCGTTCCTGAAAAGCAGACTGCACCGATTAAATGGAACGAGGTTACAAATCGAGACTTTACCAATATTCTTAAAAAGTTCAGCGTTACAGTAACAAAGAGTGACCGAGAAGAAGGCACTGCTCAGGGCGACGCAAAACTCTCCGGTGCTGTTTACGGAATTTATAAAGGCGACACACTTGTGGATAAGTATGTGACAGACAGCGAGGGGCAGTTCACAACAAAGGAATATGTCTGCGACATCGATTGGACAATCAGAGAAATCACACCGAGCGAGGGTTATCTCCTTGATAAGACAATCCACAAGGTGGGTGCAGAGCCAAAACTCTTTACGATTGAACACAATCTTGTGGCAAATGACGTGACAGAGCAGGTTATGAAAGGCAATATCGCTATCATCAAACATGCCGATGATGGGGAAACCAAGATTGAGACACCGGAAAACGGTGCTGAATTTGAAGTGTATCTGAAATCTTCTGGCTCATTTGAAAAAGCCGACAAAGATGAAAGAGATACTATTGTTTGCGATGAAAACGGATTTGCTCAGACAAAGGATATGCCGTATGGTGTATATACCGTTCATCAGACCAAAGGTTGGGAAGGTCGTGAGCTTATGAAAGACTTTGATGTTTTCATTTCTCAGGACGGTCAGACTTACCGTTATCTCATCAACAATGCCAACTTTGAGTCATATATCAAGGTCGTAAAGGTTGATGCAGAAACAGGCAAGACAATTCCGTATGCAGGTGCAGGCTTCCAAATCTATGACCCTGCCGGTAACAAAGTAAGTATGACATTTACTTATCCTACACCGACAACCATCGACACATTCTATACCGACGCAGACGGTCAGCTTGTTACACCTGAAAAACTGGACTATGGCAAGGGATATTCACTTGTTGAGGTTCAGGCTCCGTATGGATATGTACTCGACAGTACTCCTGTTTCTTTTGATGTGACAGAAGAAAATTCCACACAGGAAGGCGGTATCACATTGATTAAGGTGGATAAGCCGAATATGGCACAGAAAGGTACGATTTCCGTTGAGAAAACCGGCGAAGTATTCTTTGGTGTCAATGTATCCGGCGAGGAAGATAAAGATGTGATTTATCAGCCGGTGTATAAGGTCAAAGGACTTGCAGGTGCGGTTTATGAAATCACTGCCGACGAAGATGTTATCACACCGGACGGTACACTTCGTTATCACAAGGGCGATGTAGTAGATACTGTAACAACCGATGAGGACGGAACAGCTAAAAGTAAGGAACTCTATCTCGGTAAATATACGGTAGTAGAAACCAAAGCACCGACAGGTATGGTCATCAACAAAGAAAAGCATTCGGTGGAACTCACTTATGCCGGACAGGATGTAGCGGTAACTGAAACTGCAACCAGCTTCGTAAACGAGCGACAGAAAGTGAAGATTTCTCTTGAAAAAATCTTAGAGCAGGACGAAACCTTTGGTATCGGCAAGAATGATGAAATCAAAAACATCAGTTTCGGACTCTATGCAAAAGAAGATGTTGTATCTTCAAGCGGCACAGTTATTCCGGCTGACGGATTGATTGAGATTATCACGCTTGATGAAAACGGAGCAGCGACTGCAAATACAGACCTTCCATTTGGCAGCTACTATGTCAAGGAAATTGCTACGGACGAACATTATATCCTCTCCGACACACAGTATCCGTTCACATTCGAGTATGCCGGTCAGGACACCGAAACGGTTGAAATCAAGGTAAATGACGGTAAGCCGATTGAGAACAAACTCATTTACGGTTCTGTATCTGGTAAGAAGATTGACGAGAACGGAGAAGCACTGGGCGGTGCTTTAATCGGCATTTTCAAAGCAGATGAAACCGAGTATACAAAAGAACACGCTATTATGACTGCCACATCTGAAAAGGACGGCAGTTTTTCTTTTGCCAAAGTTCCTTACGGAAAATGGATTGTAAGAGAGATTGAAGCTCCTGAAGGCTTTGTGCTTGATGATACTTCTTACGAAGTAAATATCGGGGAGAATGAGCAGGTCATCGAAGTGGAAATTACCGACGAGTATATTTACGGTAATATTGAACTTACCAAAGTGGACGCTGATTATCCGGATAACAAACTGACAGGTGCAACTTTTGATGTGTATAAGGATGTTAATGGCGACGGTAAACTGGACGATGGCGATGAACTTATCGGAAATCTTGAAGAAACCGCAACCGGTATCTATGAGATGAAAGAAATTCTCTACGGTAAATATCTTGTACAAGAAACCAAAGCACCGGAGGGATTTGTGCTTGATAAGGGCGTTTACTCCGTATTCATTGAAAAAGATGAAACCACCTACAAGGTAGAAAACAAAGCGGGAGTCGGCTTTATCAACGAAGCGATGAAAGGCAGCCTGAAAATCAAAAAGACATCTTCCGACGGTAATGTGGAAGGATTTACTTTCAGAGTGACAGGTGTAAACGGTTATGACAGCACCTTTACAACCGATAAGAATGGCGAAATCTCCATAGATGGACTTCGTATCGGAGAATACACAGTGTCCGAGGTCAGCGACAATGTATCTGCCGGATATATTTTACCTGCCGATAAGAAAGTGACCGTAAAGGTCGGCGAAACGGTAGAAATCGAGATGCATAACGAACTTCGTGACACACCGAAAACCGGTGATGACAAAAAGACCGGTCTTTGGGTAGCACTTGCAGGTGCTTCTGCACTCGGTATTGTTGCAACGGTTGTTGCTTCCAAGAGAAAGAAGAAAAAGGAGGGCAATGAATAATGGACGCAAAGACAATCGTAGCAGTTGTTTTGGTCGCCTTTATTATCGGCGGCTTTATCTTCTTACAGATTAAAAACAGAAAGAAATAAGAAACAAAATGGTGGGCGGAGCGTAAAAAACTCCGTCCATTTACTTTATGGAGGTGCTTTATGAATAAGCAGAGAACGGTTGACAGCAAGGTGCTTGCAATCCTCAGAGAATGCCCTGAAACAAGGTATGACGATATGCAGCTTATCCTCTGCTATTACAACCGATACAGTTATTTGAAAGTCGGCGACTTATCTCTTGAGAATATAGTCAACAACTATAAGGGCTACGGTTTACCGTGCTTTGAAACTATCCGCAGGTCAAGACAGAGGGTGCAGTCTTTGTTCCCGGAACTTTCCAGACAGTGCAGTGGCTGCGACAGCAGTATTCGTGTAGTCATAAAAATTGAATAAGGAGGACGGAAAGATGAGCAAACCGACATTTCAACAGAAAACAAAGCTAATGGCGAAATTGTTTGATTCCGGCTGTAATACAGAAAAGAAACTACAACAGCTTGATATGGAGAGTATTTTGAAGATTCCGGGTATCACGATACCGGATATGGCACTCATCATCGAACTTCAGAAAGAAACCAAAGCCAACAAGTTGTTCTCGTATTTGGGAGGTGGAACGGATGAGCAGTCAGGAACATAAAGAAAACAGTATCCGCTTTATTGACAGTGGATACAACGAAAAATTTCGTGTAAATGACGGAGAGAAAATCCTGATTCACACAAGAAACGGAACAACACTGGAGCGTGAGTGTAAATATATCGACGACTATCACACACAAATCGGCTCGGATGTTTTCCATATCTGTGAATTTGCAGAGCTGTGTGAAAGAAACGGTCATACCGTTGAACCAGCCGGAAAGGAAAAGATAAAACCGGCAAAAAGCAAAGAAAAAGAACGATAAGGAGGTGCAAAGTAGTGTCAAGAAAATATGAACTCATATCCGAACTCTATGACAGAACCTGTAAGACGGTTGTTTCCAATCCGCAGAACTGGCAGAATTTCTTGCGGTCTGCGTGCAGAAACTACAAGCTGCGATATGATGAGCAGTTGCTTATCTATGCACAGCGACCGGACGCTACGGCGGTTCTTGAAATCGAGCGTTGGAACAGGAGTTTTGGACGATGGGTAAATAAAGGTGCAAGAGGCATTGCGGTATTTGCCGATGAAAACAGAGCAAGACAAAGACTTACCCACTACTTCGATATTTCCGATACTCACGAGAGCAGATATTCCCGTCCTGTTCCGCTTTGGGATATGAGGGACGAATACACTGACGATGTTATTGAAACGCTTGAAAGCACATTCGGAGAACTGGATAACAAAGTCACTTTGGGCGAAGCAGTTATGAGTGCCGCACAAAATGCCGCCGAAGATAATTTGCCGGATTATCTTAATGACCTCATCTATGCTTCCGAGGACAGTTTCCTTGAAGGACTTGACGAAACGATGATTGCAAGTCTGTATAAAAAAGTTGTAACAAACAGCGTGGCATATATGATGATGACAAGGCTTGGAATTGATACCGGCGAATATTTTGAAGCCGATGATTTTCGAGATGTTACCAATTTCAATACGCAGGATACGATGAACGCTCTGGGATTTGCCACAAGCGATATTGCAGAGATGGGGCTTTCGGAAATCTCAAAAACAGTGATGGCACTGAACCGTCAAAATCGCATAATTGAAGCAAACAGGCAACCGGAATACAATAAAGACATCAAAGACGAAAGGAGCAGCGATTATGAACGAGATAACATACACGATGGTCGGGGATTACAATCTTCCGAACCTGACTCTGCCCGAACAGCCGGAGGTCATTCAGGGCAAATGGTCGCAGATGAGGAGAACTTATCTGAAAGAACACCACAAGGTTCAGTATTACAATCTCCTGACGAAAGGGATACTGAGCAGTCATCTGTCGGAAGTCCAGCAGAGGGCGACCGAGTTGGAGGAGACGCTTATCAGGCAGATGGCACAGCAAGAGGGGCTGACGGAGCAGATGAAAGCGGACGATATGATGAATTGGATTCGCTTGATGAACAACATCAGGAACTCGGCACAGGAAGTCGTGAAAGCACAGGTAATATTCATTTAGAGTATTATGACAGAAGCAACGAGGACAAGAGCCTGCCGTTTTTCGGCAGAGATGATACTATAAGAGAAATACTCGGTACTACACCGCATTTGTTGGCTTCTCTCGAAGATATTAAAGACTTCTATGAGAGAAATACCGATAGCGATACCCGTACCGAATATATCAAGAGCATCTTCAATAACGACTATACGGAACTCACATTAGAGGATGGCAGAACCGTAGGTTACAAGACATTTCAAAATGTTTTGCACCTTTGGGAAGGTCATTATGACAGCAGAACTGCACAGAGTTTCTATAACTGGAGCGTGATTGCACAGCACTTTGAAGCAATGCGTCTTTTGGGAGAATTAAATGATAGAATGAAACCACTACCGTCGGCAGACGGACAGATGAGCTTCATATTAGACGGTCAGGCAGAGGAAAACAAAACCTCTGCCTTTACTTTTTCTCAGGAGATTATCGACGCAGTTTTGACTCGTGGAAGCGGTATTCACGAAGGTAAAATGCGTATCTACGAGCAGTTTCAAAAGAGTTTATCTTCAAAAGAAAATGCAGACTTTCTCAAAAACGAATACGGTTGGGGAGGTTCATATCCTGTCATTATCGGTGCAGGTATTGATGAAAACCACGATGGGAAAGGCATAACTCTTTCAAGAGAATTTGGAAACGACGCACCGAAACTCACTCTTAAATGGACACAGGTGGAAAAGCGTATCGGGGAGCTTATCCGTGCAGATAGATACTTAAATCCAAAGGAAAAGGAGCAGTATCCGCAGTGGCTTGAGAAGCAGGAAGCAAGACGGGCAGAAATCGAGGAGCAGAAAAGAAATCGGGAAATTCTTTCTACTGCACCACCGGAAGAAGCTGAGCAGGCAAATGATGACGATATTATCGGTAAGAAAATTGTGATTGATGACCGCCGATTTGTTATTGAAAGCGTCGGTAAAATCAGTGGCGATGTTTCTATGCGTGATGTCACTTTTGAGGACAGCGTAGGCTTACCGATTAACCGTGTGGAGAAGATTGATTATGTCCGCAGTCTGCTTGCAGTGCAAACACAGGAACAGCAATTACCTGATACCCGATATGAATATCATCTTGGAGACACGGTATATATCGGTGCAGCGGAGTATGAAATCTTATCTTTTGATGATGAGAGAGTAATGCTTTATGATACCGAAATGCCATTGTTCAACAAGGAGTTTGAGCGTGCTGAATTTGACCGTAAGGTGCAGGAAAATCCGCTTAATGACCATTTGAGAGTAACGGTATTACCAGCAGCAGAAAAAGCCGATACAGACGAAAATATCACGCATAGTGATACCGAAACCGAACAGAAAACAGATTATGAGGATGCGTTTTTCATTAACAGAGAACAGGAAAGCGTTACTTGGATGTACTTTAATCCGGACAGTAATGCCGGCGGTCAGTATGTTACAAATACGCTTTCTTTTGATGAAATCAGAAAAGCGGCACAAGACAATAAGTCGGCAGATGAGTTCTTTGATTACCTCGGCAGTATCGCAAATCAAACTCTTGCCGATGTAGGTACAGAATGGTTTGAAGAAGCAGATAATGCTTTTAGACAGACACCGGATTTTACCGACTGTACTTCAGCCACAATGGAAGCACTCATTGAAAATGCCGAAAGAAGTGATATGGTAGTAACCAATATCGGCAATGTTCCGATTGAGGATTACAGAGAAATCATTGCAAATCAGAATGGCTTCGACAGCTACGTTGAAATGTATAACGAGGGCATTCGTATCGGCAACGGCTATGATAAAGAGCCTGAACCGATAAAACCGCAGTGGGAGAATAAAAAGAGCAAGGTCAAGAGTTTTGATTTGCACCCGGATATTCCGATGGCAGAGAGAAATACTTTTGATTTGCGTTCCAATCCGGTAGAACCGGCAGGCAAGAAAGAACGCTTCCGCAGAAATATGGAAGCGATAAAAGTTTTGAAAGAGTGTGAGTTTGAAAACAGATTTGCCACACCGGAAGAACAACTTATCTTGTCTAAATATGTCGGCTGGGGAGGTTTGTCCGAAGCCTTTGACGAGAACAATTCTGCTTGGGCAGATGAATTTGTTGAGCTATATACAGCACTGTCTTCCGATGAATATGCCGCCGCAAGAGAAAGCACATTAACCGCCTTTTATACTCCACCCGAAGTTATCGACGCTATATACAAGGCAATGGAACAGATGGGCTTTCGTGAGGGCAATCTGTTAGAACCGTCCTGCGGTATCGGTAATTTTATCGGTATGCTGCCGAATTCAATGGAAAACACAAAGATTTACGGCGTGGAACTTGATAAGATTTCGGCAGGGATTGCTCAGCAACTTTATCAGAAATCATCCATAGCAGCACAGGGATTTGAAGAAGTCAATGTGCCGGATAGTTTCTTTGACGGAGTTGTGGGGAATGTTCCGTTTGGCGATTTCAAGGTGCTTGATAAGAGGTACGATAAGTATAACTTCCTTATTCACGATTATTTCTTTGCCAAGTCTTTGGATAAATTAAGACCCGGCGGTGTGATGGCACTTGTTACGAGCAAAGGCACGATGGATAAAACCAATTCGTCGGTCAGAAAATATATCGCACAAAGAGCCGACCTGTTGGGAGCAATTAGACTTCCAAATGATACTTTCAAAGGCAATGCCGGTACAGAGGTTGTATCGGATATTTTGTTCCTGCAAAAGCGTGACAGGCTCATAGATATAGAGCCTAATTGGGTACAACTTGGCACAACCGATGACGGTATCACGATGAACTCGTACTTTGTGGAACATTCCGAAATGATACTGGGCGAGATGAAAACAGTAAGTGGACGCTTTGGAGAAGAAGTAACTTGTGTACCGTTTGAAAATGCCGATTTATCCGAATTGTTATCGGAAGCGGTAGCAAATATCCACGGAGAAATAAACGATTACGAAGTAACCGACGAGTTGGAGGAAGAAGATAATTCTATCTCTGCCGACCCTACGGTAAGGAATTTTTCTTACACAGTGGTGGACGATAAAATCTATTTCCGTGAGAATTCTCGTATGACTCCGGTGGAGGTGTCGGCAACCGCCGAGAACAGAATCAAGGGTATGATTGCGGTTCGTGACAGCGTTCGCAATCTGATTGAACTTCAAACCGAGGACTATCCGGACGAAGAAATCAAAGCCGAGCAGTCAAAACTCAACAGTCTTTATGACAGTTATACCAAGAAATATGGACTGATTAACAGCAGAGCAAATATCTCTGCTTTCAGTGATGACAGTTCCTTTGCCTTGCTTTCTGCACTTGAAGTCATTAACGAAAACGGAGAACTGGAACGCAAGGCAGATATGTTCTTCAAGCGTACAATTAAGCCGCATAAGCCGGTAGAAAAGGTAGATACCGCCAGTGAAGCACTTGCTGTTTCTATGGGAGAAAAAGCCGGAATTGATATGGAATATATGTCAAAGCTCACAGGTAAAAATGAAGAAACACTCTATCAGGATTTGAAAGGTGTTATCTTCTTAAATCCTCTTCACGGGTACGGGAATGTAACCGAGGCAAAGTATTTGATGGCAGATGAATATCTATCTGGTAATGTCAGGGAGAAACTTATCACAGCAAAAAAATCTGCCGAGGTGTATCCTGAAGATTATAAAATCAATGTGGAAGCATTGGAAAAGGTTCAGCCGAAAGACTTGACTGCAAGTGAAATATCTGTAAGGCTCGGTGCTACTTGGCTACCGCAGGAAGTAATCCAGCAGTTTATGTTTGAGTTCCTTGATACACCGAGATATGCACAGTGGAATATAAAAGTTCACTTCTCTCCCTATACGGGCGAGTGGAATATCGAGGGTAAATCCTATGACCGTTCCAATGTCAAAGCATATAGCACATACGGCACAGGTCGTATCAATGCCTACAAGATAATTGAGGAAACGCTGAACCTGAAAGATGTCCGTATCTTTGACTATATCGAAGATGATGAGGGCAGGAAAAAGGCTGTCCTTAATAAAAAGGAGACGGCAATCGCACAGGCAAAGCAGGAACTTATCAAGCAAGGTTTTCAGGATTGGATATGGGCAGACCCTGACCGCAGAGAAAAGCTGACAAAGATGTATAACGAAAAATTCAACAGCATAAGACCTCGTGAGTATGACGGAAGTCACATCACATTTAGTGGTATGAATCCGGAAATCACATTAAGGGAACACCAGAGAAATGCTGTAGCTCACATTCTTTATGGTGGAAATACCTTACTTGCACACGCAGTCGGGGCAGGCAAGACGTTCGAGATGGTAGCGGCATCGCAGGAGTCGAAAAGACTCGGACTATGTAATAAATCGCTGTTTGTTGTACCGAATCATCTGACGGAACAGTGGGCGGCGGAATACTTGCAACTTTATCCGTCGGCAAATATACTGGTTGCAACGAAGAAAGATTTTGAAACAAAGAACCGTAAAAAGTTCTGTGGCAGAATTGCAACAGGAGATTATGACGCAGTTATCATCGGGCATTCTCAATTTGAGAAAATTCCGATGTCCATTGAAAGGCAGAGGGCAATTCTTGAACAGCAGTTGAATGAATTGACGGAAGGAATTGCAGAACTAAAGCGTAATCGAGGGGAAAACTTCTCTGTCAAACAGCTTGAAAAATCAAGAAAATCCGTCAAGCAAAAGCTACAAAAACTCAACGACCAAAGCAGAAAGGATGATGTTGTAACCTTTGAAGAATTAGGTGTGGACAGGCTTTTTATTGACGAAAGCCATTACTACAAGAACCTTTATCTTTACACAAAAATGCGTAATGTAGGAGGTATCGCACAGACGGAAGCACAGAAATCTTCCGACCTCTTTATGAAGTGCCGATACCTTGATGAGATTACCGGCGGGCGAGGAACTGTATTTGCGACAGGTACGCCTATCTCAAACAGTATGGTAGAACTTTATACCATTCAGCGATACTTGCAATATAATACCCTTGTAAAAAATGGATTACAGCACTTCGATGCTTGGGCTTCCACATTTGGAGAAACGGTAACAGCAATAGAACTTACGCCGGAAGGAACGGGTTACAGAGCGAAAACACGCTTTGCTAAATTCTATAATCTGCCCGAACTTATGGCGATGTTCAAAGAGGTTGCAGACATTAAAACAGCCGATATGCTTAATCTTCCTGTGCCGGAAGCAGAGTATCATAATGTGTCGGTAGAACCGTCCGAAATGCAGAAAGAAATGGTTGCCTCCCTTGCAGAGCGAGCCGAGAAAGTTCGTGGCGGAGGTGTAGATTCAAGCGTAGATAATATGCTTAAAATCACAAACGATGGAAGAAAACTTGCACTTGACCAGCGTATGCTAAATGCTATGCTGCCGGACTTCGAGAACAGCAAAATCAATGCCTGCGTTGATAATGTGTACCGCATATGGGAGGAAAACAAAAATAAAAAGTCAGCACAATTAGTGTTCTGCGACTTATCGACACCAAAGAATGACGGAACATTTTCTGTCTACAATGACATCAGAAAGAAGCTCATAGAGCGAGGTGTTCCCGAAAGCGAAGTCCGATTTATCCACGAAGCAGAAACCGATGTGAAAAAGAAGGAACTGTTTCAGAAAGTTCGTAAAGGAGAGGTCAGAGTGCTAATGGGTTCAACACAAAAGATGGGTGCCGGTACGAATGTTCAGGACAGGCTTATCGCACTTCACGATGTTGATTGTCCTTGGCGACCGGCAGACTTGGAGCAACGCAGTGGTAGAATTATCCGTCAGGGCAATTCAAATCCAAAGGTGGAAATCTATCGTTATGTTACAAAGCAGACCTTTGACGCATATTTGTATCAGCTTGTTGAGGGTAAGCAGAAGTTTGCAAGTCAGATTATGACGAGCAAATCTCCTGTTAGGAGTGCAGAAGATATTGATGAAACCGCACTGTCTTATGCCGAGATTAAAATGCTTGCAACAGGCAATCCATATATCAAGGAAAAGATGGATTTGGACATTCAGGTACAGAAATTGAAGCTTTTAAAATCCAATTTCTTATCTGAAAAGTACAGCCTTGAGGACAAGATAATTAAATATTATCCGCAGCGTATCACTTCTCTTGAAAACCGAATTAACGGTTTGACGGCAGATGTGGAAACTGCAAAACAACACCCGAAACCAACAGATGACCGCTTTGTCGGGATGGAGGTTAAGGGTGTTTTTTATTCCGAAAAAGCAGAAGCCGGCAAAGCAATCATTGCAGCCTGCAAGGAGATGACAAGTCCTGCACCTGTTCCTCTGGGCAGGTATAGAGGATTTGAAACAGAACTTTCTTTTGATACGACGGAGCGTTTTTATTGCGTAACAGTCAAAGGAGAAACCGGCAAACAGGTATCGCTTGGCGATGATGTTTTCGGTAATATCACTCGTATTGATAATGCGGTTGAGCGTTTTGCAGACGACCTTGAAAAAGCAAAGGACAGTCTTGCTGATACGAAAAATCAGTTTGAAACTGCACAAAAAGAAGTCCAAAAACCGTTTGTGCAGGAAGAAGAATTGAAGTCAAAACTTGCCCGTTTGGACGAATTGAATATCTTGCTCAATATGGATAAAAAGGAAAATGAAATTGTGGGCGGCGAGCCTGATGAGGGCGAATCCACCGAGAAGCGAAAGGAGAAGTCGTATGAAAGATAAGAAAGAAATGTGAGGTGGTCAGTATGCCATATATAGCACCGGAAGTCATAACCGAAGCAAAGAGAATGGATTTGCTGACCTATCTTCGCACCTATGAACCGGGCGAACTTGTCCGTTACAGCGGTAACACTTACTGTACCAGAGAACACGACAGTTTGAAGATTTCAAACGGGAAATGGATGTGGTGGTCGAGAGGTATCGGTGGTAAGTCTGCCCTTGACTATCTTATCAAAGTCAAAGGACTTGATTTTGTAGAAGCGGTTGAAACCATTATGGGACAGTGTGCTGTTTCTACTCCGGTCTATGAAAAAGAAAGCCGGAGTTATGAAAATCAGCCGCTTCTTTTACCGCATAAAAGTCCGAGTAACGATGTGGTTACGCAGTATCTCTTCAGTCGGGGGATTGATTATGAAATCATAAATTACTGCCTTGATAAGGAACTTATCATTGAATCACTGCCATATCACAATGTTGTTTTTATTGGTTATGACGAGAAAAAAGAAGCAAAGTATGCCGCATTTCGGGCAACAAACAGCAGTCGTATTATGGGCGACTGCACCGGTAGCAAGAAGCAGTTTTCTTTCAGGCTGACAAATGAAGAAAGCACAGAGGTACACCTGTTTGAATGTGCTATCGACCTGCTATCCTATGCCACATTAGCGAAGATGGCGGGCAGGGATTGGCACAAATTAAACCTTGTTTCTCTCTCCGGCGTGTATTCGCCTAACAGAGAAACAGAGAAATCCAAAGTGCCGGTTACACTTAAAAATCTGCTTGAAGAGAATAAGAACATTAACCGTATCGTGCTTCATTTTGACAATGATATTGCCGGAAGAAAGGCGGCAAATGCACTGAAAATAAAATTAAAAGACAGATACGAAGTCGTTGACGATCCGCCCAAGTGCGGGAAAGATGTCAACGACTTTTTGTGTATCAAATTAGGAATTTCCAAGAAAAATGAAAGGAGTTTTGAGAGATGAGCGAAAAAATAAATGTACTTCTCATTGAACCGGGCAAGTATCCGAAACAGATTGAGATTGAGGATACGCTGGAAGCAATGCAGGAAACCGTAGGCGGGTATATTGAGGAATATATGCCTTTTGACGATGAGATTGCAATCGTATGTAACGAGGAAGGGAAGATGAACGGTGCTGAGTTAAACCGTGCAATTTACTCCGATGATAAAGAAATCCTCGACATTATTGCAGGAAAATTCTTTATCGCATACGCACCGATTGAGTCGGAGAGTTTTCTCAGTATGCCAAAGGATTTGATGAAAAAATATGAGGATAAGTTCCGGTATCCGGAGCGTTTTTATCAGACGGACAAGGGCATTGAAGCGAAAGCATATAAGCCAATTTCAAAAGATATGGAGCGATAAAAAGACAGACGATGGGGCAACCCGGAGAGTCTGTATATTCTTAGCGAGCAGTGTATTTGGATAGCACACTACCAAATACCTCGTTAGGGGTTGCCCCTAATACCCCAAGAGAAAGGAGAACGCTATGCGTGAGATAGCATTGGTAGCCGTCGGTGTAATTGCCGGCGGCTTTACAGGAGTTACTTTTATGTGTCTGTTCCAGATAAATAAGGACAGACATTATATCATCACAAGAAAGGATGGCACAGAAAATGAGGAAAAGAAACATTCAGAAGATTGTTAGGTTCAGTAGAGACGAAGCACAGGATTTGCAGAAGAAGGCAAAAAAGGCTTGCCTGAGTGAAGCGGGACTTATCCGTTTGCTTCTTCGAGGATATGAGCCGAGGGAAAAGCCGGATGAAAGATTTTATGATGTGATGCGTGAGCTTTCTTCTATCGGCAACAACATCAATCAACTTGCAGTTAAAGCAAACGCTCTTGGCTTTGTTGACGCACCGCAGCTTAAAAAGGAAGCGGAGCGTTGGCATAAGTTTCAGGCAGATATTGAGCGTACTTATTTAAGACCCGATAAGAGTGAAATGAAATGGCAGTAAGCAAGTTGTGGGCAGTCAATTCAAGGCTTGGTCAGGTTATTGATTATGCCGCTAATCCTGAAAAGACAGCGGCAGATATTTATACCGAGGAACAATATCAGGCACTTGCAGATGTTCTCTCCTATGCAAAGGACGAAGAAAAAACCGAACGAGAATATTTCGTGGAAGGTATCAACTGTAATCCGACCACTGCCCGTGACCAATTTGTTTCAGTCAAGCAGGCATATGGGAAAGAGGACGGCATACAAGCCTATCACGGATATTTGAGTTTTAAGGAACAAAATATCACACCGGAGCTTGCACAGAAAATCGGAATGGAGTTTGCAAACGAAGTGTGGGGGAAAAGATTTCAAGTTGTTGTTACAACACACCTGAACACCAAACACCTGCATTGCCACTATGTAATTAACTCTGTTTCATTCAAAGACGGCAAGCGATGTCAAGATACCTCGTGGTTTAAGTTCAGAAAAGTTGCCGACCGTATTTGTGAGAAATATGGATTATATTACAATCCGAATCCGAATCGCAGTAAGCAATCCTCTTACTACTATAAGCAGGAACAGGCGGGAATGCCGACCAGATATTCTATGGTGCGAGAAGCCATAGATGAAGCGATTGCCCACAGCACAAATATCAGAAGTCTTGACTACGCACTTACGCAGATGGGACATGAGCATTGTCTAAGCGAGAGCCGGAAGTATTGGACGATTGTACCGAAAGGGTACACGAAACCCATACGACTTAAAAATCTCGGAGAAGATTATACCGAGGAAGCAATCAGGCGTAGGCTTATGGAAAATCAGAGAGTACGCATAGTTCCGTTTGCAAAGCAGACGGTGGTTATCAGGCAGTACCGATTGTCTACAAGAGAAAATAAAATCAAGAAAGTGGGCGGACTGTATGGCTTGTATCTGCATTACTGTTACAGGCTCGGTTATCTGCCAAAATATAAAAAACAGAATACAGCAAGGCTTCACTATCTTTTGAAAGAGGATTTATTGAAGCTGGATAAAATCACAGCAGAGACAAGGCTGCTCGGACGAGAAAATATTTCTACGGACGAGCAGCTTTTCTCATATAAAGAGTCGCTGAAAGGTCAAATTAAAACTTTGAATGACGACAGAACGCACCTGCGAAAAAAAGCAAGAACAAAGATGAGTGACGATGAGCTGTCTAAGGTCAAAGAACAGATTTCGACAGTAAGCGACAAAATTCGGGAACTGAACAAAGAGGTTCGACTCTGTAACGACATTGCCGAGAGGTCAAAGGGTATGGAGCAGAACCTTGAAACAATCAGAGCCGAAGAAGAAAAACAACAGCGAAAGGAGCAAAAGCGAAATGACAAATTCAGGTGACGCAGCCGAACAGGTCGTCAGGTTATCCCTTGAAGGCTTTGAAGTTGCTGCAAGACTTACCGGTTCAGCCGCAAAGAATATCGCAATTCTTCTTGCTTCCGTATTAAAACAGGAAGCAACGCAGGCGAACAAGACCAGAGGAAAAGCCCGTCTTACCAATATGATTAAATCGGGCAAAGAATTGAAAGTGTTTTCTATTCCGAATAAGGACTTGAAGAAATTCACCGAACAGGCAAAACGCTACGGTGTTCTCTATTGTGTTCTCCGAGATAAGAATACAAGGGGAGATAATGTCCCGATTGATATTATCGCACGTGCGGAGGACGCTTCTAAAATTCAGAGAATCGTTGAGAGATTTGAACTCGGTAAGGTGGATAAGGCGGCAATCGTAACAGAATCGCAGAAGGCGGTTGAAAAACGAGAAGCCGTGGAAAAAGATAAGCCGACAAAATCCAAGAATGAAATCATCACGGAGGAAGCTGTACGAAAACCACTTCAGAAAGAGGAAAACGCACAGTCAAACCCCACAACCGCCAAAACGGACAAAAACCCTCCGTCAAGGCAAAACTCAGAGCCGGAAGATATGCAAACTGATAAGGGTATTGCTGTTGACAGACAGAAGAAGCCATCGGTTAAAGAGAAACTTGACCGCTATAAGGCTCAGGCAAAACAGCAAAAAGAAGCAGAACGCAAAGAGCCGGAAACAGATAAGGCAAAGCATCCTTCTGTACCGAAGCAGACGGTACACCAACAGCCAAAAACAAAATCCAAGAAACCGAAAGAGAGGTAATTACAATGACAGAAAATTTTACTCCTGTAAAAGCAGGCGGTCAGCGACCGAGACTTTCCAAAGAGGAATATGCTGAGAAGAAACGAGCCGAGAAAGACGCTGTGTATCAACTTGCGGATGAAGCGGCGAAAGAGATTGTATCTTCGCCGGAAAAATTCAAAGCGTTCCTTGATACACAGAGCCGACTTGACAGATATTCGGCAGTCAACGCACTTCTGATTTACAAGCAATATCCGCAGGCAGTACAGCTTAAAGATTTTGATGACTGGAGCAAAGACAACATTAAAATTACAAAAGGTGCTAAGAGCATATCCATTCTTGAACCGGTGGAATATGCAAAGCGTGACGGTACAACAGGCATTTCCTACAATGTGAAGAAAGTGTTTGATGTGGCACAGACCAATGGGAAACGACCGCCGGCACCGACAGCTAATCGTGACCCGAAAGCACTGATTACCACAATGCTTGATTCCTCGCCTGTGAATGTGGAAGCGACAAACGACCTGCCCTATCCGAATATGGCAGCGTTTTACAACAATGAGGAGCAAACCTTGTATGTAAAACGTGATGTCGGAGACAGCGTAGCGGTTGCTCAGTGCGTAGCACAGGAACTTGGACACGCACAGCTTTCCATCAACAGCGACAGTTACAGTCGTTCCGATATGGGCTTTCAGGCGGTATGTATCGGATATATGCTTTGCAAAAAGTACGGTATTGATACACAAAATTTTGCCATCAACCGTATTCCGGATAAGTTGGCAAACAAAGAGCCGAAGGACATTCGTTTTGAACTATCCAAGACGAGAAATGCGATGACAGATATTCATTCCCGTGTGTCAGATGAACTGTATAAGAAAAAGCAGGCACGCTCAAAAGATTATGAAAGATAAGAGGTACTGATATGGCAAAAGAAGAACTTTACCATATAGCGTTGGATGATTATGAACACGGTATCGTTATCCGTTCTCTTAATGATGAGAAAACAGATTTAATGAACGAGGGGAAATCAACCGATGCTGTGGACGACCTGATTATCAAGGTCGGGACTGCCCCAAAGAAAAAATTCAAGGTTATCGAAAAGGAACGCTCCGGCGATGCGAGATAACGAAAGACAGTCTGCGATTATTCTTTCTGTCATCGGTATTGTTCCGGTTGTGTGGCTGGCACTTCTCTTAGCTCCGTCAGTTAAAGGCGGATTGCCGGAGATATTGCCGAGCCTGATGAATGTATTTAACAATCCGTTTCATATAGAAGTTTGTGAGGACAGTGTGAAAACTGTCCTCATTTTGCTTTTGTGCTATGGAATGGGTATCGGGATATATTTCTCCACACAGAGAAACTACCGCAGGCGGGAGGAACACGGTTCTGCAAAATGGGGCAATGCAAGAGCCGTGGATAAGAAGTACAGACAGTCTCCGTATTCCGATAACAAGCTGATGACGCAGAATGTCCGTATCGGATTGAATGCGAAAAAGCACAGACGAAATCTGAATACACTGGTATGCGGCGGTTCCGGTGCAGGTAAAACAAGATTTTACTGTAAGCCCAACCTTATGCAGTGCAATACCTCTTTTGTAATCCTTGACCCGAAAGGCGAAATCTTGAGAGATACGGGAAAACTTCTTGAGAAAAAAGGATATGAGGTCAGAGTTCTTGACCTTATCTCTATGGAAAAGAGCCACTGTTACAATCCTTTTGTGTATCTTCAGAACGACAACGATGTGCAGAAACTTGTAACTAACTTATTCAAAAGCACCACACCAAAGGGCAGTCAGTCCCAAGACCCGTTTTGGGACACTTCAGCTTCTATGCTCCTTTTGGCGTTGGTGTTTTATTTACGCTATGAAGCACCGGAGGAAGAACAGAACTTTGCAATGGTTATGGAAATGCTCAGAGCCGGTTCGATTGAGGATGAGGAAGATACAAGACCCTCTCCTCTCGATGAATTATTTGCAGAGCTTGAGATGAACAATCCCGACCATATTGCTCTAAAGTATTACCGTTCCTATCATTCCGGTTCGGCAAAGACACTGAAATCCATTCAGATAACGCTTGCCGCAAGGCTTGAGAAATTCAATCTTGAAAGTCTTGCTTCTTTAACTTCGGCAGACGAGTTAGACCTGCCCTCTATGGGCGAGAAAAAAGTCGCCTTGTTTGCCCTGATACCCGATAACGACTCCAGTTTCAATTTTCTGGTGTCGATTTTATATACCCAACTGTTTCAGCAGTTATTCTATGCCGCCGACCATATCCACGGAGGTTCGCTTCCCGTTCCCGTCCATTTTCTGATGGACGAATTTGCCAATGTTTCATTGCCGGATGACTTTGACAAGATACTTTCGGTAATGCGTTCCAGAGGTGTGTCAGTCAGTATCATATTACAGAACTTGGCACAGCTTAAAGCCTTGTTTGAAAAGCAATGGGAAAGTATCGTGGGCAACTGCGATGAATTTCTGTATCTTGGCGGCAACGAGCAAAGTACACACAAATATGTGTCGGAACTGCTCGGCAAAGAAACTATCGACACGAACACTTACGGTAAGAGTTCCGGTCGAAGCGGTAACTACTCCACCAACTATCAGATAAGCGGTCGAGAACTTCTCACACCGGATGAAGTGCGTATGCTGGATAACCGATATGCGATTTTATTTATCCGAGGGGAGCGACCAATTATGGATTTTAAGTACGACATCTTGAAGCACCCGAATGTGGCACTGACCACAGACGGAAAAGAGAAACCGTACAAGCACGGAGAAGTAACGATACCGCACTCATCTATTTCCGTTCTTGCCATTGACCCTGATGAGGTTGAGGAAAGCAATTACGGAGAAACCACTTATGAACTTCTGTCCGATGAGGATTTTGAAGTAGATAACAATTTTTAATCACAGGAGGAAATGACAATGAGATTTTTTAAGAGAAACACAGAAAACAAAGCAACCTCTAAACTGCCTATGACCGGAAAGGTTAAGAAAGGCTACCGTGCATATTGTGTGGCGGTACTGGCAATGACCATTGTACTCGGCACAGGTGTTACCGCATTTGCGGCAAACGACCCTATCACGGTTGTAAACAATCTGTCCGATTTCATTTTCGGACTTATCCGTGCAATCGGACTTATCCTGCTCGGCTTCGGTATCGTGCAGGTCGGACTTTCTTTGAAGTCCCACGACCCGTCTCAGAGAGCAAACGGTTTTCTTACTCTTGCCGGAGGTATCATCATTACTTTCGCAAAAGAAATCCTTACTCTTATCACAGGCTAAGAAGCAACAGTTATCACGGGGCATACTCGGCAAAACGGGTATGCTCCCATTTTTACAAGGAGGTGCGAATGAATGAGCGATAACTGGGTAGTTCAAAACCTCGAAAACGCTCTTGAAACTTGGAACGATAAATTAAGCGAGATATGGCAGCTTTTAACCACAACACCGCAGGATTTCAAAGGCGGAAGCATATGGAATGTGATGGTAACAATTAACGGAGCAGTTCAGGCAATCGGGCTTGCACTATTAGTGCTGTTCTTTGTGGTAGGCGTTGTCCGTACCTGTGGCAGCTTTACCGATGTAAAAAAGCCGGAACACGCATTGAAATTGTTTGTTCGCTTTGCCATTGCCAAAGGTGTCATAACCTACGGTATGGAGCTTATGCTTGCTTTATTCAATATCGTTCAAGGTATCATTTCAACTATTATGACATCATCGGGATTTGGGACACCGAATCAAACGACGCTCCCATCCGAAATGGTAACAACCATTGAGGACTGCGGATTCTTTGAAAGCATTCCGCTATGGGCAGTGACTCTGATAGGCGGTCTTTTTATTACGGTGTTGTCATTCATTCTGATAATGACGGTTTACGGCAGATTTTTCAAACTGTATATGTATACGGCATTAGCACCGATACCGCTATCTACCTTTGCCGGAGAACCAACGCAGAATGTGGGCAAGAGTTTTATTAAAAGTTACTGTGCGGTACTGCTTGAGGGTGCGGTTATCGTACTTGCCTGCATAATCTTCTCACTGTTTGCGTCAAGTCCGCCGGTGGTAAACCCGGACGCTGCGGCAGTCACACAGGTATGGTCATATATCGGAGAACTTGTATTTAATATGCTTGTTCTTGTCGGTGCAGTAAAGATGAGTGACCGTATTATCAGAGAAATGATGGGCTTATAACGGAGGTTCAAGAAAATGAAAAACACAAACAGGACAGGTCGGCAGAAATATTTCTCTGCTGACCGTAGATGTAAAGCCTGCGTGTATAACGGCGGTAAAAGAAGGGGCGAGCGTATTTGTCTTACGGATATTTGTGTCGTGCCTTCTAAAATTCGACCGATTCGCAGAGAAAGGAAAAACAAATGAAAACAGTACAGATATATAACTTACACCTCGTTACCGGCGAGGTTGTTCAGGCGGCTGAAGATTTTGAACTTAAAGGGAAGAAAACAATCGTCAGCCTTTTTCAAAGAGCAGATGATGAGGATATTTTTCTCATTACCGATTTGCTCTTAGGTTCTTGCTATATTCCGAAAAAGAATATTGCGTATATTGCAACCGGAGATGTCAGAGTTGATGCCGAACCTGACCGATTTAAAACAAATACTTGCTTGTTAAGGAGAGTGAAGAACTGTGGAAGTGAAGATTAACAGAGAAATACGAAATTACACAGAATCAATGTTTTTCGGACTGTCGCTCAGACAGTTCATTTTTTCTGTACTTGCGTGTGGTGTGGCAGTAGGGTTGTACTTCTTACTCAAACCGCATCTTGGAACAGAAACAGTATCGTGGGTGTGTATTTTGGGAGCAGCACCATTTGCAGCTCTCGGTTTTGTGAAATACAACGGAATGACAGCAGAGAAATTTATCTGGGCGTGGATTAAGTCCGAATTTCTTATGCCCAAGAAGTTGGTCTTTCACTCCACAAACACCTATTTAGAGTTGATGAAACCGAGCATTGAGAAAAAGACAAAGGAGGCTTACAAAAATAATGATTAAGACATTAAACAACATCTTTAAGCAGGATAAGGAAAAATTCGTTGTGCCGAAGGGTGTGCAGGACTGTATTCCGGTTACTGCCATCTATGACGACGGTGTTTTCAGAGTGGGCAAAGATAAGTATTCCAAATCTTTTAAGTTTACGGATATTAACTATGCGGTTGCCAGCCGAGAAGATAAGGAAGCGATGTTCCTTGAGTATTCGGAACTGCTTAACTCTCTTGACAGTGGAGCAACAACAAAGCTCACTATCAACAACAGACGACTGAACCGTTTGGACTTTGAGAAAACAATCCTTATTCCTGAAACCGGAGATGAACTTGATGAGTATCGAGAGGAATACAATAAAATGCTTCTTGATAAGGCGACGGGAGCAAATTCAACGGTGCAGGATAAGTATGTGACCATCTCCATCAACAAAAAGAATGTAGACGACGCAAGAACTTATTTTGCCCGTGTAGGTGCGGATTTGATTTCACACTTTTCACGACTTGGCAGTAAGTGCGTGGAACTTGAAACAGATGAGCGACTTCGCATTATTCACGATTTCTTCCGTGTGGGAGAGGAAACCTCGTATCACTTTGATGTTAAGGAAACCCGAAAGAAAGGACACGATTTCAAGGACTATATTTGTCCGGACTCTTTAGAATTTGAAAGTGATTATTTCAAAATCGGCAATCGTTATGGCAGAGTTATCTTTTTACGTGAATATGCGTCCTATATCAAGGACAGTATGGTGGCGGAACTTACGGATATGAACCGAAATCTGATGATGTCCATTGATATTGTACCTGTTCCTACCGATGAAGCAGTCAGAGAAGCCGAAAACAGATTGCTCGGTGTAGAAACCAACATCACGAACTGGCAGAGAAAGCAGAATATGAACAACAACTTTTCGGCTACCGTTCCCTATGATATGGAACAGCAGAAAAAGGAAATGAAGGAATTCCTTGACGACCTTACTACTCGTGACCAGAGAATGATGTTTGCTGTGCTTACGATGGTGCATACGGCGGATAGTAAAGAACAACTTGATAATGATACAGAAGCGTTGCTCACAACAGCGAGAAAGCATCTTTGTCAGTTTGCGGTTCTTAAATTTCAGCAGATGGACGGACTCAATACCGTTATGCCATACGGTACAAGGAAAATTGATACCTTCAGAACCCTTACAACCGAGAGCCTTGCAGTGTTTATTCCGTTCAGAGTTCAGGATATTTACCACGAGAACGGTATTTACTACGGTCAGAATGTTATCAGTAAAAATATGATAATTGCCGACCGAAAACAGCTTCTTAACGGTAATTCCTTTATCCTCGGTGTATCCGGTGGTGGTAAGTCCTTTGCGGCTAAGGGGGAGATTGAAAATATTATCCTTTCTTCTGACGCCGATGTAATCATCATCGACCCTGAGAGGGAGTATTCCCATCTTGTAAATGCACTTGGTGGCGAGATTATCAATATCTCCGCAACATCGAATAACCATATCAATGCAATGGATATGAACAAGGACTATGGCGACGGAGCAAATCCTGTTATCTTGAAATCCGAGTTTATTATGTCCCTTTGCGAACAGCTTATCGGCGGTACAAATCTCGGAGCAAAGCAGAAGTCCATTATTGACCGTTGCACTGCAAGCGTTTACCGCACATATCAGCAGAATGATTACACCGGTCAGGTTCCGACCTTGCAGGATTTCAGAGATGAACTTCTCAAACAGGATGAGCCGGAAGCAAAGGAAATCGCTCTTGCTATTGAGTTGTTTACCCACGGTTCGCTGAACACATTTGCAAAGCAGACAAATGTAGACACTCACAATCGACTTATCTGTTATGACATTCTCGACCTTGGTAAGCAGCTTATGCCAATCGGTATGCTTGTCGTCCTCGATAGCATTTTGAACCGAATCACACAGAACCGAGCAAAGGGTAAGCATACCTTTATCTTCATTGATGAGATTTACCTCTTGTTCCAGCACGAGTATTCTGCAAACTTCCTCTTTACACTCTGGAAGCGTGTAAGAAAGTACGGTGCATACGCAACCGGTATCACGCAGAATGTGGACGTGCGCCCAGATAGGGCGCTGTGCAAAGCAGTTTAAGGTACTGCCGCACACGGCAGTGTGCGAAACAATCTGCCTTACCGACTAAGGAGAAATCCTTTACGGGAACAGCGCATGGCAGAAAAAGGAATAGTCACCAAAGGACTTAGGTGCGACTGTTTCCTAATGTTAAGAAGATATGAGGATAAGATTGGGTTTATCGAATGCAAGGTTCCAGTTCCTGTTTTTTGCAGGTGTGGGAAAAGTCCTGAAACCCATGTCATAACGCTGTCACGTCATCTTTCACGGCGGGACAACTGCCAACACGTTATGAAACAGGCGTGAGAACACGTCACAAAGAACCGAAAGCATATCCGACAATCTTCATTAACCTATGCACAGTGCTAACTGGGGATTGCCTAAGTTCGGCTCATTTGCCGGATATGGTAACGGAGGCTCCATAGTAGTTTGAGAACCCTGAATTGACAGGGAATGCCGTAAATTCGGATGCGGGAAAGCCGCTTACATGGCGAAGGGAGCCAGTTAGTAACATCTAAAATGTAGGAATGAAAGGGAGGAGAAACCTCAATGAAACCAACATCTGAAATTTTAGAGCGTATTGAAAAGTGTTCCAGCGAACACAAAGACGGCGTGTTCACAAGGCTTTACAGATATTTGCTTCGTGAAGATATTTACTACGCCGCCTACCAGAAACTTTATGCAAACAAAGGCGCAACAACACAGGGTATCGACGACGATACCGCAGACGGTTTCAGTGACTTCTATGTAAAAGAGTTAATCCAGTCATTAAAGGATGGAACCTACAAGGCTAATCCTGTAAGGCGTGAGTATATTCCAAAGAAAAATGGAAAACTCCGCCCTCTGGGTATCCCGTCTTTCCGTGACAAACTCCTGCAAGAAGTTGTCAGAATGATTTTGGAAGCTATCTATGAACCTGTCTTTGACAGTCATTCCCACGGTTTCAGACCGGGCAAAAGCTGTCATACCGCACTCCGTCAGATTTCTTCTGACTTCACGGGCGTGGTTTGGTTTATCGAGGGCGATATTCAAGGTTGTTTTGATAACATCAATCACGAAAAACTGATTGAAATTTTGAGCAGGAAAATCAAAGACAGTCGTTTTCTGAACATCATTCGCCAGTTTTTGAAAGCTGGGTATATCGAGAATTGGAAGTACAACGCCACTTACAGCGGTTCTCCGCAGGGTGGTATCTGCTCTCCAATACTTGCAAATATCTATCTGAATGAGCTGGACAAGAAGTTTCGGGAAATCGCAGAACGCTTTGATAAACCGAGGTCTGCATATCAGACACCGGAATATCATGCGGCAAGCAAAGAATTAAAAAGACTGTCCTATTGGATTGACCATACCGCTGATGAAGCGGCAAGACAAGAACTGATTGACCAACATAGGGCGCAGAAGAAAGCTATGAGAAATCTGCCCTGCAAACCTGCCGACAACAAGAAGTTTACTTTTGTCCGTTATGCGGACGATTGGCTGGCAGGCGTGTGCGGCACAAAAACGGAATGTGAGGAATTGAAAGCCGAAATCGCTGAATTTCTAAGCACAGAGCTGAAATTAACTCTAAGCGAGGAAAAGACGCTGATAACGCACAGCTCCGAAAAAGTCCGCTTCATTGGCTATGATATTTGTGTCCGCAGAAATCAGGAAGTCAAAGGTCACAGAATGAAAAACGGAACGTGGAGAAAATCCCGTACCCTGCACATGAAAGTCGCCTTGTCTATTCCCCATACGGAAAAGATTGAAAAATTCATGTTTGCAAAGAAAGTCATTCGCCAGCAGGAAAACGGGGAGTTTCAGCCGATACACAGAGCCGGACTTCTCAACCTTGCGGATTACGAGATTGTGGAACAGTACAATGCCGAAGCAAAAGGATTATGCAACTATTACAATCTGGCTTGTGATTATCACACGCTGGACTACTTCTGCTATCTCATGGAGTACAGTTGCTTAAAGACGATTGCCAATAAGCATAAAACCAGTATCCGCAAAATCATTCGCCAGTATAAAGACGGGAAAACATGGTCTGTCCCTTATGAAACTAAAGCAGGGACTAAACGTGTTCGCCCTGTTAAAATCGCAGACTGCAAGCGTGGCGAAGCGAGTGACATTATTTATCAGAGAAAGAAATTTAGCTGGAAAACCACTATCAGACAACGGCTCAATGCCAGAGTTTGTGAATTATGTGGGTGTAAAGAAGCCGATTTGTATGAAGTTCACGTCATACGGAACTTAAACGAGTTGGGTAATTCTGATTGGGAAACCGTGATGAAAAAGAAGCGGAGAAAAACGCTTGTTGTTTGCAGCAAGTGCCATGAAAGAATACACAGACACTAATCAATACGTCAATTACTAATGGGGAGCCGGATACTTCGAGAGGAGTAAGTCCGGTTCCGAGGGAGGGTGTAGGAAACCTGCCGCCAGCGGCGGCAAGGCGCCTTTACCCTACCCTACGACCTTTTGCAGAGCCATACTGCAAGAACAATGCTTGCGAACAGCGAGTTTATCATTATGCTCAATCAGGCTTCTACCGACAGACTGGAACTTGCAAAGCTTTTGAATATCTCCGACCTTCAGCTTTCGTATATCACAAATGTTGACGCAGGACACGGACTTATCAAGGTTGGCAGTTCTCTTGTACCGTTTGCAAACAAGTTCCCGAAGAATACGAAGTTGTACCGCTTGATGACGACGAAGCCCGGTGAAGGCTTATAAGGAGGTGTTTTCTATGGCAAAAATTCAATTCAGAAACAAAGCACACAGAGATTTCGTCTTTGAAAATCTCGAAAAGTGCAGACACAATGACTGCTATCATCAGGCGTTTTTCTATGTGATGGGCATTTCAGAAGAAACCAGAATGAATATCGGAAAAATGTTTGATTTTAAGAACGATTGCATTGTGCCGGAGGGGATGTATGGTGGCTGGCAGACCAGTGGAACAGTCAAGGTCTGCCACCTTGCCTTTAATCTTTGGAACGGTTTTACGGAGGAGGGAAAAGAAAACCTTTTCACACCGGATGAATTATTCTGTTGCGGATATGCTCCCTACTTTATGGAGGGTATCAAACTCAGGTATCCCGAATATTGTAGAGATTTGACTCCGTCCAAACGAAAAGATATGGAAAGGTAAAGGTATAAAACGATGAATAAGAAATTAAGAATTGCGGTTATATCGCTATTAAGCGTTGTACTTGCTGTGAGTGTTGGCTTCTTGGTCAAAGACTACTGCGACTCAAAAAAACAGGCAGAACTCTATGATAACTTGATTGAAGCCATCGAGGATACAGATGATATGGAAGATGCAATGTCCTATTCCGAAGATAAGGACTTTCTGCCGGACTATCAGGAACTGTATATGCAGAACAACGATATGGTCGGTTGGATAAAAGTTGAGGATACAAAAATCAACTATCCGGTTATGCAGTCAAAAGACAATCCGAATTTCTATCTAAGACACGGATTTGATAAAGGCTACACAGTTTATGGTTGCCCGTATGTGCAGGAAAACTGCGATGTGGACGCTCCGTCAGATAACCTTGTTATCTACGGTCATCATATGAACGACAAGTCGATGTTCGCCGGATTGATGAAGTATGCCGATAAATCTTTTTGGGAAAAGCATAAAACTATTCAGTTTGATACACTGACCGAGAAAGGCAAATACGAAGTAGTGGCTGCTTTCAAGACAGAAGTATATACAGACAGTCCAAATAGCTTCAGATACTATGATTTTGTCAATGCAGATACGGCAGATGATTTCAATGCGTATATTGCTAAGTGCAAGGAACTTGCTATATATGATACAGGAGTCAATGCAGAATATGGAGATAAATTGATTACGCTTTCTACCTGCGAATATTCCCGTAACAACGGAAGAATGGTTGTCGTGGCAAAGAAAGTGGCTGAGTAAGGAGGGATAAGCCTTGTATGATTAGTTTAATAAATTTAGCGGTGTTGTTTGTAGCTAAGGTTGCGGACAACGCCCTTAGTACAACAAAAACAATATTGGTACAGAGAAGTCGGTGGATACTTGCAGGCATTGCGGTTATCATATCCGACTTTATTTATTTTTGGATAACGAAAAGAGTTGTTTCTGCGAATAACGAGATTGCGATGCTCGTTGTTGCCGTTGCAGGTGGTGTGGGTTGTTCTCTCGCCTGCTTTATCAATGAGAAAATGTCAAAGGACAGAACCTATGTGAATGTGATTATGTCCGATGACCTTGAAGAAATGAAGCATTTACGAGATTTTCTAGCACAGCACCACATCACAAATGTTGCAAGCGACAGCTACACTCTTGACTGGAACGCAAAGACAATCTCTATTACCGCTTATCCAGAAACAAAAGCAGAAAGCCGATTGATTAACGAGTATATTGCCGACAGTTCGACAAAATTCAAGAGAGTGATTCAACCGGCTTAGGAAGGAGGTTTGATGTGGCTGATATTAAAACAAGAGATACGGTCAAAGGTACAATAAAGACTTTGGATAAAGCTGCCGTTGCCGGTCAGAAAATGAAACAGGCATATATCGCCACAAAAGACAAAGCAGAACATTCGGTAAATACAAATGAGAATACTGCGGAAGAATATGCTGCCGATAAGACGGAAGCCGGAATTGATGAAATCGCACATAAAGGTGCGTATGCTTTTGATAAAGCCGGACGAAAAGGCGTTCAGGAAACAAAGCAGAATATTCAATCTGCCAAAGAGGGCATACAGCGTTTCAAACAGCAGAGAGCAGAAAAGGCAATGAACGCTCAGAAAACGCAAGGTAGACCTACAACGGTTGGTAGTTCTTCAGCACAGACGCAAACAACATCGGCAATCAGGACACTTGAAAAGCCGGAGAAAATGGTCAAACAATCTGCGACTTCCGCAGGAAAGAAAAATATTAAACTTGCAGGTAAGGAAGCGGCAAAAACAACGCAGAGGTCTGTTAAGACTGCCGAGCATACCGCAAGGGCAAGCATTAAGACCAGTCAGCAGACGGCAAAAGCTGCACAGAAAACCGCTCAGGCGACGGTTAAGGCTTCACGGAAAGCAGCTCAGGCGGCAAAGAAAGCGGCAAAAGCTACAGCAGATACCGTCAAAGCCACAGCGAAAGCTACCGTTTCGACAGTCAAAGCGATTATTGCAGGGACAAAAGCACTTGTAGCAGCAATCGCAGCAGGCGGATGGATAGCGGTGTTAATTATTATGATTGTCGTGTTGTTTGGTGCTGCCGTAGCAATGTTTGGAGGAGAAAGTGACAGTAATTCGTATACTCCGGTAAGTGCAGAGGTAGAAGCC
>SKEI01000296.1_pt1 | contig 33136 bp, 37 predicted proteins | sample 4826701 | NCBI WGS metagenome assembly SKEI01 (sample SAMN11008813, study PRJNA524170) | human gut metagenome | biome: Human fecal sample; material: Feces; isolation source: fecal sample from pouch patient p2, p6, p7, p14 | host: Homo sapiens | place: Israel: Tel-Aviv | collected 2016-08-31 | reverse complement strand
AAAAATAACAGACTGGCTATCAGTTATTATAAATTTATCCCTTGCTCTATTCGCGTACAAAGGATTTATTTTAGCAAATAGCTGGAAAGATGATTTAACCAGAGGCGACGGTTACAAAATAGCCCTTGAAATAAAAGATAATAAATTACATAACTTGAGAATGCTATCCCATCTTTTTACTAATGTTGAATTAGCATACCATTGTGTACTTAACGCTTTACACAATAAATCGGCTAACATTCCAGTAATGAATATAACTAATTATGATTTCGCAATAAATAACACTAAAAACATAGGTCATCTAATTGAAGGAATGAAGACCTGTACTCGCGATTTAGAAATATCTTTTAGAAACTTGAATAGTGTTGGGTGGGAAGTATCAGATGTAAAAAAAGAAAAAATCCAAGAGGTAATATCCATGATAAACGATACTTTCCCAATTATTTTCCCTATTTTTTATGCATCTCAACAGCTATTGGGACTTGCTAACGACTATTATGATAACCAACAAAACATCATCCCCACCACTTATAATCAATCCTCTCAAGAGAATTTACTAGAAATGATCAAATCAAATTCTGAAAAATTCAAATCAAAGACAGAGGATTTTAGTGAAAAATGCAGTAAGCTTCTTGATGATGATCTTTATGTTCTTAATTTCTTCCACCCAATAAAGAAGGAATTTAATTAGATAAAGTTACGTCATCAGCCAATGAAGCAGGATTCGCAACGATATAAAATACGCCTTCGCGTTACAATTAATTCAACTCGGAACATCTCATGCTTTGAATTTGCTACGCCAATCACGTAACCTTCAGCAAGTCGCTGTATCTTGTAGTATAGCGAGGCGAAAGCATTTCTCGCTTCATCTGCCAGGCGGTCTGGATCCCCTGGCCGGCAAAGTACAGGGATCCTCTCCCATTTTTCGCATTGAGATGATCCAAGACCTCCATCAGTTTTTCGCTGTTTTGCCGCGGTGCATTATCGTCAAACAGATTTAGCTGAGCCACGCCCTGGCTGTAGAAATCCCCCAGCATCACGCCTGCTTTCTGGTAGCGATGCCCGTCTCGCCAGATTGCATCGAGACATTTTGTCGCCGCGGTGATGATGTCCCGGCTATCCTGGGTCGGTGTAAGCAGCTTTACTGATGCATTGTTCCCGTAATACGGCTCGTTAAGCGCAAAGGGGCTGGTTTTGACAAAAGCGGAAATAAATCTGCAATACTGATGTTCGCCACGGAGTTTCTCCGCTGCACGTGAGGCGTAGCTGCATATCGCCTGCCTCATCTCATGGTATTCCGTGATACGGCCGCCGAACGAACGGCTGCACACGATTTCCTGCTTTACCGGCGCGAACTTCTCAAGACCGAGACATGGCTCTCCGCGCAGCTCTCGCACGGTTCTTTCCAGCACGACGTTAAAATGCTTCCTGATAAAACGGATATCGGTATCCGCCAGTTGAAGCACCGTTTTAATGCCCATTGCCTCCAGTTTTTTACTGATGCGGCGCCCGACGCCCCAGACCTCATCCACCGGAAGCAAAGCCATCAACTTCCTCTGCCTTTCAAGATTAGACAGATCCACCACTCCTCCGGTCTGTCGCTGCCACTGTTTCGCAGCGTGATTGGCCAGCTTCGCCAGAGTTTTTGTCTGGGCTATGCCAACACCAACCGTGAGGTGCGTCCGGCGCAGAACCGTCTCGCGAATTTCCCGGCCAAAGTCGGTAAGGTCGCGACAGTTACGAACTCCTGTCAGATCGCAAAATGCCTCATCGATACTGTAAATTTCGCATCGTGGAGAAAGCTCTTCAAGCGTAGTCATGACCCGGTTCGACATATCCGCATAGAGCTCATAGTTGCTACTAAACGCGATAATGCCGTGCCGGCGAAACATGTCCTTTTGCTTGAAATAAGGCTCACCCATTTTGACGAAGGGCTTCGCCTCTTGCGAACGGGCGATCACACAGCCGTCGTTGTTTGACAGAACGACCACCGGCCGCCCCTTCAGGTCAGGACGGAAAACAGTTTCGCAGGATGCGTAAAATGAGTTCACATCGCAAAGTGCAAACATCTCAGCCAGCCGATTTGATGATGTAAGTTACGACCCCGAACACATCGAGTGTATCCTCGCTACCCACGACTATCGGCGAATATGCAGGGTTCATTGGGTTAAGTTGAACCCTCGGATGCAGTTGCAGCTTCTTAACGGTAAATTCCCCATCCACAGCAGCAATAACGATATCGCCATGAACTGCTGTCCTTGAGCTATCCACAACCAGAAGATCCCCTTCCCCTATGCCGGCGTCTTTCATGCTGTCGCCAGCGGCTTTGACAAAATACGTCGCACTGGGGTGGTTAACGAGCAACTCGTTCAGATCGATGCGTTGCTCAACATAATCCTGCGCTGGACTAGGAAAGCCGCACTGCACAAGGTCGCTGTACAACGGGAGCAGCATGATCTGGCGTAACTCAACGGGCGTGTAGAACTGCATGATAGACTCGCTCACATTTATACTGTTTTTATATACAGTAGTTTTAGCGGGGCGACATATCAATATAGATTTTAGCTATCAATTTACACCATTGACGTAACACATTGATGTAACGAGTAAGGTTAGTCTGAAAGTGTTTTCAGGCCTTAGCTGTTTGATGGTTTTGCGAACAATGCGAGGTTAAAATTTTTCAGCTATGGCAATGCCTTCACCTGCGATCTCTTGAATACGGTTCGCAGGTGAGCAAACTTAACCGGCTGGAAAATATTTATAAATCGTCTTCACCCCCTCCTATTACATCGGCTACCGACCCAATGTTTTAACTGCTCAGACCAGAAATATCTGGAAGCTTTAGGCATCTTCTTGGAAGATAGATGAGCGCAAAGACGCACACAGCAATGATGTTATGTAGTATTTTCCCCTTGAGTGTGCCTGCTCAAGGGGATTTTTTATCGCCGTATTGTACTGGCAAAAATTTGTAAATCGTCTTCACTCCCACGCCTGTCGCATCGGCCACACGCTACTGGACAGGCGCTTAGTCCGGTATGTTTCTCGCGCTACTACTGCTTACGTTAACGTCTGGTAATGATCTAGCGGCGCGACGTAAAGCGGCGTTGAAAGCAATTATAGTGACCGGCCGGCGATGGTACTTCACACGGTTAGAATGACTCTGAAATAAATAAACATCTTCTGGATAGCGTTCTCTTCTACGAGCAATCATCGCCTCCACTGGAGGGGTTGATTTAACACGTAGCTCCTTCAGGTGACCCTGTTTTCGTATCAGTATCAAGTCACCATCAATATCATCATATCGAATACTCAGCAGCCTTCCAGCGCTTAAACCCGTGTGAAAAATTAACGCCCACAAGTCAGCCCATGTATCTGAGATGGAAACAAGATTGCTGTTAATAGTTAAAAATTGCTCAAAACTTATTGTTTTCTTACCGTTCACGAACAAACCAAACTGTTTTCAAGGCTGAATGAATTGATTAAGCCAAACGTAACATATCAGGAAAAGTAGTGAAATCTTTGTCTTCAAGTCGCCGGGAGGTACTTGTAGATTGTTTTCACGTCCACGCCTGTCACATCAGCCACCTGCTGCCGGGTAGCGCCGTTCTCCAGCATGCTGCGGCACTGCTCCACCACATCTTCAGTCATTACCCGGCGACGGCCACCGACTCTCCCCTGCTCCCTCGCAGCGGCTAAACCCGCTCGGGTACGCTCCACTATTAACTCGCGCTCCATTTCCGCCAGGGCGCTCATGACGTGGAAGAAGAATCTCCCTGCTGGCGTACTTGTATCAATGCTGTCGGTCAGACTACGAAAGTGAATACCTTTATCCTGCAGCTCTGAGACCAGACTAATGAGGTCACGAACACTACGCCCCAAGCGATCCAGCTTCCAGACCACAAGAGAATCACCTGGTTTTAAGCGACGAATAGCACGCCTCAGCCCTGGTCGTCTGGCGTTTTTCCCGCTCGCTGTATCTTCGAAAATCTGCTCACATTCTGCGCGAACCAGCGCGGTTTTCTGCAAATCGAGGTTTTGATCGCCGGTAGATACCCGCGCGTAGCCAATCAGCATTATGCAACCCTTTGAAAAAGCTGATTGTAAATTGCCGACATTATTCGCGTAAACCTGGGTTCAGGCGAAGGGACCTCACTGGTCGCAAAGTTAGGTAATAAACCTCTTGTCGCGATCAGTTATTACAAAAATCAGGGGCTGTCCGATCAGGATGCTGTGCAGGCTGCTTTTGATGAGTCCAGTAACATCACTTTTGATACCAATGTCACTCTAACCAGTGCGATAGAATTTGATCGTTCGGAGCCGTGTACTGTTATTTTTTCCCCGGGAATTACAGTCACGAATACCAATTTTCTGCCGAGGCTAACAACGCACCCGAACCACAAAATATCAGGCACTACGTTCAGAACAAAACAATATAGCGCTGTGAATATCGATGGAACGTCGGTAAAGCACCAGACTATGGCTGTTGAAATGGCTGTCCATGACACGCTGCCCAGCGGGCCGAATTATGAGCCGTTCGTCGCTCTGATGGCTGCGATAGAATCGTTTAACTGTGAACGGCAGAAATTGTGGGGCATGAATATCCTGACAAATGCTCACAATCTGAAGGCTGGGGACGAGGTTTACGGAATTGAAGTCGACACGAATGTAGATGGTGTGCTGGATGGGGCCGGAAACTATTGCGGGGTTTACATTGCGGGCGCTGGTGATTTATCCGGGTCGTCTGGGTCTGACGGCGTTCGTGTTCAGCGATTGCGAGATGGCGTAGCCAAGTGGCAGTACGGCCAGCGCATTTTTGATTCCGTGACCGGGCTGGGGATATACGACGCGAGTAACTATTCCATCTTCGCTTCAGGTATAGCCCCTATTGCCCGGCGGCGCGATACGCAATCTGGTGTATGGTCGTTTATCCACTCAGTTTCAGCATCTGTAATTCCGTGGGGAGTGGATGATTATGGCGATACGTATTCCCGGCGGCTGTATTTGGGTACAGGCAACGGAAAAGCAAAAAACAGGGTAAACCTCGACGGTGGTGTGAAATTCCATACCACATCCTCAGCTGTCGCGTGGGGGCCAATAAGTGCCGGCGGGTATTCTGAAAAAGATGTGACGACACTGTTTGGCATTTCTATTGCTGACTGGACGAATTACACACTGGACGTGACGCCAGTCGGATACGCCGGGTCAATGCCTGTTGTGGCTGTTCAGGTTTATATCAACAGTGCGAAAACGCAGGCGTACGTTCGCATCATCAATATCAGTGGCGTGGCTTTGTCCGAATGTAATGTCGGGCTAAATGCCAAACTATGTGGCCACTCACCAACAAACTAATAAAAGAGGAAAATAATTATGGCGGGAGAAATGAATCAACTGACAGAAAAAGAACAGATTGTATTATCCTTAATGAATTTACTGAGGATGGATACGAATCTTACAGCGCAGGCAATGGCGTTTATTGGCGACAGCGTTCTCAATTACCAGCTGCTCATCAGATATTTTAGTGTCAGTAGTTTAACTGATGATGAGTCTAAACTAACGGAGGCGATAGAAAAAACCTCTAATGCGAAATCCTTATTTTAATGTACCCTCCAGCGCACAACTGGCGGGGTGTTAAGTTGTTGTTTTTAATGTAACTTACTGATACTTTGATGTTGTTCGTATATATTTCTCTGCACCTTCAAGAGACGTAACTGAAGGGGCGGCGATATTAGCGTTCTCAAAGAACTGATAGGTCGCACCAGCGTCAGCACTTACCATTACCACCGCCATATTCCCTGCCTCGGATATTGTTAACCCAGAAACTTTGAATGTCAGGCTTATATCTTCGCTTTCCGGGCTTAGCGGAATTCCAGTGTCCGTAGTTCGCAACACGGAAACGGTTCGATTAATAGAAAACGACATTTTGCACCTCCTTATAAATCAGCGAACATTACAAAACTGACCTGTATATTGCCTGTCAGTGTCAGCGGGTTGACGAATGCGCCAGTGGTTGCATCGTGGAGAACAATGGCGATAATCCCACCGGTTGCATCAGTTTGTATAGCTGCGGTAACTGCGCGCCCAGCGGTGTTGCGGTTAACTGAGACCATCCCAACGAACGCGAATTTTTTCCCTCCACCAAAAATCAGGCTAATGCTGGAATTCTGTGTGTATGATGTAATAGACGCATTGCCGCTACCGACCGAAACTGGAGTTGCATCTACGACAGCCTGGCTGACAGAAGTATCGTACAGTCCGCCAATGCCAAACCTTGGCGCGTTACCCGAGGCATACGACACTAAATTTTGAAATGTAAAACCTGATGCCCCATTGAACTGGAAGCTGAGCTTCAGTGCTTGTAACTTCAGTGTCGATCCGCGCGTAGTGTTATCCAGCATCAAAGAAACGACGGGGTTAGCTTTATCATACGTCAGGTTTGAAACTATCCCAGGGTGTGCGACAAGATTTCCGTCAAGAGAGGCATCCTCACCTTCAGCAACCCCAGACAAGCGCCCGTTAATGAACGTTTTACCATTAGAACTGGTAAAAATCTTCTGCCCGCCGGAGGATGGCGCGAGCGACCATCCATCGAAGTTAATGAAGCCACCGTAGTTGTAGATCGCGTAATTCGTGGCCCACTCGAACCGGCAGGCGCGAGCATACACGTGCGCCTCTCCCATTCCAGTAACCCTGCCACTCATATCCAGGAATAAATTAGAACCGTTGTGGTCAAGCAAAACTTCAACCAGATGCAGATCAAGAGAGTCCGCCGGAGCATTTTTGATATATATACCCATCCCACAGTTGAATATTTTTACCACATTGAGAGTCGTGAAAACCCCCGTAGCCAAATAACCGGTACTTGCATTGTCTGTTATTATGCTGAGTCCATTTCCTGAATAATTCTGGATATAGGTGTCACGGATATGTACGTCGAAAGTCGTATTTTTTATCACAACAGCATCGCCGGAAAACTTCCCAGATCCGGACAGGTTAGTCCCATCAATAAGACAACCTTGTATTTTGATATTGCTAACCATGGTGTTGGGAGAGTCTGGATCCCAGAGATAAAAATGGCATTGCTTATGCCAGAGACCTTTGATCTCCGGAGCGATAACGGCATTCGATCCAGCTCTTAAATACACTATCGCCCCAAGCAGCCCCCTTGTGCGTCCTGCACCCACGAGAGAAACGCCTGGCTTCATATATATCGTGCCACAGGCAAAGAACCCAGCAGATTTTGGAAATGTAACACTGGCAATACCGGCGGAGTCGGCGGCATCAATTGCTCGCTGAATTGCTACAGTATTTGTCGCTGAATTAGCGGTGTTTGAGTCACCGATTGCGCCGAACCAGGTTACGTCGAAATCGACAACACCAACCCGCTGCCAGTACCACGTTGATGAGCCAGTCGGTACGCAGATGGTGCCGCCGTCATCTGTCGCTGTACCAGCACGAGCCACGAACTCACCTCCGCCAGTGGATTCGTTAGCGTAATAGGACCCCAGAAGTATTCTCTGCCCGGAACGCTCAGGTATGACAGTTTTTAGTGCCGCATAACTGGCAACCTGCCCGATGTATTTAAAGCCTTCGCCTGAACCCAGGTTTGAGCGAAGAGCCGCATCACCGATGTTAGACCATTTCCCCGTAGGGTTTTCAGCCGACCACACACCGCCATCGTTCTCAGGAGAATCCCCGGCAATGACGTGCTCAAGCTCACCAAGATATTTGTACCAGGAGCCATTGTAGTAGACGATCTGCTGGCGATTGTCTACAGCCAGACCAACAGCCCAGTTGCCAAGCTCCTGCCAGCCGATAGCTGCAACTGCCTGCTCGCCGCGACCAGTGATGTAGTCGATAAAGCGGCTGAAGATCATCTCCATGCCGTGCCAGGTTTTGCGAAGCACACCTAACCGGTCCTCTAACTCCTCTTTTGTCCTGTCGTTAACGAATTTATCCACGTTTTCAGCGTTATCGTACAGGTCCTTTACGGCGGCGGAACCTAAAGGATTTTTCGTTTTATATGTGCTCATAGTCGCCCTATAACAAAAAACCCGCCGAAGCGGGTTGTTGAGAGTTATTTCTGTTTTATGCAATGTCGCCGGGATAACTGGCGTTGTCGTAGTCATAGAAGGACGCGCGGTACTCTTTGGCGGTAACCTGACACGTCCCGTCTGATTGTGGGGCAATCTCCTCAACAATGGCGTCATAGACATGACGCGTTGAGCCGCAGAACACCAGGCGGACTGGCTCAATGGCTGGTGAAGTCTGATCAATCTTCAATGGGTCATCAAAATCATTCAGATGGGGAACGGACAACTGATAATCCCCCACTCTGCTCGCCACCATCAGACCGGATGCAGAGCCATCCTGATAGCGGATCAGCGCACGGGGGTTTTCAAAAGACCAGTCCAGCGGCTCCGTAACGGTAAAGGTTGTCACGTCACCAGCCGTTGTCATCGCCTCCACCAGACAGGAAATCGTGTTGTTCCCCGGAATATCATCCGTGAGCACGATGCGATCGCCTGTGTTGTAGCACAGCGCATCCAGCTCGGTGGTGGTCTGGTATGTAACCCGCTGCTGAAGATACTTCATCAGGCGACGCATGCCGATCTGGTAGGCGTGATCCTGATTGAGCACCCCATCGAGTTTGTAGTTCTCGATTTTCACGGGCGTGGGATTGTCGGGTGTCCGGCATTTAACGGTCTCCTCCGCCCAGGTGACGCCGTTGATGTACGTCACGTCGACACCATCAAAATCATCGTCGGACGGCACGGTAAATCCGCTCTGCAGCTCCTCCACCATCTCATGCGGCGTTATGATCCCCGTCCAGGGCTTAATCCCCTCGCGGTTGACCGTCGCAAGGCCATCGCTTAACAGGAAGCGGGATTTCCCGGCACTGGCTATCATCTGCAGCATTTCCAGCGCCGAGATACTGTCGCCGGTGGCGAAATCGAAATTTTCGCCCCGTGGCGTCCAGTACGCGGACTCCAGTGCGTTGATGGTATCGACGTCCATCTCCAGCCCCAGCGAGCTCCCGACATGCAGCAGCGCCCCCGAAATGGTTCTGGCCGTTCCTGAGTCATAGGACCGCGTTGCCACAACGTTTACGCGGCGGTCTGACTGCGCCGCCAGCTTCCCGCCCGTCTCAACGGTCACCGCCATCAGCGACACATCGGGATAGGATGAAGGACGTATCAGCAGTCGCCCACGCAGTGCCTGCCAGTACATACTGTCTCGCGCGTTGTTTGAGCCCTGCTCATTGCGCCGACGGCAGCGAACTTCCACCAGCCCCGGAGAACTGAGGGTGATCCGCTCAGTGAAACCTAACCCGTTGATGTTTTTCAGCGCGTACTCGCCCTGGTGACTCACCCACCCCGATCCGGAACCGTAGACGCGATACTGTATCTCCCACTCAACGTGGCGAATCCGTTTTTTGCCCTTACTGTCAAAGCCGCAAATACCGTTCGGGAAAGAGAAATTCACCTCGAACATATCGACGGTCTCATTTTCAGGGCAAACCAGGAACGGCCCCAGCCAGCTCAGCGTGTCGTTAAGACCAGTGGCCTCATAGTCGAGCATCGTCCTGGCGGTGAATCCCGGCCACGACTCATCAACGGACCCATTAACCAGGCGCGCCACTGTTGCCGTTGTGCCGTCGGCAGAGACGATCTGGTACTCATTCCCGCGGTGAGCAAGTGAAAGCCGTTGCACACCTTCAGGCATGCCCGAGAATGCGGTTCCCGTAGTGCTGTTATACGCAAGCGTCACGTTTGCCGTTACCGCCGGGCTGCCGCCGGTTGATGCCGTGCCGGAGGTGTAAACCGGGGCATCACCGAAAACGGCTGCAGGCAGCGAGGAAGATGTGATTGCCCCACCAACGAACGGGCTGGCCGCCTCGGTTATCAGTACGGTACCGCCGTTGTCCCGTGCGACCAGGCCGGAGCCAGTGAGCCCCTCGGTGATAGCTGCCAGCAGTCCCGACCTCGAGATGTAGTTCGCTACCAGCGACACCGTATAGGTGGTGCCCTGCCATGTGATCATGAACGTACTGGAGCTGGTCGAAAAGTCGTAGGTAACAGGAGCGGCACTGGACTGAATTTTTGCTGCACTGCCACCCTCGCCAGCCACCGCCTCCTGACCTGGGGTATATGACGCAATGACGAGGTCATAATCGACACTGTTGAAACTCAGCGTCACCGGCATACCCGCTACGGGAACAAGTTCGGTAAGCAACGAGCTGGCAAAGACACTGTAACCAGAAGAGGTGGAGATCAGATAATTTGTCGGCGCCTTAATTTCGACTATGGTCCCCGTTATCCAGCTGTCCGGGAGAGAATTATCATCCTCGTCGTCATCGTCACCATCATCTGTATCAAGACCTGTAAACGTTACGGATGCACCAGAAACCGTCATGCTGTCAGCGATAATATCGTCGGAATCAGGTGAGGTCTGGGCCATATCCAGCCCTGTTCCGCTTGATGTTCCACCGACCTCTGTCGAGTTGAACCAGTTCTCGCTGCGCTCATCGCCGGAAACATCCGCGCCGGGCGGAAAATAGGTGATGCTGAATCCCGGCAGCGTTGAAGCTGGCGTACTGCCAACCCGGATATCACCATTGGTATAAATCAGTTCACCGACACCGAGACACAGCAGCATCTGGACGCGCATTTTAGTAGGATAAGCAGCGTCGAACCGGGTCACAGGCTGGACCACATAATCAGGGTAGATACGCACCCGGCCAAACACCTCACGAATGGCATCACCGAGTTTTGCGGTGTTGGCCCGCGCCGGGTTCAGGTCGAGACTGCGCCCTGTGGATGATGTATAGCCCCCAGTATCGATACTGCTCATCATAAACAGCGAATAAGCTGCTGCAGCAACGGAGATACCGACACCTATCCACGCGATGGTGGCGGCCTCCAGCCCGAAGGGTACCGGATAAAGCCGGACATCACTTTCAGGGTGGATCACACAAGTAGCCCACTCGCCTGGCGGAATGGACAGACCGTCAACCTCAATGGTTAACGGCGGTACATCCCGATCCTCGTAACCTTCAACATTCACCGCCAGCCAGTTTCGAAGGCTGGTTACGCCATGTTCATGCGTTTCGAGAGGTTCACCGGGAAGCCGGGACGGGTAAAAACGAATGGTCATTGCCAGAACTCCACTTTGACAAATCGCCGCTTAAACCGCGCTAACGGAAGAAACGTTACGTTAGAGCCTGGATTGCATTCCGCCACATGCAGCAGGCCATCAATACTGACGACAATCCCCACATGGGTGACGGCTGAGCCGGAATAGCAAGCTACGCCAGCCCCTTCGCAGGGGTCGCAGCTCTCCAGAGTAAGCATCATTTTACGCGCCTCCCGGTCGAGGCCGCCGGCGTCTTTCGTGACCCCGGCAAAATCAGGCCAGAGAGGCAAGCCCAAATCGCGGCGTATCTCGTTCACAATGCCAAAGCAGTCGAGATCCGGCCATGAGCGCCCGCCCTTCAGCCAGGTGACTGAAAGGTATTTATCAGGGTTAAACATGATGGATTCCTTAGCTGATATAACGTAGTCCGGGGAAGACAGGGAGCGTGTAGCGGTAACGCGGCCAGGCCATATCGAGGACATTCATATAGCCCGCAGTGATCTGAACCTCTGTTGCCGTCCAGTAACCCGACTTGATTTTCAGCATATACGGTACCGCCGCAGGCGCGGCTAAATCCATGGAGATAAAACTGCGGTATGTCAGCGATGCAGATAACCTGTTAGCCAGGGCATTGCGGATCGTCGTGGACACAACACCATCTACATTGCACAGGGCGAATTTCAAATCTTGCGTACCGTCCGCGTTGCGCGCCGGCAGCGCAATGTCAATCGCGCAGGCGGTAAACGTTACGGTATTGCCGCTCTCTGTCGTCGCCGTAATATCCTCATACCCCTGGCACAGGTAGTGAACATCTGAGCCAACGGTGATCTGCAGCGTTTCAATGATCACCTCCGGCCCGCTGCTGGCATAGAGCCTGTTAAGTCTTGTCATGATTTTTACCCAATAAAAAAGGCCACCCGAAGGTGGCCTTAAAAATTGGTGTCGAATGTGGGTGTACCCTCACCGGTAGGATCGCTATTCCTCACTTTATTTCACGCTCCGGCTACGGAGCGGCATGAAGGACTTTCCCACAAATCGACACATGTTATTATGAAGGTGAAACGGTTTTAATCAAGCCTTTGGCCACTCCCTGTTAACTGCAAGATCAAGAATATCGCTGTTTACAATGAAGTCAGGAAAATCGACCCATCCATCAGGCAGCACAGGTCGTTTCCAGAGTTCTAGTGTCGCTGTGAACTTCCAGTAAATCGGCGCCACCAGTGTTGGCCCCTCATAGATATCAGTGAACCGACATTTATAAAACTCCACCCCCAGCGGGGTTTGTAGCTTCATAAAAAACCAGTCAGCGCCATCCGTTATTTTTTCCCTATACCAGGCTTCAAACACCTGAGCCTGACCGTCGGTCTCCATAAACCATGACACACTGGCCTGAGTTGGAGTTGACGTATATGCCCGGCGTTGCCGCGCGCGGCCGGTGGTTAGCTGGGTTCGTTTTAACGGGCTTACAGGCTGGAATCCGTATCCCTCCTGCAGTGGCATTGGAAGATAGTCATGTGGGTAGTAGATATCAGTCATGCAGTCTCCCGGTAAAGTATCTCGAATAAAATTTCACCATTAGCCTCAGGAGGTTATTCATTTCAGAATAAAGCACGATGGAATCGAAGAACGCTCTGATTTTTGGTTCAGATTAACGAAGATAAAAATCTTATTAAATCGAAACAAACACACAAGGCGATATATTTATCAACTCACCTCAAGAGCTAAAAGAAATCAAAAAAAACAGCATTATCAATACATTAATTTTATTGAATTTAATGTGAGCTTACATTGTTTCGGCACAGCCCCATATCAAAATAAAAAATGGCGATGCGCCGACAGGAAATGTACGTCAATGTAACTGCTTGTTTAAAAGCAACTCCTGAAGAAGAAGCGAAATAGAAACAAAGATCAAAACCCCACAAAAAACAATTTTTGCAAAATCATAGTTAAACACGGTTGTAAGCGTATCATTATTATATAAGTGATTATGCCTATAGGAATAAGTTGTGTAGATTTCATCGCATATTTCAAGAATTCCACCGACAATCAAAACAAGCCAAAGAAATGAAAACTTCACTCGGACCTCCTTACGTTTACGTCTCCTATTGAAGATAAGTCCGCCAATAAAAAGAGGAATCATAAAAGCTATGAAGTCTTTAAATGTAAATGTTAACAACGCTTCCATTAATAAGATCCTTGTGTTTTCTTGTACCTACTCAGATTGTTAGACTTACCTACCTAATCAAGTCTCAGCTAATGCAGTTTAGCTTACCTAGGGCCGTGTCGTGTATAGTTTCCTTTTAGAGCGTTGCCAAAAGCCCCTTGTGGCATGGTAACCTCCTTTGTGAGTTCACCTTTTAACTGCCTAGAAAGCTGTCGATTATTCTGATTGAGTGTAGCGCTCAACTGCTCCGGAGTAATACCCTGGAGATGAAACTCCTGATTAATCGGCGCGTGTACAGTTGTTTGCCTACGGTTATCGCTGTTAACGTTCTGAACACCAGTACCAAACCCTGTGCGCCCCAGAGTTGCATCAAGCGGTTGGCCATTTCGAAGTGCCTCAAGCTGAGACACGCCGATCCGGTTCGTTGACGCCTGGTCGAAGACGTACTCTCCTTTGTGAACAATACCCGCGGGCTGATACTTACCACCGGGGCCGGTGTAACCGCCGGAGGCGAAGCCAACTCCTGAAACAGCCTGGATATTTGAGACGATACTGGCGGTCTGCGCAGCGATTGAGGCCATAGCGATGATGTTGGCCGGATAAGGCGCGCTTACTGCACCACTTGCTATAGCCTGCTGGATTTTCACCATAGAGTCAGCGATAGCGAATGCCTTGCTCGCAGCAAAAGCAACCTTGTAGATTGCCGATTGCTCACCAAACCCCGTTCGCATGATTTCGGCGGTACTATCAAACAAGGACTGCATGGACGCAGATATGATGGTGTTTTTCTGAGCCTCTATGACCTGATTTGCATCCGCTGCACGCTGACGAATAGAGGTCATTCTGGCCTCACCCTCGGCAGTTATTTCTCCGGCCTTCGCATAAGCTTCCTCCTGAGCTGCCAGCCAGCGCTGGAGCTCTTGATGAGCCTGTCCATATTCGTTGATTTGCCCCTGCATCCCCTCAAAAGTTCCTGAGAGTCGCCCTCCTGTGGGTGTCAGGTTTCCTACAACATTACGAACCGTCGAGGGCAGTTGCATATCGGTGTTTTGATAAATATCTGCCCGCGTTTTTTCATATTCACCGGGTTTTAGTTGCCCGGTTGCTTTGGCCTTCTCCAGCAGTTCAAGACGGGTTTTAAGCAGATCGTTGGTCCGCTCATCCTTCGTCTTTACCTGTTCCTGCATCTTCCGGTAGTCGTCCAGGGTCTTAACAGAGTTTTGCAGTGCCTCCTGCTGCTTATACGCCTGGAGGATTTCATCTGAACGGGAAAGGATCGATTTCTGGTCAGCTGTGAGCTGCGTTTTAGACTTGAGGTCAGCAATTTGCTGTTCGAATTTAATCCGCGCCTGTGTCGCGCTGTTAAGCTTGTCACTGGCATCTAGTTGGGACTGCATGGCAGCAGTCTGCTGGTTTATCTGGTCAAGTAACCGGGTTGCAGCATCCTCTGTATAGGCTTTCCCCTTAGGCGTCCTGGGTGTTTTTGGATCTTTATAACGGTTGTTTATGTTCTCGCGCATGCGCGCTTCGTCTTCAGCAGAGATAACCGTGCCAGCCGCCCTGGCCTTTATCATCGCCTGTATTAACTTGTCCTGTTCTTTAGTCCTCTTCTGCGCATTACTCAATGCTTGTTCAGACTGCTGGTTAATGAAGGCCATCGCCTTGATGCCTTCGTTTTGAATTATCTGTCCTTTGGCGCGAGCCTGGTTCAAATCATCCTGTAGATTGATAACACCAGTGAGAATATTTACATCAGCCTGAGCCTCGCCACGTAAGCCAGTAACGTTACCCCACACATCTCGCGTATATCCACCAGCGGCAGTGTTTACCAGCTTCTGAGCCTCTTCCAGACGCTGCGCAAGAGTCGCCTCTCGGCCTATGTTAAGCATGGCATCCCATGCCCCTTTAGCCGTATCGCCGAGAGTCTTCCACGCAGACTCAAACAGGCCTAGGTTGTCGGATAATTTTGCCGATCGCTCTTCAAGCATTTTGGAATATTCCTGCGTTGCTAGCGCGGCAGCATCCTGCGTTTTCCCTTGTTCCTGAAGGGCCTGTATTTGTCTGTATATATCAAGCGTCAGGAAGTTATATTTATCATTCAACTCCGTTACCGCACTGACAGGATTCGCCGCGATCTTCTCAAAGTCGCTAACCAAAGTACCAGCAGCTATGTCGGATGCATCCGTCATAGAGACAATGGCATGAGTTACCATTTCTATCGAATCAGCAGCAATTTTTCCGCTGGACACAACATCGTTGAGGATTGCAGCAACATCACCAATAGGGTTTCCAGTGTCAGATGCTACTCGCGAGGCCATGTCCGCCAGCTTCCCGGCAGTAGCCCCGGCGATGTTCCCAGTCATGATTAGCGTTTTGTTGTACTCCTGCTGTTCCTGGCTGCCTTTGTACCATGCATATGCAAGGGTGCCGACGACCGCAATAAGCGCTCCGATCCCGATAGTCATGGGATTCAGGAATCCGGTGAGTTTTTTGGCATTCTCTGCATTTTCAGACAATGAGTTAGCGTTATCTGACAGGGAATCGCTTGATTCATCGGCGGCATCTCCGGCCCCCAGCAACTGCTGTTTTATGATCTCGAACAGATTACCCCAACCGCCAAACGAATCAGCGATCTGCGAACCCTGTTGCATGAAGATAGTGAACAAAGGCATACCACCAGCCAGGCCAACAGCAATATCATTCAACTGCGCGGGGAGTAATCGCATGGCATTTTTATACTGCCCTGCCGAGATGGCCCCATACCGCATTTCATTGCTGACCTGATTGAGCCCTTTCTCCGTCAAATCCAGCTTATTTGAAAGCTCTGCGTGGTATTCAGGCGTAAGCAGCCCGGCATCTTTGGCTGCCGACAGTTCAGCTCGCTGTTTCTTGATTTTATCTAACGCAGCTGAGAAAGGGTCAAGTTGGCCAACTAATCGCTGCAACGAAGCACGCTGCTCTTCCTGAGCCTTTACTGCCTCACGTTCTGCCTGCGCTTCTCCGTTCAACTCACGGCGAGCTTCGGCAATTTTGGCACTGTAGGCATCATACTGCTGGATACTAAGCGCACCACTATACGTATATTCGAAAATTTGTCGCTGCTGCTCGTCAAGAGCCTGTAATGCGTGGGTTACGGGATCAAGGCGAGCCTGTAATTGCGTGAGAATTCGCTCTTGCTGCGCCTGTTGCGCTGCTGAATCCTGAGCAGCTTTCGCAGCTTCTCTCTGGGCCTGCGTAAACCCAGTCAATTCATCCTGAGCAGACTGAAGACGATTGCGGGTTTGATCAATGATGGAACTGTAGTGGCTGAATTCCTCAGCCCCCAGCACACCAGATAGATTTGCCTTTTTCAGCCGCTCCATTGCTTTATCCAGCTCATCAAACGCCTTTGATGTAGGATCCAGCTTATCCAGTAATTTTTCTATTTCTTCCCGCTGCGACCTTGTTGACTTCGCATTTTCGATAGCGTGTTTTGGTCCAACCTTAAGATGTGAGTTTAGATCTTTAGTAGCTGCGGAAAGATTATCCGTTGCGAACTCAGCTTTTTCACCCTCTGCTGTTATTTTGTTTAGAGCACTGGCTAAACTATCCGCATTCTTTTCTGCTCCGGTGCTATCGAGAATAATAGCGAGGCGGGATGTTTGTTCAGTCATTACCTATCTCCGGGCAATAAAAAACCCCGCCAAAGCGAGGTTGGAACTTTTTGAAACTGTCGGGTCTTTACTTCATTGGCGGTAAAACATTATTGCTACGATAATCACCGCAAAGACAGTAATTGCAATTCCAGCGATTAACTTTACATTGACATCAGCCAGCCTATCACTAGCTCCAGTATTGTCAGTGTTAGCTATTATCTTCGAAGGAGTTACATCACTCCCGCAATGCTTGCACTTCACCGCTTCGGAATTTATTAATTCTGCGCAGTAAGGGCATTTGACTGAAGTTCCGGACGCTTTTAGCTTATCTCCCACCAGAGCAATAATGATACCTGCGATGGCTACGAAACCTCCAAATATCATGTAATTTTGGCGCGATGACATTAATCCAAGATTGTTAACCCTATAGCCACCGCTTGTCGCTACTGTCACATCCATAAATAGCGCCGATACAGCAAAGATCACCCCTATTACAATCGCTAAGTATCCAATGATCTTCACTTGTCTACCCCATAAATTAAAAAGCCACCCGATGGTGGCTTTATCAATCAGCTTGCGTTCTCACAACCCGGCAGGCTGCGGTCAATCACAAGATTACCCTCAACACGCAGACCAATCTTACCGAACAGGAAGGAGTGGTTAAGTTGAGTGACAACTACGTCAGACAGACCAACTGCACAGCGATCTTTTTCAATCGCTCGATCAGCGGCTGTTTTAACGTTCGGGATGCCAAGAGGGAAGATGATAACCGGATAGCTATCTTCTGCTGTTACACGTTTCCCTTTATAGAACTTACCCCCATTGAGGTTGTAATTTTTAGTACTCGCCACAGTCAAATCTGCAACACGTACTGTACAACCAGAAAGTAACAGCGCTCCAAGCGCCAAAGCGATGACTTTTTTCATTATATGTTTCCTTTGATTGCAATCGGAAACATCCTATCATCGACTTTCAGGAGCATGGACCACCATTAATGGTAGGTCAGTTGCTTCCTTTCTTATCTGCTGCACGTTTCTGTGCCTCTGCCCACTCATCCCTCCAGGCATCATCAAGGGCCAGTATCGCCGCGTCAAACTCAATGCGGTCGATCAGGATGGTGCGCGATGCCAGGTAAAGCTCAATATCGTTCAGGGATAGAGGGAGCGGCACTCCGGCCATGCCGGCATACTTCCTGCCGCGCGATATCATGGCGTAAGCGTTGAGGATCTCCCCAGTGACTGCATCGATTTCAGGCTCCGGAATGGGCGGGAGATTTAGTTTCTCCCTGCGCCACTTTGCTTTCTCACCCTGTTCGCCGGCGAATTCCTTTAGCCACTTTTGGGCCTCTATGGCTTTTTTACGGTTTCCTGAGTCTGCTGCTCCTTACCCTGAGCAATGGCCGCAGCCTCAGCCAGAATAAGCCAGTACAGAGAGGGGTTTTGCTTCAGTAACGCAACACCACGCTCCGGTGTATACGCTACCGCCGTCTCCGTACCATCCACCAACTCCCCCACGCCTTCCCAGTCTTTCAGAAGAAAGCGCGCGCAATTGTCGATGAGAAGATCATCAACCGAGTCAATCTCGCCCACACTGGCGAGATCGAAAGCATCCGTACCGACCTGGTAGCTCGCGTCCATTTTGTCGATATGGCGCCGCACCAGCGCATTGCGTGAGCGGTATTGTGGATTCTCGCTACTGGCCACCAGCAGACGGAGTTTAAATAGCGCCTCGTCTTCCGGCGTGAATTTCTTTTTACTTCCTGCTGGCTTTTTGTAAGGGAAAAACCAGCGTTCTCCGTTCAAATCAATTTGAGAAGAAATAATCAGCATAAAGACTCCCAAAAAAGCCCGAGCCGCGATGACTGCAGAACGGGCCAGGTAAATTAAGGCGCGGTAACGGTGATTTCAGACGTTGCGGTAACGGTGCGGGCCTTACCGGTGATGCTTGCAGTACCGGCTGCGTTACGTGTGACTTTCGCTGTTTTCTGCCCGGTAGAAACCACGCTGGCGATAGTCGGATCCGATGACGTCCACTGGACAGTCTCAGTTGAATCAGCTGGCGTAAGCGTGGCGGTTAACGTCACCGTGGATCCCTCGGCCCCAGTTGAAGTGGCTGGCGCAACACTGATTGCCGTCGCCGGCACTTTGGGGACGCGGGTGATAGTTGGTGGAGTATTGGCCGCGGTGATATCCAGCTGAACCTGAACAATGTCAGTGCTCCCCGCATCCGGCCAGTCGCCGGAGATCTGCACTTCCGGGAAATCGAAGGTATATGCGCCTTCAGCATTCTCCAGCGTGAAGCTAAACGGCACCGTTTCGCCGGTGAACGTTTTTTTGTAAACCTCCCAGGCAGCCTTTGACCATGACAGCGTGATTTGACCTGACGGGGTAAAGGTTGTCGGAATGTTTGTTCCGGCGAATGCCGAACCGGTACCGATGCAGCGCTGAGTCTGCATATTGTTGTTGAACTGGATGTTGAAGGTGTCGACGCAGAAACCTGTCCCGCCATCAACACTATTTAGCCGGATGTTCGTGACCTCTTTGAAGGAGTAACGCAGCGCCCCCGCTAAATCCACCGGCGCGGTGAAATAGCTGGTATCGTCCCCCTTCGTCTCCCAGTCCAGCCCTGCAAACGTAATGGTTGCAGTGATATCACCATCGGCCGGGATTTCCATCTGGAAGGTACCAACCTGGCAACCGCGGGCAATCTGGGCGATCCCCACATCACTGGCAAAGGTCGCCACGGAGAACGTAATACGACCATTACCCATCGTCAGCACGTTATTTACCCATTCGGCGCCGAAACAGCTGGCAAGAAAATCGTCATGCTGATTCCAGCGAAACCGTGTGCCGACATCGCCGCCGACATCCACTGTGCCGCGTGAAACACCCTGCGCCATACGGTCACCAGCGATTTCGTCATTGTCGTTGGTGTTCTGCGTTGGTTTCAGACCAAATGAAGAACGCCGCAGCAGGTTCCACCCTCCTGCTATTGGCGTGATTCCTGGCGTTGTCTCGCGAATAAACGCGGCTACTACTTTTGCACCTGAGCTCACAGGAGCCCCCTGTTTTTTGTGCGCTACAGAGCGCGATAAGGAATTTGAAGATTGAGCTGTAACCAGCCATCGGTCTCACCAGCCGGCACAGCAGAAACAGCGAAATAACTCAGCTTTCCATCGTCCCTGAACTCGAATAACTCCGTTAGCTGATCGGCCGTTCGGGAGATAAGCAACGTCCCGGAGCCGACCGGAACAAACAGCTGAATGATGAGTAAGCCCGTCCTGTGGACGACCGGCCCATCCCCGATCTCGGTTGCGCCTGCCTGCCCTGCAATGTTGGTGAGGCGGGCCCAGATATCGCGGTTGCTGGGGTCAAATACCGGACCATTGGGATAATCCACCGCATCAGAGGCAATAGCGGTCTGTGCCGCCATTCGGGAAATGACAGCATTTCTGATTTCTGTAAGGGTCATTTGTAGGCCTGAATCACACCATTAAACGAGACGGCATAGACGCCTGTCGGCGCCTGCGTTGAGTGGCCATTCTCCAGGGGCACGGAGTACGGCAGATTCGACTGGATGTAAATCACCGAGTAGGCTGGCGCCTGGTCAATAATATTTTTGCCATTAAGAAACGTCATTGCCCCGCGCGGATCCGGTTCGGTCGGGACGGAGTGATCGGGTTCGCCGATGCTGACAAAATGCGATGCCCTGAAGGTTCCTGCGCGATACTCAGCCGGCCGCCTGATATCCATGCTGTCATTAACACGGACTTTCTTCCTGAGCCTTCCGGTTTTGGTCAGGTTAGCAGGATCGGCATATAGAGATTCGTTCCATTCCCCAACAGCTTTGTTGTATTGAACCGCGGTCGCGTTGATGGCCCACAGCTCCGGGTTTCCTACCGGCGACCGTTGAACAATTTCATTCAGCAGTTGAATGGCGATTGTCCGCTGGCGTAGTTTGACATCTTCGGCCACCAGTCCGGCGAATGCCGCCGGGTCAATGTTCCAGCCCTTAGCCATATCACGCCCTCCGCAGTTGAATGGAGTACGCAGCGCCAGCAGAGTCAGCAGAAGCGGTGATGACCTCGTACCGCTGAAGCTCACCCGTAATCGGATCCGGTGCGATGATGATATGCCCGACTGCCGGCTTGTCGTTCACTTCGTTAATCAGGGCGGTTAATTTCAGGTCACCGTGCAGAATGTTAACGCCATCGATACGGCGGAGTTTATAGCGCGCCAGCACTCCACGCCCCGAGTAAGTCACCTGCGTTTCAGTGCCGGTTTCCGTTACCGGATCCCATGCGCCACGAACGGTGTAACTGCCGGTGAACGCCTTAACCGCATCCTGCAGATCAGTATCGAATGCTGCGGCGACTTCTGTCTGCAACTCATCACGTATACCCATCGCATTCACCACCGCTATGACGGAATTTAACGATCACAGAACCGCGAAGCCTACGGGTATAGATTTCACCATTTCGTTTCGCCCGGAGTGGATGAGGTGCAAACTCAACAACGCCCTTTGCCGGGTTTGCGTAAACGACATAATTGATCGGGTTTCCATTCACAAACACATCGCGAGGGCCGAGCCCGTCACCGGCATAATGCACATCAGTGTTTTGCATATCACCCCCTTACCAGCCGTACCTGAGACTGACTAACGCCATAGGGCTTTAGCATTGCAAGCGCCAGCTGCAGATCAGAATCAAGCAATGCCGAGCTGTTGGTAGCGAGTTCCGCGAAGGTCTTTGAAACGCTGACATCATCGGCATCTACCGTCTTACTCAGCAACACACCAGAATCGGTTTTCTGCTGATAAAGGCCACCATTCGAGGCCGCTAGCGCTGCATAGGCGCCAGCCTGCTTCACATCGTCAGGAATGATGATTTCGTGAGTTGCCTTATCGCACGGCATTTTCAGGTTAAGTCCATTCATCCAGGTATTAGCCATCAGCACAGATTTGGCTTTTTTGCTTTCATCTGTCCAGGTGGCACCGAGAATCGAATTGACGTCTTCAACGGTGATGAAAGTGATCATGCATCACTCCATTTCTTTCCAGCCGTGCGCCTTCCAGTTCTCCACTTCATCAGGGTGAACGTTGGCGGTATTGGGCGCACCCGGGAATGCCGGGAAATCGGTAACCATCGCCACCAGCTGCGATGTGGTCGATACGGGTTCGTTGTTATCCGCTTGCGTAGACGCAGTTTGCTCAGCAGCTCGTTGGGCGCGCTGCTCTTTTGTTAATCCGGCCATTAGCCCTCCACTAAAAAAAGGGGCCGAAGCCCCTGTTTATCAGCCCAGCAACAACGCTGAGTGCGCCGACTTAACTGCCGCTACGCCCCAGGACAAACCGACTTCGTAACGCACCTGGCGATACTGGCGGTACAGTGCTACCTGGTAAGTGATGCCAGATACGGGGTCAGTAACGTTCATCACATCATCCGCAGTATCGCCGCCCTGAGGCATTGCCGGGGTTCGGGATGCAAGCAGGAATGCATTGCGATCAAACGCCATGTTTGCGGTGTAGGCGCCACCAGCGGTAATAGCGGTGTTGTCGGCCAGTGCCTGACGTAAGCCAGGAGCAGCCAGGGTGATCGCTGTGGCGGTCGCAGCAGCAACAAGGTATTTATTGCTATCCCCGTCAAACGTCACGATGTCGCCCGCTGCAAAAGCACCTGTGCCGGTATCAATGGCAATCAGAATATCGCCTTCAGCTTTTGCTCCATTCACCAGGTATCCGGCAGCCGGAGATGCAGCGCGTTTCTTAACATGCGCGGATTCGTGGATGTTGAATCCTTCCAGTCGCCCCACGATACCTTCGCGCAGAAGCGCATCAGTACCAGACTCGTTTACTTTGAACAGAACAGACTGTTTACCGCGGAGGTTTGCGATAGCCGAAGAACCGAGAACCATCTGCAGATCAGTTGTCGGCGAACCGTTGTCAGAGAGAACCTGGCGCGCATTTGCCGCATCCGACAAATCACCTGCAATACCGAAAGGAGCGGTGCCGGCCGTACCAACAGCACGAGAGGATGCGAAATACAGAGCCGCGAGATCTGCATCCATCTCATTAGCCAGCGCGCGAAAAGCCTGCTTAAACTGATCAGCAAGAATAGTGTTGTATGTCCCTGCGGGCCCCAGCGCCAGTTGTTCCTCACCGTTCCATTTGACCGGGGCCATTTTGGATTTGGTGATTTTGACATCAACGGTGCCGATCGTCTGGTCGCCGTCATTTGGCGCAGTAGCCCCCGGGGTAACATCAACAGTGGTTGCCGGTGGCGCAACCGGCGCAGTAACAGTCTGGTCCTTCGCCGCCGCATCAGCTTTAGCATTACGCGATACAGCCGGGATAAAACCGACCTGTTCGCGAGATACGGTATCCAGAGCCGTGAAGATAGTCGGGATCAACCCGGTAAGCGTATTAGCCATGTGTATGGATTCCTTGGAGATTAAAATATAGGGTTGGTTGAGCTATCCAGCTCCGGCACCAGCAGCCATCCGGCGGCTGGCAAAGAATTAATCGACGATGGTGATACCGTCTTTGAGAGTTGATTGCTGATCTGTCGGGCTCAAACTGGTAAACGCATCGCGTTTCATCGTTTTCTGCCCGAGTGAATGCTGAGACTGCCGTGAGCCGCCTCCCTGGTTGCCGCTGGCCTTCAGAATGTGGTCTTTCTGTGGGTACTGCTCCACCAGGAACTCCAGCGCCTCATCAAAGGCCGCCAGTTCGCCCGGCTTCGAGCGGGAATAAATTTTGTTGCCAGAGCCATCATAGGCAACGACTTTGCCGTCCTCGACTTTGAAGGACTGACCGAATCGCGCCTGAAGCATATCTGCCGGAATTGCTACTTTATCTGCGATGAATTTCGAGCCAGAGAACCGACCGCCGATCATTTCCTGATAAAGCTGGCCTTCAAGGGTCGTCGCACGCTGAGTAGCTTCATCAAGCTGGGCCTGGAAGGATTTGGTGATATCTGCTTTAACCTGATCAACAGCGCCTGCGTCGATCAGTTTTTTCTGGTCGATTTTAGTCATCATCTCCAGCGCTTCGAGCGCCTTTGCCGGATCACCGATTTTGGCAAACTTAGCCAGACTGGCTTCAGCTGCTTCTTTGGCTTCACGATGAGATTTCGCCTCGCCATTCAGAGAAGAGATTTTCCCAACGGCCTGCACAGCATCAAAACCAACTTCCTGGCCGTCATCGTGGACGTAGACGGGTAAACCGCTGGAATCGACTTCTGCATAGCTTTTGCCGTTAACTTCGACTGTTTTCAGTTTCATGTGGTTACCTTTTCGGTGGTCATCCGACCGTTGCACCGCTCACCATCCGGATCACGGCAATAAAAAAGGCCGCCCGGAGGCAGCCTGATTGAAGACTTAAAAAGCTTTAAAGTCTGGCGTTGCTGAACGCCTGAGCATCCAGGTTACGAAGTTGCTCCAGAGTCAGCCATTCGCCCTTGTCGTTGTAGAAATCATCGGGCGACATGCCGCCGTCACGAATCAGCCGGGCCCGGGTTACGCCAACGATCTGGGACTGTCGCGTGAACGACTGGCGCGAGAACCAGCCCTGATAATCGGTATCCGAAGGCACCTGCCCGTCCATGCTGGCACGTGAGCTATCTGATATTTGCCCAACAGCAATACCCAGCTCATCAGACGATTTCAGGATGTAGGTTTCGACGCTGCGACAGCAGAAATGGATTTTCCCGGGTCCCTGCAGATACGGCACCTTATGGCCGATCGGCTTGTTATCCAGTGTGTACTTGAGGCGGTCGCGAATCCGACAGTCTTTTGATGTACGGTTATCCAAAGTGGATAACCACTGCTTACCCTTCAAAATGTCATCGTTCGCATCTGCAAAGCTTTTCCTGGCCGTAGAAGCAAGATGCCCCACAGCCGTTTTTGCAATACTGCCAGCATTGGTGCGGCTCATCTGCAGCGCGCCATCCTGATAGCCACGGTTAGCATGACCCCGGACCTTTCTGGCGATTTGCTCATGCGTATCGCCCAGGAGAAAACCCTGCCGCACTGTATTGGAAATTCTTGCCATCCTGTCAGCTTCAAGGTTATCTGCCCACTCCGAAAGCAGGCGCCCCTGAAACGGTTGTGCCATCGCAGTTGCGTAAACGGCATCCGGTGAAATGCCCACCAGCGGGTGAAGCGATAGCACATCATCAGGAATCGCAAACTGGAACAGGCTCAGCTGAAAGCCTGCTTCGTGCTGAGCGAGTTGCTGCAGCTCATCAGATAGACCCGCGTACATTGACTGCACAGCCTCGCGATTGAGAGCTCTGACACTAACGAGCAGCGCTTCCAGTCGCGACACGGTAAAGCTGTCAGCATCCAGGCTATCCATCGCCACCCGCAATCTGGCTGTCAGTTCCGCATCGCTGTCATTCAGGATTTTTATCATCCTGTTTGCAACGCTGGTGCTGTACCGCGCTATCCATATCGCATGCGCTATCGATTCATCCTGAAGCTTGTCATTCGCCGTTGCCATTTGCACCACCCGGGTTACTCAGTCCGCCGGCCAGCGTGACCTGCTGATTCCGCAACTCGTCGATTACCTCTTCGGGCTTCGCGTCCGGATCGATAAATTTGAGGGCCTGCAAAACGCGAACAGCATCGACCTGACGTATATCACCACCCTGACGGAGCGACTGAACAGCTGTTGCAGCTGCGGCATCAAACGTCTGGGCTGAAACATCCAGTTCGGTGCGTACATCGACATTGCCGCCTTCTTTCTCGCCCAGCCATTCCGCCATAAACTGCAGGATATTATCGAGCGCATCCTCAAGCGAGCTTGCCATGGTGTAGAGAGGTGAATTCTCCTGCATCCGCTCTTCGTGAGTCTGGTCTAGGGATTTAGTCGATGTGTTTTCCGCGCGCAGCAGTTTTGCGCCGGCCTGACGCATCTGGTTTTCCAGATCCTCAAGGGAAATCTTACCGGCTTCAATCGCAGCCCCGGTATGCTCGACATATTCCAGTCCCTGCCGCTGACGGTCATCGAAACGAGTCGCAGAGGAAGAACCTATCGTCAACGTTTCGCCATCAGCCAGACCGTAAGCCACCAGCAACGGCACACGAGCGACATGAAGGATGTTGTCCTGTTCACTCTGACTCTGCCAGTGCTTGATATTCAGTAAGGCGAGATTAAGCAGTGGCGGTGAACCGCGCATAAAGCCTGTGCGTTTCGTGTAAAGCGTCACCAGGGGAATATCATCTCGACTGGTTACCCACTCGTCGTGAATCTGCCACTGGCTTTCGCCGTTATCACCTTTATTTCGGCGATAAATTTCAACCTTGCCCGGCATGATATGGCGTATTTGCTCAACTTTCGTTTGCCCGTAATCATCGCCATCAATAATGATGACCTCTCTGATACGCAGATCGGTCAACACCACTTTCCCTTTAACCACTTTCGATTTCCAGCCGATGACCTGGCGAGGATTAAGCATCGTGGCATACGGGCGAGATCCTGCGGCTTTTTCGTCGGCTTTAGTTTTTACTGCCTCCGGGTCAATTTTCGGAAAATCCACCAGCGCATGTACCAGACCATATTGGAATCCAATGCTGAAAAATTGCTGTGCCCAGACATCGAGCCGGTTTCCTTCCATATCAATATCTGGCGACAGCTCCCGTATTTGTTCAGGAGAGTCCTCACTCAATACCGTCGGCTCAGCAAACACTCGCCCGATGTTTTGTTTAATGGCCTCTTCATAGGCAGGTAGTAACGTTGCCGAAGCCAAACGCTCCTTATAACTTTCAGGATCTTCGTTCGGCCATTTCGGGAGATACTTCTTGCCCTGCCGGCGCATTTCCAGCGTGCCGCCCATCAGCGCATCATTAATATCCCATGCCTCAACCATGTCGTTATAGTCGAGGTTGGGCGTTGAAATATCAGGCATGGCTTTACATCCGCAGTTGGGTGACTTTTCCAGTCGGTTTGATAATCGGGAATTGCTTCACAATAAAATACCCACCGGCATCGTTGGGGTGATCGTTATCCGCCGTTTTATCCGGTTCACCGTTTTCGCCCCAAACCTGTTGCTCAAGCGATTCTGTGTACACCGGGCACCGCTTTACATTCACTTTGTAGCGACGTTCACCGTTACCATTGCAGAACATGGAATTCATCGCGTTGATGCGGTCTTTCACTGGCGGGTTTGATGCATTAACAACCACATTGAAGCCGGCCTGCTTAAGCTGAGCGATATCAGTGGCGCTGGCATTGCTGGATTTACGGGAATCGCCGGAAGCGTCCGGGTAAATATAGATTTCCCGTACCTTGCGATAATCGTTGCCGTCGTACAGCCAGAACCGTTCTTTGATGATGCGGATCATGTCAGGGGTGTCGTAAGCCTTCACGATTTCATTAACCGCAAACGGAAACCCCAGACGTAACACATGAACAACCCCGGCCATCTTCCCGACGTTGAAATCCATACCGATATACAGGGGCTCACCGGGTTGCTCTTCTTCCCGGCAGTTATTCAGCTTACGGTCAAACTGATGGTAAATCGTCCCGCTGGTAAGGTTGGTGAACTGGCCACGGAGATAAGCCTTGATCAGCTCCGGCGGGTATGACTCCATCAGCGACGGGATATAGTCCGGCGGCAGATTCTTTTCGTTGTCGAACGTCGAGGCCTGCACCAGGCCGTACAGCGTTGAGAGCGAAGGCTTATCGCGTACAGCCTTTGCGAACTGCTGATAAACGAATTTAAACCCTTCCGGCGTCGTGGTGACGTCGATCCCGTTACGAAGACCGGCCACGTTGTAACGCATACGAGCAATGATTTTTCGCCAGGCTAACTGCGCCTTTTTGGCGGGCATTACGTCCAGCTCATCAATCAGCGCATTACCGATTTTAAAACCAACGATGGTTTGCGGTTTCTCCATCGAGCGGCAAATCGTCGTTCCTCGGTACTGGCGCCCGGCGTAGAAGTGAACCTCTTTGTTTCCCTCGTTGATTTTGACATTCAGCCCCCAGTCGTGGGCCACCTCCTCAACAGTGGGATAAAAGATGTCACGGATCTGCGGATACGTTGGCGCAAAGTAACCCTGGTTGATTTTGGGGTGTTCCCACATCCCTTTGCAGATACCACCGCAGCCGACCCACGTCTTGCCAGAACCGAAGCCGGCGACGTAGGCCTTAAACTTGTACTGCATCGCAAGGAATTTGGCCTGAGGGATGTTAAGCGTCGGTGCTATCGCCATCCTCTTCCCTCACTCGTGCATCGACTACGTTGATATTGATTGAAACTGGCGTTGGTTCGTCATCCTCCGGATCAGTGGCCAGCTCTTTGCGTAATTTTTCAACCTCCAACTGCCGGCGCTCAATTTCAATCAGCTGCAGACGCTGGGCGAACTCGCTATCAGCCAGGCCGAGCCGTTTCATCACCGCCTCGTACATTCGCTCACGGCTAATAGCGGTAATCTCTACGCCATTCTTCCCAAGTTTAACGCCGGAATAGGCAAGCGCAGCATCAGGCGCCAGCTTGCGCGTATCGGCGAAGAAAGGCTGGCCGATGCCATCACCATTGCATCGAGGGCATTCAGAGTTAGGTGCGCTGGTGTGGTCGTAACCGTAGCCGCCAACATCGACAGGCTCGCGACGTTTTCGCTCAAGCGCTTCGAGTCGCTTCTCTTCGTACTCAACAGCGTCACGCCATTGATACTGGTGACCGAAGCCCCAGCAGTAACGGCAGCTCCCGCGGCGATACTGTGATAGCTGGTTGGCGTCGAAGGTGGCCAGGCGCCACATCTGCTCAAGCACTTCATCGGCGCTGCCGAGCGTGCGCACAATGGATGCTTTCTGCTGCTGCGCAATGGCCTGCGCAACGTTAGGATTCGTTAGGAGTTGGCGACCGTAATTTGGGTCACTATAGCCCGCACGCTCAGCGGCAGCAGTGGCGTTGTTGTCCTTCAGATATTCAGCAATGAAGCGCTTTACCTTTGGACTAAGCTTGGCTTCCACCAGCTCTTCTGCGCACTTTTCTTTCTGCGCAGTGCGCAATTTCTTCTGCGCAGGTTTTTGCGCAGGTTGCGCAGAAGGCTTTTTGATGTATCGACGGGCGGTAGCGTAGTTCAGTCCCTGCGCTTCACACCAATCCTTGGGTGATACGCCGGTTGCGGCATGATCGGACAGGAACCGTTGCTGAAGCTCGCCCCAGTCCGGTTTCGCCATAAATTCCTCTGGTTTTTAAGAGTTAGAGGGTAGATATTATTGACTTAAACCCATCGAGCACTCACGAAAAAATCTGACGGCGAGTGCAATTTTTAACCTGAACCCATGGTTTGTTATGAATAGAGCAATTGAATTTTTAGCCGCAGCCTACTGCGCAAGTGAGTATTCATTGGCTGAACAGCGAGTTCAGCAAGTTCCGAGTAATACCTATACCAATGCAATAAAAGTAAGATCCGAGTTTATTGCAAAAGATCTTGCGACCATTATTGAAAGTCAGGGTTATAAGATCGTGTTATATGCTCCAGACACCGCTAACCACGGGAAACCTCTTCTGTACAAAGACCAACCATTATTTCAAAGGGGTGATGCATATTTCGATATATCTGGAAAAGGAGGACTTTTCATTGCAGCAGAGGGGTTCGAGAGCGATTTAAGCTTAGTCATTGAACCCAACAAAGATGGCGTTCGCCTCATGGCAGGAAAATTCGATAATGAGGTTGGCTTTGATGATCTGCTCCAAGAAATTGGCACTGCCAAAAGTAATCTCTAAACTCAATTGAAGCTCCTCTTTGAGGGGCTTCAGTCATACCTACGCTACTGGCTCAGCCAACCAGTCATCAGCGAACAAATCGCCCTGCGACGGAACCCAGCCAGGCTGAATACTGCCTTGTGCGTTCTTCAGGTCGAGATGTGGCGCAATGGTAAACTCACCAGTGATCCCCGCCTTTGCATAATCACTGCCGGGGCGAGGTTCGCTGACGGTGTATCCACCTGCCTTAATGACAAACTGACCTTTCCCGTTCCAGCCTTCGCGATAAATCTTCGCGCCAGATTTAACTGTCTCAAGAGCTTCGCCAAATTTCATTGCGACTCCTTAGATTAAGTGATGGCTTAGAACGCAGCGATGCGCAGGATAAGAATCTCGCCGTAAGCTTGCATCGCACCCAATTGGGCTTTCAGCAGACCCTGCTGATTACCATCAAGACCTGCAAAGATCGGAGATGATTTGATGAACTCTGCCAGTTTAGTGGATTTGTCCTGAAGTTCTGTTTGCTCGTGAACAAGGCGCTGCTGATGTGGTTGCATGTGGAGCCTCTTTGGTTAGTAAAAAGCCCCGCTATTGCGAGGCTGGTAATGTGCCTTATTTACCCCTGATGGGGTCAGCAGTCAGCATCTGGCCGGGCAACTGCGCGGCAGGCCCACATACAGGCTTCCTGCATTTTGGTGCGAGCAATAGCCAGGCAGCGGCCAGCCTCATGCGCTTCATCAGAATGATTTGCTGTCATCGCCAACTCATCAGCAACCCATGCCTTCTGCTTCTCAAGCAGCGCGTTAAATTCACGAGCAGCCTGCTTAAGCTCATTCATGTCACTGATTTCTTTCGGACCCAGCGCGCGATAGCCCTTTACGGTGCTGCCGTCCTGCGGTTTTGCTTCACTCATTTCATAGCCTTTTCGGTTGTACCTGGTTTGCTTTTACTAGCTCGTAGGTGGATATTGTTGGGAAGGAAAGCATGGAGATAACCAAATGAAACAGATACTATTTACATGGTTTGCTTTTACAAATACCTATGCCTGCATCACCGCCAGCATTAATGTGAACAACTCGCTAATGCTTAATTCAGCTGTGCCGTGGATTGTTGGGGTTTCTCTTGGAGTAATCACCAATTACTTATTGGCTAAAAAACTAAAGGAAAGCGGGTTTCTGTAGGCCTGCTGGTTTCTGGCCAGGTTACTTCTTAACGCTGTCCGGCATCACCGCACCAACAACGCCAGCCAGCGCTACGCCGCCAGCGATGACGGTTTCCTGAATGCCCGGAGGCATCTGATAGCCGAAGACACCGGCAATGACCAGGATGATGCCGCGCCAGGTTGACGACTCTTTCAGTCGATTAATGAGATAGTTCATATTTCCCTCAAACAAGAATACTTTTTGCCAGGAGATAGCGGGCTTTACGGTCATCAATGCCGTTCTGTCCGCCGTTGATAATCTGAGTGACGCGTGTAAGGTCACCGGGATAACGCAAACAGCCGCGTGAGGTATAGAACCAGGCAGCACTGCGCGCCGCATACTCATCCTGTGCCAGCAATTCAGGCTGTTTAACCAGATCAATCTTCAAAGCATTCCCGCATTCGCGGTAATTGTTCAGGCCGGTGGTCTGGATGAGCCCGCGCCCGCGGTAAAACCAGCCGTCTGTTGCCCCGTTATTCCCCATGCGTTTGCTGTACACCAGATTGGCGATCGCTCGTTGCCTCTCCAGTGGCAACGATGGTTCACCCTGCCGGCGGCCGAGCGAATTAGCCTGACCCTGCGTCAGCCGCCCGGCGCGGACAAAACTATTCAAGCCAGCCACGCTATAATTGAAGCTCTCAACAAGCTGGGTAAATCCCGTGCTTTCATGCCCTACCTGGGCAATGAACATTGCCTGGTCGATAGCGGAAGTGATGCCAAACTCTTTCATCGCGGCTGTAATATGCGGAAACCAGCGCGCAGCTAACCCGGCGCTGATGCCAGCCGCCTTCTGGAATTGTGTTTGATTCATTAGTGCCTCAGTGTATCGATCAGACGCGCCACGTTACCCCGAGCCCATAGCACGGCGGCGCATATCATCACGTTTGCCATTACCACCAGCCAGTGGGACTGTACGTAAAGACCGAAGATAAATTGGAAAGGTATGCTCGCGTAAATCAGTACAAGCAAGTAAGCAATGATGGAGATACCAGGGCGATGCCTGGCACCGCGACGTTGATAAAACATCAAAGCGCAGACAATAACGGCACATATCACCGCATTGGCCAGCGCTGCCGGGTCATTTATTACCATTCGAACCTCCTCCCCTTAATCGGGAAAGTAATCCGAACAGGCTGCTCAAGTCCTGGCTGTTAATGAAAGTCAGGACCTTGATGGTGACAGCAGATGCCACCACCGCACCGAGCGCATCAAGCGGACGATCTGTATAGCCTGTCCAGGTAGTAAATTTTGAGCCTAATAATCCGGCAGCCAGAACACCGACAATAAACGACGTCATGAAGTAAGCTATTTGCCTTCCACGTGTCAGGTTTGCGGTCGTTGCCACATAAAACACCGCGCCGCCAAAAGCCCCAAATACCACACCAAAATCGGTGTGGGTGATAACGCCATATACGACGGAACCAATTAAACCGCCGCCAAAAATCAGGCCGGTACCAGTTAAAGGATCGGACATTAAGCCCCCTCTTATTGCTGTGAGTCCTCTCAGAATTGAGGGGAAAAAGAAAAGGCCACGCATAAGCGCAGCCTCAAATGATTTGTACCTCAGCTTTCCGAGGAGACTTATTCATGGCGAAAAAAGCCCGCTCAGAGGAACGGGCAGAAAGTAGGCATTCTAGGTAGTAACGAAACGAAGGCACTCCTAATAGTCCGAGCTACCGATTTACCAGGAAGCATTCACTTTTGCCGTTACGTTCTATAAACATAGACAGGCAACCGCAGAAGTAAACCTTCCATAAATCTTAAATATGTTATGTGGCAGTGTGGTGCCGGGTGCCTCCCGGTGAGCATGCCCCAGCCGGCATGGCCCGCGCTGCATTTACAGGTTTCTGTAACTGACTGGTCGCCCCTCCGCATAGGGGGATTCACCACATCAATACGTTATGCTGTAAACATAGCTAGCGTCAATACACTCTGCATACATTGCTATCGAAGAGCGACTAATCACAGGCATAAAAAACCCGCATTTTATGCGGGTTTCTGACTTTGCAGCTTAGATTATCTGAATGCTGAATTCAGAGAAACTTCAGCATCCGGTTCGTGCGTAATTCTGTTTCTCAGATCCCGGCGAATAATCTCAATTGACCAGAACCACACCAGGTGACCAAATATTTCAGAAACGTTTTCATACCATGGAAGCTCAATCAACGGAGGGGTTAGGCCCATAAGCGGAAACGAAATCATATGGACAAACAGTTGTGCGAGTGCACCTGCAAGCAAACCCTGCCACAGCTTGATTTTTGGAAACACCTCTGCAACTACACAATAC
>SKEI01000256.1_pt1 | contig 35223 bp, 24 predicted proteins | sample 4826701 | NCBI WGS metagenome assembly SKEI01 (sample SAMN11008813, study PRJNA524170) | human gut metagenome | biome: Human fecal sample; material: Feces; isolation source: fecal sample from pouch patient p2, p6, p7, p14 | host: Homo sapiens | place: Israel: Tel-Aviv | collected 2016-08-31 | reverse complement strand
ACCTCCGCCGTGCTCGACCAGCTCGACCAGGTAACGAACGACACCCGCACCACCCTGCAGAACACCGACAAGCAGCTTGAACATGTGGAGAACAAGCTCATCACCGTCAGCACCGACCTGAAGGCACTCGGCAGCGTCGACATGCTGAAAAACCTGACCGGCGGCAGTTCCCTCGACACAGAGAAAATCGCCTCGTTCATGCAGTCCCCCACCGTGATCGACACGAAGAACGTGTACCCGATAAACTCCTACGGTTCCGGCATGGCTCCGCTCATGACCAATCTGGCCCTGTGGGTGGGCGCGTTCGCCTTCGTGGTGATATTCAAGGTGGAAGTCGACGATGAAGGCCTCGAAGGCCTCGACCTGACCGCTTCCGAAAAATATTTCGCCCGCTACATGCTGCTCGGCATCATGGGCGCGGCCCAAGGCACGATCACCACCATCGGCGACCTGCTGCTTGGCGTGCAGACCGTGAACGCACCGCTGTTCGTACTTACCGGCGCCATCACATCGCTGGTATATCTGAGCATCACATTCGCACTATCGACCACGTTCATGCATATCGGCAAAGGATTGTGTGTCGCGTTGGTTATCGTGCAGATTCCGGGCGCTTCCGGCCTGTATCCGATTGAGATGATGCCGAAATTCTTCCGCATGGTCTACCCGTTCGTGCCATTCAGTTATTCGATTGACGCGTTCCGAGAGACGATTGCCGGCTTCTACGATGGGCATTGGCTCAAGTCAATTGGCACACTGCTGCTGTTCGCCGTGGCCGCATTCTTCATTGGACTTGCGATTCGCCCGCTGCTGGTCAATCTCAACCGCCTGTTCGCCCGTCAAATCAAGGAAAGCGACATGATCATCGGCGAGGAAGTGCAGCTTCCGGAACGCGGATACAACGTGTCCCAAGCCATTCAGGTGCTTGCCGACAAGGGCGGCTACCGTGAGGCGATCGAGGAACGCGCAAGCCGTTTCGCCGAACTGTATCCGAAGCTCAAGCGTGGCGCGCTCATCGCCGGTTTCATTGTGCCAGTGATTCTGGTGCTGATCTTCTCCTTCACCAACGGCGAGAAGAGCGTGGTGCTTGCCACCTGGATCATTTGGGTGCTGCTCATCATCGGATTCCTGATGGTCATCGAATACATGCGTTTCAGCCTGCAACGCCAGGTGGAACTCGGCAGCCTCAGCGACGAAGCGATTCGCGAACAGCTGGTGGAACGGCAAGCTGCGAGCCTGCGCCGCAAGAAGCGCGCGCAACAAAACAGGCGAGACAAGTTGATGCGCAAGGCACGACGAAGAAAACATGAAACCAAACAGGCGATCGCCAACGTCGCAGGCACCAACCAAGCCGACGCCGACGGCGTCGCAACACTGGTACAGGCCATGAACGCGGCCGGCAACACCGGCACAGCGAGCAACGCCAATCCCAACGGTAACAACGAAAGGAGCAACGCATGAAAAACATCTGGAAACTGTTCGTCGGCGACGTTCGACGCCTGACCAGCAACATCGTCTCCATCATCATCGTTACCGGACTGGTGGTGATTCCGGGTCTGTTCTCTTGGTTCAACATCAGCGCAAGCTGGAATCCGTTCGCCAATACCGGCAATCTGAAATTCGCCGTCGCCAACGACGATGAAGGCTACAAGTCCGACCTCATTCCAGTAAAGATCAGCATCGGCGACCAAGTAGTCAACACCTTGCGCGCCAACGACCAGATGGACTGGACCTTCACCACCAAAAAAGAGGCCATCGACGGCACCAAATCCGGCAAATACTATGCGGCAGTGGTGATTCCGAAGGATTTCAGCACCCGCATGATGACGTTCTTCACCGCAGACGGCGACCATGCCACACTCACCTACTACAACAACGAGAAGAAGAACGCACTCGCCCCAAAGATCACCGGCCAAGGAGCCGACACCGTGGCAGCGCAGATCAACGAAATGTTCTCCGAAACGTTGACGAGCACCGCGCTCAACATCGCCTCGCAGCTGACCGACGAGCTTGACAAACCGGAATCGCAGGCCACGCTCACCAACTTCAGCAACAACATGGGCAATTTCGCGAACACGCTCACCGACACGTCATCCGCGTTGACCACGTTCAGCTCACTGACATCGAGCGCGCAGAACCTGCTCGACAGTTCCAACAGCCTGCTTTCCAACGTGAGCGACAGCGCGAAGAACGCCGGCAACGAGCTCAAACAGTCGAAAAACAGCATCAACGATCTGACCGGAGCCGTCAAAACCAGCACGAACGCTCTCAGCACCGCGTTGAACAGCTCGGCGAACAGCTTCGGCGCGGCCTCCACCGATATTGACAGCGTATTCAACAATGCGGGCACCCAAGCCGGCAATACGGCCACCGCCCTGCGCAATCAGGCCGCAAACGTAACCAAGCAGGCGCAAAGCTACCAGAACATCTACGACGCCCTCGACGAGCTCAGCAACAACAATCTGATGCCGGAAGTCGCGAAAATCGCCATCGATCATCTCAAAACCAACGTGGGCGCGACCATTACGCAACTCAACGATCTAGCGAACTCACTCAACACCAGCGCCGACAATATCGACACGAAAGTGAGCGACACCACAGCCGACCGCGAGCGCGTGAACCAGCTCGCCCAACAGGCGAAGGCCTCCATCGACGGCATCAAAACCGATTTCGACAGCCAGCTCAAGCCGCAGCTCAACGATATTTCCGATTCGATCAGCAACACGGTCACCGCATTGAGCAGCACGGCCGCCGATCTGAAGGGCGCGTTGGGAGATCTCAACAGCACCACGAAGTCGGCAGACAAGCAGCTGACCAATATTCGCACGGTGCTTGATTCCACCGCCGAAAGCCTCACCAAGGCGGGCACCGCGCTGTCTTCGTTCAATGGCACGCTTTCCGACGCACTGAACAGCGGCAATATGGACACCGTCAAGGAAGTGCTCGGCAATAACACCGATTCACTGGCGGCGGCTCTTGCGGCCCCCGTCCAGGTGAAGCGCACAGCTGTGTTCCCTGTTAAGAATTTCGGCTCGCAGTTGGCGCCGTTCTACACGATTCTTCCGCTATTCGTAGGTTCGCTGCTTATGGCTGTAACGCTGAAACCCGGCGTTTCACGCAAGAACCGTGAGGGTCTTGACAATCCGAAGCCGCATCAGCTGTTCCTCGGCCATTATGGCGTGTTCGGTGTGATCGCGCTGCTGCAGAGCACGTTCTCGCTGGGCGGCAATCTCCTGTTTCTGCATGTGCAGGCGGTGCATCCATGGCTGTTCATGCTAGCTGGCTGGACGAGCTCCTTGGTGTTCTCGTTCTTCACGTACACGATGGTGGCGAGTTTCGGCAATATAGGCAAGGCTATTGGCGTGCTGGTGCTAGTGGCGCAGATTTCCGGCTCGAATGGCGCATATCCGCTGGCCGTGCTGCCGAAGATCATCAGCGATATCAGCCCGTTCCTGCCGGCCACGCATTCGATTGTGGCGTTGCGTGCGGCAATTGCCGGTATTTACAACAACGATTACTGGCATGCGCTCGGCTCGCTACTGTTGTTCCTGATTCCGCTGCTGCTGATTGGCTTGGTGCTGCGTATTCCTCTGGTCAAGTTCAACAAGTGGTATGTGGCGAAGGTGGAAAGCACCAAGGTGATCTCATGATTACCGGAGTGCATGAGGCGGTTTCCGAAGCCGTTTCCAATGTGGTTTCCGACGCGGTCAGTGACGTGCATGAGGCTGTTCGCAAGGCGCAGAGCCGCCGCGAGCAGCTTCGTGAGCAGACCGATCATAAGATTATGAAGGCCACGCTTGCGATTGTGATTTCCGATGGCGTCGGCGCGGTGACCATCGAAGAGGTCGCTCGTCGTTCCGGCGTTGCGAAAACCACGATTTATCGCCGCTATAAGAATGCTGATGATCTGTTGCGCCGCGTGCAGCTGGAAGTTGCGGGATTACCGGATTTCAGCGATGTCGAGTTGTCGAAAAACGGTTTGCTGACGATGTTGCAACGCATTCAAGGTTGTTTTTGCGACAGCGATTTTGGTTTGAAGGCCGTTGGTGTGGTGCTTTCATCTGATAACACTTCGTTGAATGCGATTGCCAATCAAGTGCTTGTTCCTGCGGAAAAACGTTTTTCTGAGTTTGTTGAACGCGGCATGAAGGCCGGAGTGTTCCGTAATGGATTGAATCCGCAATTCCTGTTCAGCACGATACTCGGCTCCATGCTCGCCTGTAAGGCGTTGAATGGCGATGCGAGTATTCCTTGGCCTGAGAACATGGCGGCTATTCTGTGGCCCGTTATGGCCGTCTGAAAGGCATCGCAGAGCAGAGCTGAACATAGTAATCTGAAACTTAGTGAGCGCCCCCGCTACGGCCTTTGATCACTCTTTGGGTGAGGCTGTAGCCGAGGCGCTCATTGTACGTTTGCGGGCTTTTCGCCGCTACTGGCCCTACTGGATTGACGCTTCCTGACGGGCCACATCCAACGCCTTGTTGAACGCTTCCGACGTCCAGCTGGCACCGGCCACCTTGTCTACCTTGAGGTCTTTGAGCGGCTTGCCGTCCACCACGCCGTTGATGGCTTCGGCAAACGCATTCTGGTGCTTTTTGGAGATGGACGTGAACGGATGCCCGATAACCTCCACATTGGTGACGGTCTGGTCTTTGACCGTCACATGCACGTCGATAGTGTCTTCGCCCACCGGCCCGTACTGGCCGTTGACCGAGTAGGTACCGTCGGCGTAGTTGCCGGTGTCTTGCTTGTCGGATGTAGTGCTGTTCGGATCGTCGGCATGGTTTTTGTCGTCCGAATCCGCAGAATCGCCGGAGTCGGTGGCGCTACCGCTGTTCTTCGAATTTTCTTCCTGCGATTGCACGCTTTCGCCGGAATTTCCGGCATATTCATCGTCCATCGGTGTCGCCGTGGGTTCGCCGCATGCCGACAGCAGCGCAAGGCTTGCCGCAGACAGTGCGATCACTTTGATCGCATTCGATGATTCGTTGCTCATGTTCGCTCCGTACGATTCGTCAGTGCTATGGCTTGGATTGTTCGGCTGATTTCAACGCGATTTCGGCTGATTTCAGCTTATTCCTCACCGCCGGTTTTCGCGGCTTTGGTCGGGTCGGCGAAGCTGATGGCCGTCTCGCCATTCTGTGCGCCTTCCGCAGCGGAACCGGTGTATGCCGGCTTGCCACCCGCCTGCTCATAGACCTTCCGTGCGGCCTCATCATTCCACTTCTCACCGACGAGCACGCCATGGTTGAGCATGATCTCGCGCTGGGCACAAGATGCGACGAGCGCATCATGGGTCACAACGATGATGGTAGTGCCCTGCTCGTGCAGCTGACGGAACAGGTCAAGCACAATTTTCTCGTTCTTCTCATCCAAATTGCCGGTCGGTTCGTCCGCAAGAATCAGTTTCGGACAGTTGATGAGCGCACGTGCGATGCACACACGCTGCTGTTCGCCGCCGGAAAGCTGTCCGGGCAGATGGTGGGCACGCTCCTTCAGACCGACGCGCTCCAATGCTTCCAACGCCTGCTGCTCGTTGACTACGGAATGGTAGTACTGTGCCACCATCACGTTTTCCACAGCCGTCAGATGCGGTACCAGATAGAACTTCTGGAACACCAATCCGATCATGTTCTTGCGCACGTCGGCAAGCTGCTTGGCGTTCAAATCCTCCAACTTGCGGCCTTCCAGCATGACGGAACCCTTTGAAGGCGTGTCCATGCAGCCAATCATGTTCATCAGCGTGGTTTTGCCGGAACCCGACGAACCGACAATCGCAAGCCATTCACCTTGCGGAACGGTCAAAGTCAAATCGTCGACGGCACGCAAATCGCCGTAAATCTTGGAAATATGATCCAATTCAAGCAACGTATTCAACGTATGTTCGGAACTCATGATTATTCCTCCCTCAAAACGATGGCGGGGTCGATACGGGTTGCGCGGCGAACCGGCGGGATGGATGCGATGACGGCGATGAGCACGCTCAACAGCAGCGAAGCGACGCCCAACAGCCAGTTGAAGCCAATGGCACGTTCGAATACGGATACGCACAGCACGCGGGCCAGCAGGTAGCCGATGGCAGTGCCGATCAGGCCGCCAATCAGTCCGTAGATGGCGGATTCCACATAGAATTCGATGCCGATGGCGCGCGAGGATGCGCCTAACGCCTTGCGCAAGCCGATTTCGTTGCGTCGCTGAGACACGATGGAACTGATGGTGGTGCCCACGCCCACAAACGTCAGCACGAGCACGACCAGCGACACGATCCAGAACAGGGTTTGCAGCATGGCGATGATACGAGTGTCGGATGAGGTGATTTTGGTGACGGTCTGCGCTTTCACGCCGGTTGACGGATTCGCATTGATCGATTTGACGACATCGTTGAGTTCGCTGCCTACCGCATTGACGGAATATTCGATCACGTCCGCGCCACGCTTGGAACCGGCCAGTTTGGCCACGTCAGCGTTGACCGCGTAGACGATTTCGTCTTCGCTGCCGCCCGTATCGACGATGCCTCCGACACGGAATTCAGTGCCGGTGTTTTCCATAATGTCGGACGAAACGCGGCCGTTTTCTTTGACTTGCGCTTCGGTTTGGCTAAGAGCGCCGGAATCCTGCGCATCGTCGGATGCGCGGTAGCCGATGGTTACGGTCGAACCGATGGAGACACCGAGCGCGTCTGCCACGTCACGGCCGAGCATCACGTTGCCTTTGCTGGGCCAATCGCCAGTCACGTTCCAATGATGGTTGAGCGCCTTCACGTCTTTGGTTGTGATGCCAGCCAGCGTGTATGGCGCAGAATTGATGCGCACGCTTTCATACCGGTAAGCGGCGGAACGGGCGCTGTACGAGCCTTTCACCATCTGGTTCAACGCTTTGACGGTATCGGTGTCGATGCCGTGGGACTTTTCGGCTGATTCGGACGGCGTGACGATAAGATTCGCGCCATACGCACGCATTTCCTCGTTCATCTGCTGTGGAACGGCAATACACGTCGCCGCAAGGCAGAACAGCGTGGCAGCGCCCACCATGGAGGCGATCACGGCCATAACGGCCCGCGAACGACGGCGGAACACCGCGCCCCACAGCATGGTGAAGAACATCTTGCGATTAGTCATCTCATGCCCCTTACGGACTGTCTTGAACTCACCTACCATGCAACACCTCCGCAGACGAACAGCACAGTGTGCCGTTCGTGACCGAGGCCGCAGCCGCGGCCGAGTTTACGGAACCCAAGTTGACATCAGCGGCCATGCAACACCTCCGCAGGTTTGAGTCCCAGAATCGAACGGATCGACGAGAACGAGGCGATCAGCACGGTAAGCGTCAGCAGCACAAACACCAGCACAAACACCATCGGACGCATCGTAATGCCGGAACCGAATACCACATGTCCCACAATCTGCGCAACACCGGAACCCAACAGCGCACCGACAATCGCACCAACCAACGAAATCACAGCCGTCTCAGCGAGCATCAGGCGAGAAACCGCACCATCGGTGGCACCAATCGCCTTCAGCAACGCCAATTCTGAACCGCGCTCACCAATCGAGGCGGCCATCAGATTCGCCACTGCAATAGCGGCCGCAACCAGCGAAAGCACGGTCATCAGCACCATCACCGCCTGCGTTTTCTGCAGCACATCGCCCTGTAATGCGGCCACCTGACGCACCTGCTTGGCTACGGAACCGGGAATGACCTCTTCGATCTGATAGGCGATGGACGAAGGGTACGCGGTGCAATACCATGTTTCCCACTCATCTTGCGTGAGCGCATTCGGATTCTTCGACGCCTTACGCGCCAAATCATTGTCTGGCGTGGTCAGAGCCTTGACTTCGATCTTGTCGATGGAATCAGGCAGATTCGCAAGCACCTGCGCGGTGGATGACGGAATGTACATCGCATTGTTGTCGCTATCGCCGGAATCGTAAATGCCGGTGATGGTGATCCGCTGCTTGTTGCGGCTGCCGTCGGCGGTGGTTTTGTAGAGGGTTACGGTATCTCCCTTGGTCACGCCGAGTTTGGATGCGAGCGTGGTGCCGATCAGGCCTTGCGCGCTATCGTCTTTCGGCCAGGAGCCGTCAAGCTTCCACCACGAACGCATGCCGTTCATGCCCGCCACCGTGGATTCACCGGAATCCATATGCAGGGTCTTGGCGAACCATGTGCCCACGATCGGCACGCCGGAAGCCTTGCAGGAGCTGGAATCCACCGATTCGGACGCGCAGTTCACGTCAGCATGGATATTAAGTTCGGGGGCAAAATTCGTGATGTTGAACGCCCAGAAGATGGTTTTGATCTTCGGTGCATCCGATTCCTTCAGAAATGTGGTCGGATCGGATTCGGAAGTGCCGGAAGCGCCGCTATTCGCGTCACCACCCGTGTTGTACAGGTCGTTGACGACGGCATCGGCCTTGGGCTGCACGGTGATGTTGGAACCGTACGTCGACAGTTCCGCGTTCAGCTTGTCTCCAACGTCGAACACCACGCCCAGCATAGCCACGCTGACCGTGGCCGACAGGCACACGGTGACCGCGATCAGCAGTCTGCGTTTGAACTGCCTGCTGAACGAGCGGAAAATCATTCGAAAAAAGAACATGACTACCTCTTTCCGCTCACTGGAAATGCGTCGACAATGCGTCGAGCGTCGAAGTTTGAATTACGATTTTGCCGGATTCAACCTGATAATCGAACGGCACAGGATTGCAGCCGCCCTTGAATCCGATAGTGGCGAGGTTGATAGCGACATCGCACTTCTTGCAGATGATCTTGCCATCCTTCTCGTAATAGCCCGCGTCACCGCAGTTATCGCATGCGTCAAGACCGACACCGTACGCTCCACCATTCTTTTTGATGATGATGAAACGCATTACCGTGCCATCTTTCGCCTTGTATTGGAAGCGATGCAGGTGACCGTCGTTAATCTGACTGAATTTGATGGTGGCCACGCCGTCGCTCAGCGAATAATCCTCAGGCGGAGACAGCGTAATGACCTTCTTCGTTTGCGCCACACCATACGTGAGCGCGAACGTGATGCCGATCATCGCAACAAGACTCCATGCGCCGGCCGCCTTCGCACGTCGACGGAACGCGATATGCGATCGCACAATGGCCTCGTTTGCGCCTTCCGGCTTGATTTTGAAGCCCATCACAATGCTGGCGACCACCGGAATGATGAACACCAACACCATGGCAATGACCATATGACGCTGATGATTGATGCACCACACCAACGCCAGGAACGCTTCCGTAGGGAAATGAACGATGCGCTTGGACTGCAGAATCTGCGCAAGATCAGTGAAATGCGAGACAAACAGCAGCGCAATCAGCAGCAGCACGGCCGTGGTGAACGACCAACGAATCGCAGTGGAACGCATCGTACGGAAAATCAACGCTGCAACAATCGCAGTGGCCGCACCCAATGCGAAACCAAGCGCACGAAGCAGCATATCCGAAGTGAAGATCGGATCTCCTGGCTCCACGAAAATCGTCAAACGCAAAATAACATCAGGCAACGCACGGAAGGTGGTGGCGGCAATCGCAAGAGCGCCAATCGCATTCGCAATATCGAGCAACGCGCGATGATCATGCCAATTCGTAGTGATGCGACGTGCGAACAGCACAACAACGAACACTGCGATATCGAAAATCACACAACACCACAACGTGGGGTAATTGACGAACGTACGCTGATTGATCATCGCGGATGCACGCAACGCGGCGAACACAATGGCACCCGCGAATCCAATAATGAAGCCCGCAAGACGCCAGTACGCGCTCAACGGCTTGTCACGCCCCTCACCGACCGTGAGCATCACGTTCAGCGCCATAATCAGCAAAGCCGGTGCCAGCGTTCCCTGCAACACCGTGACGTACTGCGTCAGCATCTCACACCTTTCGTTGTATATCCCTGTCAAAGCCTAGTGAATTCGGCACGCAAAAGGAACCCCCTTACCAAGATTCCCCCAAAAGCGCGTTATCTCCCAAAAGCGCATCCCCTCAAACGCAAGAGAGCGGTTGCTTGGATGGTTGTTCGACCGTAGGCTCGGCCAAACGGCCTTGAGTGCGTCGAACGACTATCCAGGCAACCGCGAACGCCGTACCCATATTCGCGCTACTTGCATACGTTTCGCGATACGTGAACGGCGTTAACCACGAGTTGAATCTCAACATGAATTCAGGCTTACATCCAAACCATTTCGCTTGGCATGTGCCGGAACTCACGTTTCAGATCACCACTCCTGCGGGGTGTAGTTCCACTCCGGGAAAGTGACCTCGAGCGGCTCGGTCCAGAAGCGGCCCTTGACGCCGGTTTCCGGATCAACATGCAGCATCCAACCCTTCTTCTCCGGAGATTCGATCTTCAGCACGAGCTTGTAGGAGCCAGCCTCGTCGAGCTTGACGTTGGCGCCGTAGTGCGGGCCGTCGGAAGCGTTCATCTGCATGAAGGTACCGGAACCAACGGTCTCGTTGTTCGCGTTGTTGATGATCTCGTAGTTCACGGTGAGGTCCGGCACGAAGTCGCCCTTGCCATAGCCGAGCTCGGTGCCCTTCTCGTTGGCATGGATGTCGGCTTCCAGGTGGAAGCTCGCGTCGGCAGCCTTCAGGCCCATACCGGACGGTTCCATATCGATCGGCTGGAAGTACACGGCGTTGACGGTCAGAGCGTCAACATCCTGATCGGAGTGCTTCTCGTCGACCTGGATCTCCTCGAAGCCGGCGCCGTTGCTGTCATCAGCGCTGGAATCGCTGGATTTGTCGGTGGTGTCCGAAGTGGAGGTGTCGGACTTGGCATCGGATGCGGAATCGTTGGAATTGCCGCATGCGGACAGGGAGAAGGCCATGGAACCTGCCAACAGGATGCCGAGCAGGGCGGCGATCTTCTTATTCTTCATTGTGTTCTCTTCCTTTTCTTTGGTCCCTTGAGGAACGTTGGAAACTTATGGAAATCTCTAAATCTTTACTTGTGATTATTGATTGGCGCTTACTTAGCCTGTTCCGCCTGCGCGGCCAACTTCATCCTGTGTTTCTTGATGAAACCGACCACGAACAGCACAACCACCGCGATCGCGGCAATCACCTGCGCCGTAATCGTTTCGACGTACGGATACAAGCCGATCCAATCGTTAGTTGGCACGCTGCTCAAGTAGGTGCCTTCAATAAGATCACCCTCGATGAGCGCGTGGATGCCGCCACCCGCGAAAATGACAACCAATGCGGCCATCACAATCGAAGTGACGAGGAAGAACGGGCCGATCGGAATCTTCACCGAAGTGAATCGCAGAATCAGGAAGATAACGATCAGCACCGCGGCGGCGGCCAGACCGCCAACCCACATGCCGTGCGCATCCTGGCTCATGGAGTAGATGGACTCGTAGAAGATCACCGTTTCGGCGCCCTCACGGAATACGGCAAGGAAGCTTAACATGGCAAGCGAGGCGATCATGCCCAAGCCCAGTCTCTGACCGGATTCGACCTTGCTTTGCGCGCCGGCCACAGCCGCTTCGGTCTTGTTCCTGATGTAGTTGTTCCACGCTTCCACGGAGCTCTTGTTGAGCATCCAGTTGCTGGTCCACAGCAGCATGAGGGTGGCGATCAGCGCGCACACGCCTTCGGAAATCTCCTGAATCGGGCCGGAACCGCCGAACAGGAACGTGAAGAGCACGGCGACCAGACCGGAGCCGGCCAGACCTGCGACCACACCAAGGTAGATCCACTTGGCGAAACGCTTGTTGCCGGACTTCACCAGGTAGGCGATCACTGCGGCCACCACCAGCAGCGCTTCGAGACCCTCACGGATCAGAATGAGGAACGCCTGGCCGGCGGAGCTGGTGACGAGTTTGGTGAAGCCGTTGACATTGCCGGACGCACCACCGTCGAGGATGGCCGCGTCTTTCACAAGCCAGCTTTTCAAATCGTCGACGAGCTGCTTGATTTCCCTGTCGGAACCGCCGTCGCGCATGGTCTTGCGAGTCATCTTGAACTGGTATTCGACCTGCGAAACACGGTCGCCGGAAATCGCGTTCATCACGTTCTTTTCGAAGCCGAGCTTCTCGTAGTACTGGTAGTAGGCGTTGTTGACCAGCGTGGCACCTTCGTCGCCCTTGCCGGCAGAGGCAGCCTCGTATGCCTGGTCGAGAATGACGGTCATTTCGCTGGCAACCTCACTCCACGTGCGGTCGCCTTTGCCTTTGGATGAATTCTTCTTGGCCGCGTCGAGCTTCTTGCGCTCTTCCGCGGTTTGCGCGGCACGCTGCTTCGCATATTCCTTAGGATTGGCGAGGTCTGCGTTCGCGTCAAGCGTTTGCGCGGTTGCGTTGATTTCGGCGGTCAGCGCGTCGATTTTGGCTGCGATGGCGTCGCCTTGGTCCTGCTGGTAGGCAAGACCTTCAAGATCGGTGAATTGCTGCAGCAGTTCCTTCTGCTTGTCGGCACTGATGGTGTCGTTGACGACTTTCGAGAAGTTGGATGCGTCGTAACCGATCCAATGCGCAGTCTGGAAATCGGTGCCAGCCTGACCGTAATTGCCGTCATTGTAGTCTTTTTCGGCAGTCGCAAGCTGGTCTTCGATGTTCTTCGCAGCGGCAGTCCAGGAATCAAAATTCGTTTGACCGTCATCGGCGGCAATTGCCGGCTGCGGAACTGCGGTAGTCGCGAAAAGCGTGGTCAACGCGATCATCAATGCCGCAATGAACGCGACAAGGCGACCGGACACACTTGTAGCCCGCTGCGTATCGCAGGATGACATAAGACCGCTTCCTCTCTCAGCCATTCACAATCCGATTCACGAGTGCGCCACCTTTGCCATACACACAGTGCGCACCGACTTCACAAGATAAAACGAAAAAAATCGAAAGAACAGTCTTGATTTTTTGGCAGTTTTGTTGTAGAAACCTTTAAAATGGCGGAATTCCGCCATTCTTCTTTTCTGTAATCCGCGCGAGTCGTCTCACATAGTGATTTTTTGAGGCGCTTTCGCCGTTCCTCTCCATGCATATTCGTGCGATTGGAAGATTCGGGAATTGGGGGATTTGGGATGGAGCTGGACTTTCTGACCTCACGATTCCGAAAAAGCAACGAAAAACAAAATCGTGAGGCCAGCGGGCGCATGGACGGAATCAGGATTCGAGCACGTCAAGCACCTTGCGTTCGTTGTAGAACGCGAACACCACACCGCCGATGCCGCACAATACCGCGGCGCAAACAGCCGCAATGCGATAGCCGGCGCCCGACGCCATGCCAATCGTGCTCACGCCGGTAAACAGCAGCATCGCCACCGACTGACCCATCTTCATCGCAAACGTGCGAGCCGCATAGAACATGCCCTGACGATCCTGACCGGTCGTTTTCGAGCTCGCGTCGGCAATATTCGCAACAATCGCCTGCGGAAGAATGCCGAACGCGGCCATCGGAATCGCGCCGACAATCGAGAGAATCAAGCCCTGCGCCATCGGCGGAATCGCAGCGAGCAGACCGGAGCCAAGCGCGCCCGCAAACGCGAACGCACATGTGAAAATCACGAAAGCGACCAGCAGAATCCGCTTCTTGCCAACACGATTCGCCAATACATTCACCGGCATGTAGAACAGCACCGACACTGCGGTCATGAGCACGAAATAGATGGTGGTCGTGGTCTCGGGAAGTTTGAGCAGGCTTGTCACGAAGAACGGCAAACCAGTCTGGAATGTAGTGATCGCAACCCAATAGACCACGTCGGAGCAGACGAACTTGCGGAATTCGCCGTCGCCGAACGTCTGCTTCAACGATTCGATGGTCGATTCGGACGTGGGCTGCGAGTTGACGTAATCGCGTTCCTTGATGGTGAGCGGCGGAACCAGCATGCACACGAATGCGATGGCCGCCATGATGGTGAACGTCAAACGAATGGCGTTCACACGCCCCAAGCCCGGCACGAAACCAGCCCAAATCACCGGTGCCACGTATGCAATGGCGGTGCCGGCCACCCACGTGAACGAAATGGCGGTGGAGATGGTGAGCTGCTGTTTGGAATCGTGACCAAGCTCGGCGATCAGCGCGTTGTAGGGCGTGCAGTAGAACGTGAGCGCAATGTAGTAGCCGATCACCGTGACGAACAGGAACGCGCCGTTGATCCAGCTCGTATCGTTGATTGGACTCCAAAACACCAGCACGGTGACGAGGGCGAGCGGAAGGGCCGCAAATTTGAGGAACGGCATGCGACGACCGGATTTTGATGTGCAACGGTCGGAAAGACTTGCCACGGCCGGATCCACGAATGCGTCGAAGAAGCGGGCGAACGCGGTGATGCCGCCGACTACGGTCACCACGCCGAGTACGGCAAGACCTTGCGGTACGAACACGGTTTGCCCTTGCGAGATGGTTTCGTTGTCGGGCTGGTAGAAGTAGACGAGCCAATTCGAAATAATGCCGGAAAGTAGCGCCCAGCCGAATTGGCCGACGGCGAAAGCCCAGACTTTGGGCATCGGCAGGCTCTTCACTGCTTTTGTTATGCGCGTGGTTGTGTTTGCGTTCGTGACCGTACCTGCGTTATCGACGTGCCCCATACCAACCTCCCTGTTGACACCTTGTCAACCACTGTACCACCTGACTTACAGCTTCGTCTCTTTCTCGACACTGCCGACCTCGCGATTTTGTTTTTCGCCGCTTTTTTAAAATCGTGCGGTCAAATAATCGAAATCATGCGATCAGAAAGAGCGAAACCCTGAATCGTGCGATCAGAATCAGCTGATTTCTCATTGCACACACGCTAGCATCGGAAGCATGGATTTTTTGGGGCAGCGCATGCCGTATGTTACGGCGTTTTCCAAGGCGCTCGGCACCGGTATGGTGATTTCCGTGGATTCGCCGATCGACGACAAGGTGCGTTCCGCAATGGAATCGCTCATTGAGGATTACGAACACGTGCTGTCTCGATTCCGCAATGATTCGCTGATTGCGGCGATCGGCAAGGCCGAGCATGGCGGAAGTTTCGATTTTCCGGATTGGTGCGCGCCGCTGTTCGATCTGTATGATGCGCTATTTTCCGCCACTTCCGGCGAGATTGATCCGTGCGTCGGCGAGGATTTGATTCGACTTGGATACGATGCGTCGCTGAGTTTCACGGTTACACAAGATGCGCCCGAGCATTTGGGCGCATTGCGCGGACGCGCCGTTTGGGGACGCGATGTGACCCGCCACGGAACCACATTGGTAACGCATGAGCCGGTGCAGTTGGATTTCGGCGCCTGCGGCAAAGGCTATCTCGTCGATCTGCTCGGGCGCATGCTGCAGTCGTCACAATTCGTGATTGATGCGGGAGGTGATTTGCTGATTCATGCGGAACAGCCCATTTCCGTCGCACTTGAGGATCCGGAAGATCAGTCCCACGCAATCGGAATCGCACATATTGCGAACGGAGCGTTGTGCGCAAGCGCACCCAGCCGACGCCATTGGAACGTGGCAGTCAACGAGCGCACCCAAATCGCCATTCATCATCTGCTCAATGCCATCGACGGACTGCCCGCGCAACAAACCGAAGCCAGCTGGGCATACGTTCCAGCAAACGCAACGCTCAATCTTGCACGCGACTACCCCACCGCCGTTGCGGACGGCCTGGCCACGGCCCTGTTCGTTTCCGACGTAGCACAACTGCAACGCACGTTCGATTTCACATACGCAACATTGGACGAATCCCGCCAAATCGCAGTCAGCCGCAACTTCCCGGCCGATCTCTTCCTGCGATCCGCATAACAGCCGAATACCAGCCGAAATAAACAAAGACCGCACGTCTTTGGGGACGTGCGGCTCCTGTGAATCAGCCAGCCAGAACGGCGAATCAGTCGGTGAGGGCGAACTGGCTGTTGTAGATGTCGGCGTAGAAACCGCCTTTGGCGAGCAGCTCCTCATGCGTACCGCTTTCCACGATGTCGCCATGGTTCATGACCAAAATCATGTCCGCATCGCGGATGGTGGACAGACGGTGCGCGATCACGAACGACGTACGGTCCACGGTCAGCGCGTCCATGGCCTTCTGAATCAGCTCTTCCGTACGCGTATCGACCGAAGAGGTGGCCTCGTCGAGAATCAGAATCGGCGCATCCTCAACCATGGCTCGCGCAATGGTGAGCAACTGCTTCTGACCCTGCGAAAGCGTGGCCTTGTCGTCAAGCACTGTGTCATAGCCATTCGGCAGCGACATGATGTAGTGGTGCAGCCCCACGGCCTTGCATGCGTCCTCGATCTGCTTGTCGGTGACGTCCGGCTTCGAATACGCGATGTTTTCACGCACTGTTCCACGGAACACCCACGTATCCTGCAATACCATGGAGAACTGGTCATGCACGTTCCAGCGTGGCACGGACTTCGTATCCACACCATCAATCGCAATCGAACCGCCCGAAATCTCATAGAAACGCATCAGCAGATTCACCATCGTGGTCTTGCCGGCACCGGTCGGACCAACAATCGCAACCTTCTGACCGGACTTCACCGAAGCGGAGAAATCGTTGATGATCGTCTTGCTCGGATCGTAACCGAACTTCACATGACTGAACTCAACGTCACCGCGCACCGGTTTGCCGTTCACGCCGAGCAGCGCCTGCTTGTCGGATTCGTCGGCCATCTCCGGCTCTTCAAGGAAGCTGAACACGCGCTCGGAAGCGGCCGCGCAACGCTGCAGGTTCTGGAATGCCTGCGCGAACTGGGAAAGCGGCTGGGTGAACAGTCGAATGTACATCATGAACGCAACGATCACACCAAACTCGATCTTGCCATCCATCGCAAGCACAGCGCCAACCACGCACACAACCACGTAGCCGAAATTGCCGACGAAATTCATCAACGGCATCATCAGGCCGGAAAGGAACTGGCTCTTCCATCCCGAATCGTACAAATCGCCGTTGTACTTTTCGAACGCGCGAATCGAATCAGCCTCGCCGCAATACGCCTTGACCACGGTGTGGCCGGCGTACATCTCTTCGACGTGACCGTTGACATCGCCCAATGCGATCTGCTGACGGGAGAAGTACTTCTGCGAAACCTTCATGATTGCGCCCATGATGAGCAGGCCAACCAGGCTGGAAGCGATGGCGCACACCGTCATAATCACATTGTTGTAGAACATCATGATGAGCGCGCCCACGAACAGCGTGACCGACGTGATCAGCGAGCCGACCGACTGGCCGAGCGTCTGGCCGATGGCGTCCACATCGTTGGTGATGCGGCTGAGCACATCGCCGTAGCTGACCTTGTCGAAATACTTGAGCGGCAGCTTGTTGATCTTCACGCTGATGGCTTCGCGCAGCTCCTGTGCGGTGCGCTGCGTGACGTTCGCCATCATCCAGCTTTGCACGTAGCACAGCACCGCGTACCCCACATACAGCGCCACCAGCAGCCATGCGATGTGCGTGACCGCGTCCATGTCGATCGCACCGAGCACCGGCTTGCCATTGACTAGCGCAGGCAGGCCTTTGGCGATCTCGTTGGTCATGTCCTTGAGTTTGTCCGGACCGACGATCTGGCATACCGTGCCGATCGCGCCCAATACGAGCGCCACAATGATGGCGGGAATGTAGTGGCGGCAGAAATGCACCAGTTTCTTCATCACACCACCGAAATCCTGCGGTTTTTCAACGGCCCCGCGGCCGCGTCCCATAGGTCCTCCTGGCATATCAGCGACCCTCGCTTTCGTTCAATTCGCTTTCGACGGACGGCTTGCCGGTTTCAATCGGTTTGCCGGTTTCGCCCGGCAGCTTGCTTTCGCCCGACTTGCCGTCGTTCAATTCGTCTTCGCTCAGCTGAGACTGCGCAATCTGACGGTACACATCGCAGTTTTCCAGCAGTTCGCTATGCGTGCCTTGGCCGACCACCTTGCCGTCGTCGAGCACCACGATGCGGTCGGCGTCCATAATGGTGCCGATGCGCTGCGCGACAATCAGTTTGGTAGAATCTTTCGCTTCCTTGGCGAGCGCGTCGCGTACGGCACGGTCGGTTTTGAAATCAAGTGCGGAAAAGGAATCGTCGAAAATCAGGATTTCCGGATGACGATAGACGGCACGTGCAATCGACAGACGCTGTTTCTGCCCGCCCGACACGTTCGATCCACCCTGCGAAATCGCGGAATCGTACTGCTTTTCCTTGGTTGCGATGAATTCGGTCGCCTGTGCAACTTCACATGCGTTGCGCACGTCGGCGCGCTGTTCCGAAGTGAGTGTGCGATGCTCGTTTTGCGTTGCGATCAGCTCTTTTTCGCGCTTTCTGCCGGCCGCGGTCGAGGTATCGGTCATGTCGACGATGCCGGCATCGGTGGTGTCGAGCGGATTGTCGCCATAGCTGACATTGGATGCGATCGTGCCTTTGAACAGGAAGGATTGTTGCGGCACATATCCGATTTTGTCTCGTAATGCCTTGAGCGTGTAGTCGCGCACGTTCACGCCGTCGACGAGCACCTCGCCTTGCGTCGCGTCATAGAAACGCGGCACGAGGTTGATGAGCGAGGATTTGCCGGAGCCGGTGGAGCCGATGAACGCGACCGTTTCGCCCTTCTTGGCAGTGAAGTTGATGCCTTCGAGCATGGCTTCACGCGAATCCGGGTAGGTGAAGGAAACATTGCGGAATTCGATTTCGCCCTGCTTGCCTGCTTCGCCAGCATCGCTGCGGGTGCCGTCGGTGATCAGCGGTTCGGTGTCGAGCACTTCGAGCACGCGCTGTGCGGACACGTCCGCTCGCGGCCACAGCACGAACACCATGCTCATCAGCAGGAAGCTCATGATCACCTGCACGGAGTAGCTGGAGAACACCACCATGTTGGAGAAGGTGGTGAGCTTGTCGGCCGCGTCGGCCGCGTCGATCAGGTAGGCGCCGATCCAGTACACGGCAAGCATAAGACCGTTCATGATGGTGTTCATCAACGGCATCATGAAGGCCATGGCACGGTTGGTGAACAGCTGGGTGTCGGTGAGTTCCTTGTTGGCCTTGGTGAACTTGGCTTCCTGGTAATCCTCGGCATTGTAGGCGCGCACCACGCGCAGGCCGGTGAGGTTCTCGCGCGCCACAAGGTTGATGTTATCGGTCAGTCGCTGCATGGACTTGAACTTCGGCATGACGAGAACCATGAGGATCGTGATGGAGACCAGCAGCACCACCACCGCGATGCCGGTGGCGAGCGTCCATTCGAGACCGTCTCCCGCAATCTTGCAGACGGCCCAAACCGCCATAATCGGCGATTTGACAATCATCATCAATCCCATGGTGATGAACATCTGAATCTGCGTAATATCGTTCGTGGAACGCGTAATCAGCGAGGCTGTGGAGAATCGGCTCATTTCAGCCGGTCCGAACGATTCTACCTTGCGGAATTCCATGGAACGCAGACGCTGGCTGAACGATGCGCCGATGCGTGCCGCGAAATAGCCGGTGATGATGGCGCATGCTGCCGATCCAAGCGAAATAAGCAGCATTTTGCCGCCGGCGATCCAAATATCGTGCATTTCACTGCCGGGGGTTTCCACGAGGGTGGTGATGTCGGACATGTAGTCCGGCAGGGTCAGGTCAAGCCAGATCTGCCCGACGATGCTGACCAGTGCAATGAGCATCTGGCCTATCTCCGCTTTGGAGAGGTATCGCATAATGCGGAACATGCTTGGATCCCTTCTCTTGTGTTGCGTTTGAAGTTTTTGCGATTGATGGATTGGTTGGATCAACTACATGAGTTGATCGAATTGCGATTAATGATTTACATAAGTCCTATTGAATTGTCTTACGATATTTAATTACTTACAGTGTAAGACAATCTCATATTTCTGTGTATTTGCTGAGAGCGATTCTTCTCAGCTCGGTCGCGCGCGGCCAACATATACCATTCGCGACACACTCGAGGCCGTTTGGCCAAGCTTACAGTCGCGAACGGCACATGTGAGGCGCACGCTTACGTGGTAGGCAGTCCCTACGCAGGATCTTCAGATTCGGCTTTTGCGAAGGCTTGCTTTACTTCTTCGGCGGTGGGGCGGGGCTGGCCAGGGATGCAGATGGTCACGTATGTGGCAAATTCCTCGGTAAGATCCACGAATTCGCGCGTGCGACGCTCCCCCATCTGCGAAAAGACCCAGCAGACGGCGTCGCGCATATCCTCGCGCTGCTGCTTGGCCTTCGCCCGTCCCTGCTCGGTAAGATTCACATGCACAATGCGTCGGTCGTTGGGATCGACCTCACGCTCGATCAGACCCTTTTTTTCCAACGCAGCCAACAGCGTGGAAATCCTGCCCGACGTGACCTTCAACGCGGTAGCCAACTGCGAAGGCGTTTGCGCGCCCTTGAACTCAAGCTCGCGAATAATGAATGGCTCGCCCTTGGAATCACGCGACATCGCCTGCTGCATCTGAGACTTCTTACCCCAGACCACTTTCATCAGCTTGTCAAACGACTCCCGCTCGAAGCCCACGCTTCACCTCGCCTTATTCGATGCCCATCAGTTATGTCTCAATAATATCTTTTACTGTAAACATTTTTCGATCGCAACGTGCAAGTACAGGAAAACGCCCAAAAAGGAAACGATAATCAGCAAGGAAGCATCGCAAGCTCTTCTTGAGTGAGCTGAAGTTGCGTTGCAGCGAAGGAATCGTTGATTTCCTGCGGATTACGAGCACTGGGAATGGTGAACAGACGTTCGTAACGAGTCAATTCCCACGCCAGCACCACACGCTGGTAGGAGCAACCACGTTGCGCGGCAACCGTGCGGAACGGATCGTACGCGCTCTGATCGAACGTATCGAGGAATCCGCCGAGCGGCGACCAACAGACGAAAGCGAGCCCCAATTCGGCGCAATGCTCCATCGTATGTTCCGGATCGGGATGCGACGGCGAGAACTGGTTTTGCACGGCGACCAAGCCGCTGCCGATAATGCCGCGCGCAAGATCGATCTGCTCGTTATTCACACGGGAGATGCCCGCATATTTGATCACGCCTTCGTCGAGCAGCTGCTTCAACGCGCCGCATTGGTCTTCGTAAGGCACCGCGGGATCGGGGCCATGCGAATACAACAGGTCGAGCGTATCGACGCCCAAGTGCAACGCGGACTCCTTGGCGTCACGAATCATGGTTTCGGGGCGCGAATCCGCCATCCACCCGTATTGACTGCCCGCCGCCTGCAAATGCTGGCGTTCCTTGCCAGGCCGACGGCTGCATCCCTCAGAATCCCGCCCCTGAGTGTCCGATTCTGGTGAATCGGACATCTGTACCCCAAATCCGGCACCCTGTTTGTCCGATTCTCCAGAATCGGACACAGGAGCAACAAAAGCGGGGACCTCCATGGTGCGTCGATAGCCAGTTTTCGTGGCGACCAGCACTTCATCTCGGGGGCCATTCCACGAAGTGAGCGCATCACGCACCAACTTTTCACCGTAGCCAAGGTCTTCCGCAGTGCCGGTGCCGGGCTTGCTCGGCAAATAATATGACCAAGCCGTGTCCAAATAGCGGACACCCGCGTCCAAACCGACATGAATCGTACGAATCGCGGTATCGCGATCCGGACGCCCCTCAATCGCCAAAGCCATCGTTCCCATACCAAGCCGAGGAATCGTAAATCCTGCCAACTCACCGTTCATCATCATCTTCCCCTTCCTTCCAAGCACTCAGCCGATTCGTACACGTTCATCTCAAGACTAACCCAACGTGAACCGGCGCAAGCTTGTCGGGCGCGTGCGCGAAGATGAAGGCACAACCGAACGGGAGCCGAAAGGCTGAGAGGGAGCTCACGGAGCTTCGACCGAGGACTTGATGCGGGTAATGCCGCCGTAAGGAGACGGGTTGTTCACGCCGCAAGACGTATCTCATCTTCCGTTCGCGATAACCGAATATCGCGTGATTAGGGTCACGGAGGGGCGCACCACCTCATAGGGTACGGTTCCTTCGGCGACCCTTTTTTCGTACCAACCTTGAGTGCCCGATTCTGCAGAAACGGACGCACAAGCGGCTCGAACAAGCGCCTACGTGTCCGATTCACCAGAAACGGACATCCGTGGACTGAAATAGATGCCGTGCGTGTCCGATTCTGCAGAATCGGACATTTAAAGACCAACAATGAACCTCCGGATGTCCGATTCACCAGAAACGGACATTTGGAGTGCAGGAAGCATGTGTCACGACAGACACAGAAGGGAACCGCAATGATCATCAACGGTAAGGAAGAGAACGTCGCCACGCCGATCACCGTGGCCGAACTGATCGAAAGCAAGGGCCTGCGCGCCGACCGCGTGGCTGTCGAGCTCAATGGTGAGATCGTGCCTCGCGCCCAGCGTGCGCAGACGCAGCTCAAGGGCACCGATACGTTGGAAATCGTCACGTTCGTGCAGGGCGGCTGAACCACTTTCAAAATTTCTTGCGATTACGACCGGCACAATGCACGCGTAACAATCGCAAGAACATACAAAACACAACCAACCCGGCAAAAACAACGCACGAACGGAAAACGAGAATACGAGAACAACCATGACTTTTGAACCATCCGCATCGCAGGCGCAGATCGACGCCCGCCAGCACGCTTTCGACAACCAGCCCGACCCGACCACGCTCGTCAGCCGCGAAGAAATCCGTGCGGCCCTGCTCGACCGTCATACCGCAGCCACGCAAGACAAGCTCGACGCGGCGCACGTGGCCATTTGCGGCTGCGGCGGCCTCGGATCGACCATTGCGGTGGCGTTGACCCGCATTGGCGTCGGTCACCTGCATTTGATTGATTTTGATCGCGTGGATATGACGAATCTGAATCGTCAGCAGTATTTTTTGAAGGATCTTGGGCAGTACAAGACGGAAGCATTGCGCAGTAACTTGCGTCAGATCAATCCTTTTATCGATATCACCATTGATACCGTGAAAGTGACCGACGAGAACGTGCCGACGCTGTTCGACAATGAGGATATTATTTGCGAAGCGTTCGACGTGCCGGAAAACAAGACGATGCTGGTGAATGCCGTGCTTGAGAATCTGCCGAACAAGAAGCTGGTGAGCGCTTCTGGAATGGCGGGATTCCGCAGTTCCAATTTGGTGAATACTCGTCGCGTTTCGAAGAATTTCTACTTCTGCGGCGACGGCGAAACCGCTCCGGTGCCGGGCGCTGGTCTGATGGCACCGCGCGTGGGTGTGGTCGCCTGCCATGAAGCCAATATGATCACTCGCTTGATTCTCGGCGAAGAAGACGCCTGACAGCGAAACGCAAACACAAACGCGATTGCAATTGCAATTGCAATCGCAAATCGCAACGAATGACACAACACTAATCGCATAGTAAGGATTAACCATGAGCACCGAAAACACGATCACCACCGCGGAAAAAGACTTCGCGGCGGCACCGAACGCCACGCTCGACGAGCTGGTCGGCACCACCACGAACACCGCACTGCTGCCGGAACCGGATGCGCACGCGTATGACGAAATCGCCACCGGCGACGCCGATCCATTGATCCTCGGCGGACACAAGTTCACGAGCCGCTTCATTCTCGGTTCCGGCCGCTACGATCTGAACCTCATCAAGGCAACCATTGAGAACGCGGGCACGCAGATCGTCACCATGGCGTTGCGTCGCTGCCGTACCACCGAAAACAATCTGCTCGATTACATTCCGAAAGGCATCACCATGCTGCCGAACACGTCCGGCGCACGCAATGCCGAGGAAGCGGTGCGTATTGCACGTCTCGCCCGCGAAGTGTGCCAGACGGACTTCGTGAAGGTGGAGATCGAACATGAGGCAAAGTATCTGCTGCCCGACAATGAGGAAACCATCAAAGCCACGAAACAGCTGGCAAAAGAAGGCTTCGTGGTCATGCCGTACATGTTCCCCGATCCGATTGCGGCGAAGCGTCTTGAAGACGCGGGTGCGGCTTGCGTAATGCCGCTGGGCGCGATGATCGGCTCGAATAAGGGTCTGCGTGCACGCGATTTCATTGAAGTGATCATCAAGAACTCCAATGTTCCGGTGATTATCGACGCTGGTATTGGCCGTCCGAGCCAGGCTGCAGAAGCCATGGAAATGGGCGCGGACGCGGTGATGGCATACACGGCCATCGCTTCCGCCGGCAATATTCCGCTGATGGCACGCGCGTTCAAGAAGGCGATCGAAGCGGGTCGTGAAGCGTATTTGTCTGGCTTGGGCAAGGTTACGGAAGATCATGCCGTGCCGTCCAGCCCGACGAACGAGGCCGACTACATCGGCTGATTTGCACTGGATCCCGTAATGGGGATTCGCGCAAAGACCATGCTGAAAGGGGCGTTTGCCGAACGTACGTGATGCACTCACGTTCGGCAAACGCCCCTTACTTGTATCCTGCGTTACCTGCAAACGTTACTGCTGCAAGGCTTCCTTAAGATCGCGATTCTGGAATCGTTCGTGTAGCAGGCAATATCCGCCAAACGCAACCAGCCAAATCAGACCGGCAATCGCAGAACCAATCGTGTCCGTCGACAGGAACAACGTGACATACACGAGCACAAAGAACGTGATCGCAATCCAATCAAACACCTGCCAAGCGGGCATGACGAAACCGTCCGGTAGAAAATCGCTGCTCTGACGATACCTGTGGTGGGCGAGCATCGTCAGCACGTAAATGAAAATCACCACAGCGCTGGCGGCCGAAGCGAATAGCACGAACGCGCCGGAAATACCCGGAATCGCGTTGATGATCGGGGAGAACAGAATCATGCAACCCGAAGCGACGATCGCCTTCGCAGGCACCTTGTGGTCGGAAACCTCAGCCAAACGCGCCATCGCAGGCGACTCGGAATCCGAAGCAAGCTGATACAAGTGACGACCGGCCGAATAAATCAGCGAATTCAACGCCGACGCGGCAGCCGTAATCACCACGAAGAACACCAGGGCGGCGGCCCAATCAAGACCCGCATATTTGAACACCATGATGAACGGCGAACCGAACGAGCCATCGGAATTCTCGTGAAAGTTACGCCAGGGCACAATAGCCATGATCGCGATCAGCGCGCCCACGTAGAAGATCAGAATACGCATGATCAGCTCGTTCACGGCCTTCGGCAGCACCTCGCGCGGATTCTGCGTTTCCGACACCGTGCCACCCACGAATTCGATGAGCTGGTAGGCGAAGAACACCATTTGGAAGCTCATGAAGAAGTTCATCCAACCGTTCGGCGCGAGCTGGAAGCCGTCGGTGATATTCGTAAGGCTCACCGTGGCACCCGACACCGTGCCGTCCACGCCTTCGATGTGCGTGGCGGGGTAGCTGAAGCCGATGATCAGCATCACGATGGCGGTGACGATCAGACCGACGATCAGCGTGATCTTGATCATGGAGAACCAGAATTCCGCCTCGCCGAACACTTTCACCGCAATCAGATTGATGCCGGTGAGCGCTACGAGGAAGCACAGTTCGATCAACCACTTCCACGAGTTCAGGTCTATGCCGAATGTGCCGAAGAACGTTACGAAATATGTGCTTACGGCGGTGATTTCGGTCATGCCGGTCAGAATGAGCACGATCCAATACGTCCAGCCGGCGAACTTGCCCCACCCGCGGCCGAGATAGCGCGTGATGAAGTTGATGAACGTGTGCTGGCTAGGATCGCTGTACATCATTTCGCCGATGGCACGCATCAGCAGGAACATAATCAGGCCAACGCCGATATACACGAAAATGATGCTCGGGCCGGTCAGTGCGATCGACTTGCCGGAGCCTAGGAACAGGCCGGTGCCGATGGTGCCGCCGATGGCGATGAACTGGACGTGGCGGTTTTTCAGGCCTCGCTCCATTTCATTGCTTTGGTCGAGGCTTTCGACGGATTTGATGTGCGCGGTTTCCGTCGCGCCGGACGTGCTTGTACCGGTTTTTTCGGTTTTCGTATTCCCAAAAGTCATAATGTTCACACCCTACCGCGGGAGCCGCACAATCTCCGCCATTGTTCGCACCGCGAAACACACTCATATGCCTTATATGTGGCAGATTCGCATCTTTTCAAAAACTGATTTTCACTATATGTGGCAGACCATCTTGAATGCAAGGTAGTTAGAGGGGATAAATCATACCCTCTAACCTCTTTTTTCCGCGGGACTCTGCCACATATAGCGCAAACCATATTTGCCGCATGCCAGATGGGGGGCATTTTATGCAAATCGCGGGGTAGCCTGCCCGAAAAATCCACATGTCAATCAAGCAGACGAATGGTTTTAGTTGTCAACAGTCGGGGACGGGATCGCCTTGTTGAGCTTGTCGAGCAAGGAAGCATTGGCACGTTCCAGCTCATCGATGCGGCGTGCCTGCTGCTTGATGATGATGCCAGCGGTATCACCGTCGAGCGCACTGATCGAAACATGCGCGCCGACAGCGCCTTCGGACATAACGGGAACGCTCGAATCCGGAACGCCGGACGCCATATTGTCAAGATTCCGCTTCGTCACCAAAGTACGCTTGTACCGTTCAACGAGCTGCGCAATGATCTCGCTGTCATCCAGGTGATCGTTGCCGTTCACTGATTTGATGGCGGCGGCCTTCCAACGAGCCACGCTGCGTTCGATGCGCTTGCACCCGACCAGATCCGGTGGCAATCCCGCCTCACGGAAGATTTTGGTAGGAGATTCCCCCGCAAGATATCGGATGGTGCACACCTGCTTGAAAGCATCGGAATAGGTGATACGATTACGCGTCACATTCGCCACCGCCGGTAATCCCCGCAACAACTGAATCTCCTCGTCGCTGAATACTCCGCCGCCACGCACGGCAATACCTCCCGTCCTGTGTCTCCATTGCCCACTTCTCGTGAATATGCTTTACGATTCTATGACCCGCTTGCCGTACGATGCCCTCGTTTTTCCCCCTCTCTTCGGAGACGGTCTGCGACTGCCTCGCATCCACGGTTCAGCTTGTTGCAACACGTCGCACCAACCCGCACTATCCCCTCGAAAAACATCCTCATCTGATGCGGATGACACCCCACAGACGTTCCCGCGGAGCCGGGTCGGACCGTAGGACAGTCGGGTCGCGGGCGCACGCAAAAGGGCCAACCCGGTTGGATTGGCCCCTGCATGATTTTTGGCGTTACCGCCTTGTGGGTTTAGTGCATGCGCTGACGGCTCTTAACCGCAACGGTCACACCGGCACCTGCCACGAGCAGCGCCACGACGGTGAACAGCGTGGTGCCCGCAGCACCGGTGAGCGGCAGCTGGGTGATGGACTTCACGTTCTTCACGGTGGCAATCTGGTCGCCGATCGGCAGAGTGACCTGATGGAGGAGATCCTGCTTGAAGGTAACCGTGCCGTTCTCTGCAATGCTCACGTCGAAGGTGACCTTGAAGTTCTGGGCGTAGCCGTTTGGAGCATTGGTTTCCATGACCGTGTAGTCTCCAGCTGCAAGGCCCTTGAACTGCACCAGACCATCAGCGCCGGAGGTGAACACCGTGGCGTTCGTTTGATCGTCAACAGAGGACCAAGCTTTGGATTCAGTATCCTGCTTGAGGAACTTGCCATCCTTCTTCTTGATGACGAACTGCGCGCCGGCCAAAGCGTTGGCATCGTTGTCAACACCAATCTTCTTGAACTGGAAGCCGTAGGTCTTGGATTCGGGCTTGCCTTCGCCGCTGTCGCCACCATTGGTGGTGATCATGGCCTTGTTGTTCACGCTGCCGCCCAAGTCGGTCAGCGCATCCTTGGTGACGGTGCCGGTGTACGACACGACGATGGTCTTGCCAGCCAGGGACTTCGCGCGGGCGAACGTGATGGTCGTAGTGGTGCCGCCGGCGGCGCTACCGGTCTGTGTCACCGTGTACAGGCTGCTGTCCACATCCCGGCCGTCGACCTGTACCTTGAAGGTGTTCGTCGCGGCGACCTTGAGGCCCTTGGACGCGGTATCGGTGATGGTGAACGGGTAGACGTCGTAGTTGGCCGCAGAAGCAGGAACGGTTGCGGACACGGTGAAGTTCACGGTGTCGCCGACGTTCACGGTCTTGCCGTTCACGTCCACATTGCCGACCTTGGCGGTCTTGGCTGGCGGGGTGAGCGGATTCTCGTTCTTCGCATTGAACTGGCCCACAGTGGTGATGTTGCCCTGGCCTGTCACCTTGTCGGCAACGATCGTCAGGTCGGTCAGCCCATTGACGGTGGTGGCCACTACGGCGGGAGTTCCCGTTGTTGCAGTGGTTTCGCCACTCTTGGTGAACGTGTCGGTCACCAGGTACCAGCCTTCGCCACTCACCGCGACCGGCTGGGCCGTGCCCGCCTGCTCCGCGGTCACGGTCAGGCCTGCGCCATCGGCGGTCGGCAGCGGATTGGTCTTGGCCAGTTCCGTGGCGAACTCGCGAATCTGCTCCGCATTGAACGTCGCCACGTATGCGGCCGGATTGTTTTTATATTCCGCCGGAATCGAATCATTACCATTGGCAGTGTCAGCGGCCGCGGTCACGGCGTCCTTCCACGCCTCGACCGTGCTCACCTCAACAGTACCGTTGCCGGCGTTCTCGAACGTGGCGAACCTGTACGGCGTGTACGTGTGGCCTTCCTGCGCATTGTTCACCTGCAGCACCGGGGTCGTCGCGGCGTCATCGGCCTGTGCGCTGGCTGCGCCCAGGGCCATGCCACCGAGCAGCGTCGCAGCGGCGGCGATGCCGGCGAAAAGTTTCCTCATCTTCATGAGAACCCTCTCTTCCTTATTGTTTGATTACTTGTTTCTGCGATCGCGGGAGGCAGGAACCCAACTTGCTCCCGCGATCCGCAAATCTTGGATTATCGGTCGGAACGCCTTCAAGTTGGCAGACGTTCCGACCCCGCACAAACGATTCAGACGAGTCGCTTCTTGCCGTTCCACACACCGGCAGCGCCGATGAGCAGCACCGCAAGCCCGCCGACCGCACCGCCGACAAACAGCCACTGACGATCCGTCATTCCGCCCGTCAACGGCAACGCCGACACCGCCACATACGTATTGGTGAATTTGGCGACATCCTCAGACTTATCAACAGGATTGCCGTTGTCGTCCTTGACTCGCTTGATGCTCACTGTTGGCGTGCCCATATCGGTAGGAACCTTCACGGTTACCGTGTATTCCGCCTGGGAATAGTGCAGGCCGGCAATGGCGTTGGTGGGCTTGGTTTCCTTCACCGTGTAGGTGTAGGTGCCATCGGTCTTGTATACGATCTTGCCGAAGCTCGCCTCGTAATTTGCGGTACTCGTGCCGATCGCGACGGAAGCTGGAACAGGCAATGGAGCGTTCTGGGTTGAGCCAGAGCCGATAATGGTGAAGTTGAAGGAGTCATCTTTCTTCCATTCACGACCGCTGATGCTCTTGGCCACCTTGATCGAACCTTCAGTCAGAGTCGACTTCTTGTGAGTGTTGGCGACAGTGACGTTCCACTCCTTCACATTGTCAGCCGTATTCGCGTCGGAATTGGCTTTCCACAGCTCGTCGGCAGTGATTGTCACGTCTTGGCTCTTGTAAGAAGTTTCGTAGCCTGTAACAGCCTTTTCGACCACCTTATAAGTGTGACCGGGAGCTAGGTTTTCGAAAGTTGCCTTCCACCCCGTACCAGCCGTTGCCGTAACGTCGCGTTTCGAATCTTTTCCGTCGATCAGTGTAAACGTCACCGATTTAGGATTGCCTTCTGTGCTTTCCTTGCCATCGGCGCCGTACCACTTCTTCTGCACTGTGATGGCACCGGTCTTGACCTGATCGACAGGCTGTTCCTTATAAAGCGTATCACTGCAGGCGTGCTTTTCGCCGTCACCCGAATAGGCCAAGCATGCGCTGTCGTTGGTATAGAAACCAGGCTTACCTGCAGACGTGGCATTACCGGCAGCGTCAGAACCTTCACTACCAATCACGTTGTTATAGCCATCCTGATTGTCGTTCTTGTTCTTCGCATAATCGTCATACGCCTTCTGCGTAGGCTTGATGTCGAACTGCAGCGTGTAAGTCACACCGTCAGGAAGTGGCTCCGGGCTCCTCGGCGATGCGGTAATCGTCTTACCATTCACCTCGATATTCCATTGCGCAGTTACGTCAGTGCCACCATTGGTAACCACTTTCGCGGTTTTTGCAGGATAGGCATCAGCAAATTCAGCATATTCCGACAGCGTATCCTGAATGGTCACGCCGGTATATCCGTTGGTGCTCGTAATGGTTTGCTGAATGTCTTCGAAAACCTTCGACAGTCCTTCTGAGTTCGACGCAATCATGTAGTAGTTGCCACCGTCAACCTTTGGGCCAAGGTTCTTGTACGTCGTGGCATTCGGATAGTTGCTGGAAACAGCGTTCATATACGCATTGAAGTTTCCAGAAGTATCCGAAGGATCAGCTTTTGAGAATACGCCGACGCTGTAGATGGTAGTTCCCGAATCCTTCAGCGTTCTCGCATTCTTCACTGCCGCATCAGCGACACCATCGTCAAATCCACTCTCAGAGTTCGGTTCTCCATCGGTGAAGAATACCACCACTTTTTTAGCATTTGCACGAGGATTAGCCAGCACAGCATTAGCCTTTTCCAAACCGTAATCGGCCCGTGTAGCACCTCCCGCTCGTAACGCATCGACACTTGCGCTCAGAGTGTTCATATCGTCAGTTAAATCGCTGACAATCTGCGTATGATTAAGCCATTTTCTATAAAACGGATCGTAATAAGTGTTATTTCCAGTTGTGTTTTTCTTATTCGAAGCAAACTTAACCAGCGAGACTCTAATCTTGTTGCCATTATCGGCAATAGCTGCGTTCTTATTAGCGGTACTCGTCAAGAATTCCTTCGCAGCCTTCTTCAATGCATCAAGTTTTGTCGTCTTGTCCATTGTCTCGTCCATTGGACCACTCATCGAACCAGACACATCGAGCACTAGTGCGATGTCGACTGGCTGGGAGACGGTTTGCGAAGTGCTGGATCGCTTGCCCGTCACGTTGAGGTTCAACGTGTACGTATCGTTGGGACCATTCTGCTTGGCGATGGTCTTACGATGTTCCGGCACTCCAAGCGGATCAGGCTTGGCAGTCACCGTAAAGTAACCTTGCACCGTATGATCGGCCGCAACAGTCATGTCAACGTAACGACGTCCATATTCATCTGTCTGAATCGCAAGGCCGGAAACAACCTTGCCATTGTCAGTGCCTTCGAATGCTACGTCATACTTAGACCAGTCCGTCGTGGTGCTTGTCAGGTAGAAACGAACCGGTTTCTTTTCACCGGCGGCGGCGAGGATTGGCAAGGTGCCGCTTTCCCTGGTTCCTGACGAGATCACACCCGATTCAAGACTTCCAGTTTCGCCCAAAACACTAGCATTAAATGTTGCGCTCGTATCGCCATTGACGGTGATCTTCGCAACAGCCTGCGAGAAAATAACGCCGAACGCCGCACCCTGCCTAGAGCCAGGACCACTGTTCTTCATCTCAATGGAAACCTGAGTTGGAGTGGACGTTGTATACAGACGAATGCCTTGAGGCACGCCGTCCCCATCATTACCCGTGCAAGTTATGGTTTTATTTTTATTCGAAGATTGCGGATTACAGAAACGGTAATTGCTATCGCTTGTTGGATAAGATCCCAGTTGCTTAATCGCGGAACTGGAGGTGTACACCATTTGCTCGTTTTTGTTAGTGCTTTCCGCATCCGCCATAACGAACGAATACTGCAGATTAGCTACGTTCTGACCGTTTTTAGTAATGGTGATATCTGAAAGCTGTATCTTCGAATCGTTCTGATATCCATCGTTTTGATACAGCGCGGGCTTGCTTCCGGTCGGGAAATTAGAATATCCCTCAACACCGAAGATTGCGTGATGTCCAGCTTCACCTGGGTGTGCTGCACGATTATCCCACGTTGGCACTCCACTGGCGACGACCGTACGTTTGCCGGAATAATACGCGATAAATGACATGGTCAGGCCGCCGCCGAGATTCACGGTCATTTTTTGACCGGCGCTTGTTTTGGCGGTCGTTGAGTTGAACTTGGACATATCAAGCCAGCACACGCGCTGCAAAGCATTCGTTCCAGCGTAAATACAGTTGGAATCAGTAGCATCCGCCACTACGGAAGGGCTGTTTTGCTCGGCGTTGACAGTTTGCGGATTGGACTGTGCAGTGGTATCAGTCTGCGAGTTCGCATCCGAAGATGTAGCATCTCCGACATTTGCCGCATTCGCCGTGTTCACGTCGGCATCCGCACCAGTGTTGGTATCGGATTCAGTGTCTGCGGTACCGGTGGCAGTATCGCCCGCATTATCTGCATCCGTGCCGTCCGCAGCATTCTTGCCATCAGTCGACTCGTTAGCAGTAGTCGCGCTTTGATCCGTGGTGGTTTCCACAGTGGCCGGCGTATCTTCCGCAAGAGCGGCGGAAGTGGTGGCGTAGCCCATGCCGCCGAGCATGGCGATCGCAACGATGACAGCGACTATTCGTTCAGCAAAGCTCCTCTCGGGCTTTGCCTGTTGTATTCGCGCATGCCTCATCTGCTACCTCCCCTTACACACCGTGCGCATGTGCACGATTCACATCTTCATCACCAGTCACGCATCCAGCCGCCGCGGATACACTTCCAGCGTTCCAATCTTGAACAGTAAAAGAAAAGGGGGAATGGATACATACACCCTAAACGCGGGAGATTCGGGGTATGAAATAGCCTCGAAACCAAGTGATAGCAACGTTTCCAGCTATCTGCGCTACCCGAAATTCACATAAGTCCGACGCCCGACGAAGCAATATTATTCATACGACCGCAAACAGCACGGACGCCGACACAGCATGCCACCGCAACGACTAGCCACGTTTCGGCCACCACGCCGCATGTCTGCGAATATGCCACGGCCGTCTGCGCAGCCAAACCAGCAACAGACCAAGCAACAATGTGGTCACCGCGGCCGCAATCGCAATCGTCCGCGCGTCCTTTGCCGCATTCCGTTCCTCGGGAACCACTCCAGGAATCGCGGAACGCACCGCCGAAACCAGCAACCGGTGGGTGTTCACCCCGTACGGCGTGCAGGTCATCAACGTCACCCGGTCCTCGCCGGGCACAATCTTCAGCTTCGAGGTGTCATTCGGTTCGATCACCGAAATGCGATCCACCTTGTAGCCGAGCGTACGGCCCATCACTTCGATGTAGAAGTAGTCGCCGACGTGCATCTCATCCAAGCGCGTGAACATCATCGCCTCGACCAGCCCACGGTGGCCGGTGATCACCGCATGCGTGCTCCGCCCGCCCACCGGCAGGCTGCTGCCATACAGATGTCCGGATCCGGATGCGAGCGCCGACTGCGACGTGCCATGGTAGATCGGCAGACGTACGGAAATCTTCGGAATGCGGATGGTGCCCATCACGCCGCTGCCCGAATCGAGCAAACTTTGATATTCCGCATCCTTCGCACTGGCGCTATTTGATTCCGCGGCACCAGATTCACTGGACTGCGAGCCGCCCTGCACTTGGGAGAACGGGTCTTGCGCCTCGCCGAGAATCGGCTGCCCCGAAGCCGCAAGCCGCCTGTTATATGCCTTGGCCGCGGCAAACGCCTCATCGGCCTGGGGGTAAGGCCAGCCGGCAACCGCCTGCGCGGACCGGTTCGACGTATTCCGTAGCTCCCGCGCCGACTGATACTGCAGAAACGTAGGAAACCCGCCGATGCCTATCGCAAGAATGATCAACAGCGCCGCAACCACCCGCATGGCAATGACTTTCCTGCGATCCCTGCGCCACTGCCGCACCTCATCAGCAATGTCGACCGCCTCTTCGAAAGACGGTGCCCGATAGCGCTCCGCCTGCTGTTGCCGCATGTCCGTCACTGGATGAACTTCCGCAGCACGCGTTCCAGCTCGTCGATACGCAACGCCTGTTTGGCGATGAGCAGATCGCATTTGTTGATGGTCAGTTGCGCCTGCGCAAGCTTTGCCGCCATATCCTGCGATTCGTCGGCTTCAGTTAGATCATTCGTCTCCCCTTCGTGCGTAGCCCCTTGCAGTTCGGCGATCGATAAATCGTCTTCGACATCCTGCAGATAATGATTCATAGCCCCTTTCCTCTTTCGACGCTCATCACGTTCCTGCTGCTTCCAGCGCGCGATGCACCGCTCCACACGCTTGTAGCCGATCAGTTTCGGATCAAGCCCCGCTTCACGGAAAATGGCTGAGGGTGATTCGCCGGCGTTATAACGGCACATCACTTCCACCCGGAAACAGTCTGAATAGCGGATATGCGACGCACTCACGCTTTTGACCGCCGGCAGGCTGGACAGATACGCACGCTCCTTTGCGGTAAATTTGCCATCAATCATTTTTTCTGCCCCTTATACTGCTACTGCCTGAACAGCTTGGTTCAGAATCATATCGGAGCTTTCCCCATTGGCATCCTCGTTAAAACCCTCGAATAAAAAATCCCATTCCCTCCAATAAAAAAGGAGTCCTATCTTACAAACAAAACAGTTCCGCCATTTTTCGCAGACAGAAAGGCTCATAGCCCCCCCCCCATAAAATTTAAACAATCTTAACCTCACCCCCAGCGCACCCTTTAGCATATCATGGGGCCGCTACGCCTCTACACACCGTCATGCAGACTCACTAGGCTAGAAACATGACGCAAGAGCTCGTTTCATTGACTATCATCATGGCGGTGGCGGCCGTCAGCCCGATTGTGGCGCAGCTGATTCCGGGAAGGTTCATTCCACAAACCGTGCTGCTGCTCGTCGCCGGAGCCGCACTCGGCCCGTACGGACTGGGCATAATCGAAGTGAACGACGCCGTGAAACTCTTGAGCGAGCTCGGCATGGCGTTCCTATTCCTGCTCGCCGGCTATGAAATCGACCCGAAACGACTCGCCGGACATCAAGGCAAAGTCGGCCTTGTCACATGGATCATCACCTTGGGGCTCGCCGGACTCGTCGTGACCCTTCTTCCGTTCTTCGCAAAGCAGGGCATCAACGGCATCGCCACGGTAATCGCGCTTACCACCACCGCTCTCGGCACGCTCATGCCGATTCTCAAGGAACGCAACCTCGAAGGCACCCCCATCGGCGACGCCATCATCTCGTACGGCACGTGGGGCGAACTTGGCCCAATCCTTGCCATGGCCATCCTGCTATCCACCCGAACCGGCTGGCAGACCATGCTCGTGCTCGGCGCGTTCCTTGCCATCTGCCTACTGTGCGCAATGCTACCCACGAAAGCACTGAAAACCGGCCATCGCCTGTACCGTTTCCTTACGGAAAATGCGAACACGTCATCGCAAACGCTCATGCGACTGACCACATTCCTGCTCATCTTCCTTGTCACCATTTCTGCAC
>SKEI01000235.1_pt1 | contig 36673 bp, 45 predicted proteins | sample 4826701 | NCBI WGS metagenome assembly SKEI01 (sample SAMN11008813, study PRJNA524170) | human gut metagenome | biome: Human fecal sample; material: Feces; isolation source: fecal sample from pouch patient p2, p6, p7, p14 | host: Homo sapiens | place: Israel: Tel-Aviv | collected 2016-08-31 | reverse complement strand
CTACTAGAGAGAACCAAGGAATCTCTCTAGTAACTTTTACTTAATTAATTAATTAAACAAGGAAACCATTTTAAAATGCTCGAACGTTATACTACTCCGAAGGGCTTTGCTCAGTATCCTCACCTGAAGGAGCCTGATATGAAGTTCAATCCTGAAGGTGTCTTTAGTGTCACTATGCGCTTTGAGGGTATGACTGATGAACTTAAGAAGCTCATTGAGAAGCTTGAGGCTATTCAGGACAAGGCTTTCGATGAAGCAGTCTCTGAAGCCAATGCGATGAATAAGAAAAAGATCCATAAGTCTGATCTTTACTTTGAAGATGAAGAAGGTAATGTCTACCTCAAGTTTAAGCAGAATGCTGTAATCAAGAAAAAGGATGGATCTACAGTCAACGCTAAGATTGCCCATTTTGATTCTAAGGGCAAGCCTATTGACGTCAATGTAGGGCGTGATTCAGTGATTCGTCTTAGCTTCACTGCAGCACCTTACCTCATGCAGTCAACTAAGCAGGTTGGCCTTAGCCTTCGACCGGTTGCAGTCCAAGTGATTAAGCTTAACGAGTTCGGTGGTTCATCTGCAGAGGACTACGGCTTCTCTGCTGAAGAGGAAGGCTATGAGGCATTCAAGGAAGAGGCACCATTTGACAGTCTCGATGAAGATGAAGTAGAATCACGTAAGGCTGTTGGGGCCACTGATTTTTAATAATTACTAGGGAGTACCTAAGATGATTACTTTGGAAGAACTTGAGAACCGCATTGATAGTGCTCAAACTACTCTTGCTATGATGCAGGATGTTGTGCAGGGTCTTAAGACTAACATTGAGGAACTTAAAGAGGAACAAAAGGAACCTACTTTCGATCTCTATGATTGGAACCCATGCACCATTAAATTCCCTGATAATGTGCTGCAAGATATCAATTGTGACTTTGTTGCAGTCATGCTGATGCATAAGGATGTCTATAAGGAATACCGTGAAGATGAAGAAAGTATTCCTGTAGATGCCTCTAGTGTGCTAGATGGTAGCCTCTTTATTGGTTACATGTACTTTTCGCTTAATGATGATGAACCTACCTTCAAGTACCCTAATGGAAAGCCTATCTTTGATAAGGACAGTGAAGAGAAGCGAGATCCTAAGGATTATTACTTTAAGTACGTCTTTGGGTATATCTAATGACCACCCGCAGTGCAGCATACAGCAAAGCTAAAAGGCACAACGCGGGTACCTACAGATCAGGACTTGAGGAGAAGAATTCAGACTTCCTCAAGTCCTTTTCTATTGAGCCACACTATGAGGAACAGTACTTAGAGTATGTCGTTCCTCAGAGTACTCACAAGTATACCCCTGATTTCGTGTTGCCTAATGGCATCATTATAGAAACTAAGGGTGTCTGGGATGCTGAAGATAGGAAGAAGCATTTATTAATCCGTGAGCAACATCCTGAGTTAGATATTCGGTTTGTCTTTAGTAGAAGTAAGACGTACATTTATAAGGGATCGTCTACTACTTACGCTAGCTTCTGCAACAAGAACGGCATTAAGTTTGCCGATAAGCTAATCCCCGAAGAATGGCTTAAAGAGAAACCTAAAGATATCCCTGAGGGAATCTTGAAGAACAAGAATAATAACAATAACAACAAGAGAATTAATAAATGACTACTACCTTTAAGGAACCACTGATTGACTACCATAGAAACTTTGTTAAGTTCAAGTCTCGCAGTTCTACGAATTATCTGGTGGTTCACTGCAGCGCTACTCAAAATAAGCCTGAGTACACTTGGAAAACTATTGATCAAATGCATCGTCAAAAGGGATGGCTTGGTATAGGCTATCACTTTGTCATTCTTACGGATGGAGCTATTCAAAATGGCAGACCCCTTGAAGCTATTGGCAGTCACGTTCTGGGTTATAATGATGACAGTGTTGGCATTTGCCTTATTGGGGGGACTGATCGTAACGGTAAGTCTGTAGACAACTTTACAGAGAAGCAAAAGGAAGCTCTTAAGAAACTTTTAGACTGGCTTAAGAGTAAGTATCCTAAAGCTAAGGTCTTAGGGCATAGAGATTTCCCCGGGGTAGCTAAAGACTGCCCTTGCTTTGATGTTCAGTCGTGGTACGGCCGTGGTGCTGTCTACGTTACCTATGAAGATGCAAGTTCTCTTGATAGATGCAAGTTGTCTCAAGCTGATCTTAAGGAAGCCAATGGGACACTTGAGTTCACTAAAGGCGACTTAGTTCGTATTGCATAAAATCTCCACTACTAGAGAGAAGAATAAACTATGTGGGAGAAGGTAGCCATACTAGCAGTAGTCTTAGCTTTCATTACAGGTGTCATTGGTGGCAGGAAATATGAAAGCAATAAGTACACTGAAGAGCTTGTAGCTATTCAAGCTCAGAATGAAGTCAAACTAAAGGAGCTAACATCTAGGAAAGATGAAACAATTAGCCTTATCATTAAAAGTAAAGCTTCTGATGCTGCTGACTTGGCTGCCCTTACTAAACATGTTAATCGGGTGCAGTACAACCTCAGTAGCACCGATAGAAAGCTTCTCAGGGATGCCTCAGGAGCTAATGCAAAGTCAGTCGAAGCGTGTAGACAGTTACTCTCAGAGAGTGCAGGACTTCATAGAGAAGGCGTTGAATTACTCAGAGACCTCAACACAAGACTAGAAGCTTTTATCAAACTGAATACTCTAAAAAGAAGTAACTAATTCTGCGTCCATTCCCAACACAGTTCTTCTAAAGCTGTACCTAAAAAGTTGGAAGGAGGTGAGAGGTTCGATTCCTCATGGACGCTCCAAATACTCAGGCGATTGGTGAAATGGGTAGACACAAGAGACTTAAAATCTCTCGGAGAAATCCTTAGGGGTTCGAATCCCCTATCGCCTACCATAGTAAACACTAAAGGAAACCATAATTATGGAACCTATTGAACGTAAATCAGATTGGCATTATCCTGATGGAGATTCATATCGTGATGAACTCCATAGCAATCAGAAAGAGAAGTGGGAATATGAATATGAAGCCTTCCTAGATTCTGAAGATGATGCTGATGATGAGATTGATGAGGAGGATGATGAAGATGAGTGATGATCCTATCTCTAAGGTCTATTGCGTAGGTAACTCTAAAGCTATCATTCGTGCACGCTGGGATAACCTCTATACGTTTGAATTGGAGTATCCTCGTTTCATCCATAGTGAATTCATGACACACAGAATGTTCTCAAAGTCTGCCTCTAGCTCCCGTGCGGTACCTGTAGAGCGAACTATTCAGAATATCTTGAATGATCCTTGGGTGCCTTCGGATGTCTATAAGAATTGCAAGGGCATGCAAGGTAAAGATATTGTCAATGAAGAGGACTATGATATCTTTTGTGAAGAGTGGCAAGATGCTGCATTTAAGGCAATCGAGGTTGCTCATAAGATGATTGACAATGGGTTTCATAAGCAGCACATCAATCGCATCCTTGAGCCCTTCACTAAGATTAAAGTTATTGTCACTGCTACTGAGTGGAGCAATTTCTTTGATCTCCGGTTGTCTCCTGATGCTGATCCAGAGATCCAGCACCTTGCTAAGGCTATTAAGATGGCTATGGATGCCGTTAGCAACACCTACATTTATATCAATGTTCACGGGGGGCGTACGCTTCCATATGTGAACTTTGATGAGATGGATGCTATCGATGATCTGCGGATTCTCACACTTATCTCTGCTGCACGTTGTGCCCGAGTGTCTTACCTTAATCACGATGGGTCTAAGCCGGATATCCTAAAGGACCTTACTCTTGCTAAGCGGCTTATTGATAGTGGGCATATGACACCTTTTGAACATCAGTGCCGATACAGCTTTGATGCAGGCTTTCAATATAATCTTCGTGATTTCCAAAGTGCACGTTATATGCTAGATCATGGAATCGACCTTTCTGCATCATGAGCCCTGTCCTAAGTGTGGTTCTAGTGATGCTCTTGCTGTTTTTAGTGATGGTCATAGGTATTGCTATAGCTGTCTCTCTTATTTTAGACCTACTGGGTCTATAGACACTAATACACCTGATAGGGGGGTAAGAATGCCATCAAACATGATTCCTTTAGGGGAACTACAGATTTCTGCATTACCTGCCCGAGGTATCACTAAAGACACTTGTTCTAAACTTAAGTACTACGTTGGGGAGTATAAGGGTAACCCTTGTCAAGTGGCTTGCTACTATGATGACAAGGGTTCTCTTGTAGGCCAGAAACTGAGATTCCCTGATAAGTCTTTTGCTGTACTCGGGAAGATCTCAGGGTGCCTCTATGGCTCTCAGTTATGGTCTAGTGGTAAGAAACTGATCATTACTGAGGGTGAAGTGGATGCACTCACGGTCTCTCAGGTGCAAGGCAATAAGTGGCCTGTTGTGTCCATCCCTAATGGTGCTCAGGCTGCTAAGAAATCCCTTGAGGCTAACCTAGAGTACTTAGATAACTTTGAAGAGATCATCCTAATGTTTGATATGGATGATCCGGGACGGAAGGCATGTGAAGAGTGTGCAAAAATTCTCCCTTTGGGTAAAGCGTATATTGCTAATCTCCCTCTTAAGGATCCTAATGAGTGTCTTAAGGCTGGGAAATCAAGTGAAATTATCTCAGCCATATGGAACGCTAAGCCTTACAGACCTGACGGAATTGTTTCAGGTCAAGATCTCTATGAGAAGTGTGTGGAAGGTCTTGATAGTCTTAAAGACAGTGTACCCTACCCTTTACACGCTCTCCAAAGCAAGACCAATGGTGCTCGGCACGGTGAGCTATATGTCATCACCTCAGGATCAGGTATGGGCAAATCAACTCTCCTTAGAGAACTTGAGTTCTTCTTTGGTGTCACTAAAGGCGAGGCTTGTGGCGTTGTCGCTCTTGAAGAGTCTACAGCAAAGACAGGACTTGAACTTATGTCGCTATTTCTTAATAGACGTCTTATCCTTAACGTGGACAACGGCAGTGTACCTAAAGAGGAACTCAAGAGCGCATTTTATGCAACTATTGGCAACGGAAAGTTCTACCTGTACGATCACTTTGGATCGCTTGATTCTGGGAATCTGCTTAGTAAGCTTAGATACATGATCGTAGCTCTAGGATGCAAAAGAATCTTCCTAGACCATATCTCTATTGTTGTCTCTGGTATGGACAATACGGACGATGGTGGAGAACGTAAAGCTATTGACAAACTAATGACAAACCTTAGATCCCTTGTTGAAGAAACAGGGTGCACCATGTATGTCGTTAGTCACCTTAAGCGCCCCGATAAGAAGGGTCATGAAGAGGGTGCTCAGGTATCCTTAAGTCAACTTAGGGGCTCCGGTGCTATCGCTCAGCTTGCAGATATGGTAATTGGCCTTGAGAGGAACCAACAGGGTGACAACCCTAATGTCATGACTGTAAGGGTCTTAAAGAACCGCTTTAGTGGCCTGACTGGGGTAAGCGGTTATCTCTACTATGATTCTGAAACAGGTCGTCTTAAGGACTACGATTGTCCATTTGAGGATGACTTGGGTGACTGCCAATTCTAATTATTTATTGGCAAAGCTATTTAAGGAATAGAAAATGCTTCAACTATACGACAAACACATCATTACTGATATCGAAACCAATGGACTATTGGATACCGTAACTAAATTCTGGTGCGCATGGATCTACGATAGTGCCTCTCAGGAGTACAAAGGATATAAGGATCTCGATGAATACATTGATGCTCTTAATGTATATGGTACTAGCGGTTATAACTTGGTATTTCACAACGGTATCAAGTACGATGTCCCCTGTCTTAAGCGACTATCAGGTAAAGACTTTGTATTTGATCCTAGGGATTGTGTTATCGATACACTTGTCTTTGCTCGTCTAGTTTGGGGCAACATTAAAGATCTCGATATGGGCTTAATTCGTTCTGGGAGGCTTCCTAAGGATCTCTTTGGTTCCCATTCATTGAAAGCCTATGGCTATCGCATGCGTGAACTAAAGGGCACCTACGGGGAGACTGAGGAGGCTTGGGACAGCTTCTCAGAGGAGATGTACAAGTACAACCATCAGGACGTTGTGGTAACTAAGATGCTCTTTGATAAACTTATGGGCAAAGGTTATCCTTGGGAGGCTGTACAGCTTGAGCATGATATTGCTTGGGTGATGGCTAAGCAGGAACGTAATGGCTTTGTCTTTGATAAAGATAAAGCTGTAGCGTTGTACAGTAAGCTTGCAGGTCGAAGAGATGAGTTGACTAAAGAGCTTCAGGATAGTGTCCCTCCTCTGTTGACTGGCTATAAGACCTACAAGAGGGACAACGCTAAGCGAGGCATTAAGGCAGGGGTACAGTACCCAGTGTATGAAGCCTTTAATCCCAATAGTCGGCAACAGATTGCTAAGGTTCTCATTGAGCAAGGTTGGGAATCACAAGAGGTGACCGATACGGGATTGCCTAAGGTAGACGAAGAGACACTAAAGACTGCTATGAATATCCCAATGACTAGCAAGATCCTAGAGCTTCTCTTGTTGAATAAACGTATTGGCCAGCTTGCTGAGGGAAGCAATGCGTGGCTAAAGTTAATGAAGGAGGATCCTGATGGCTACATCCGTATTCACGGGAGTGTTAACCCTAATGGGGCTGTCACTGGCCGTGCAACTCATAGCTATCCTAATGTTGCACAAGTTCCTGCCAATAGAGCCTCCTACGGGGAGGTTTGCAGAGAACTATTCACTGTTCCACAAGGTTGGTATGAAGCTGGTATTGATGCTTCTGGGCTTGAGCTCCGCTGCCTTGGGCACTTCCTATCTCCTTATGATGAGGGGGCTTATGTAAAGGAGATCCTCTCAGGGGATATCCATACGCATAACCAAAAGATGGCAGGGCTTGCAACAAGAAACCAAGCTAAGACAATGTGCTACTGTTTAATCTACGGTGGCGGTGATGCCAAACTTGGGGAGGTCGTAGGGGGAGGAGCTAAGGAGGGTAAGGCACTCAAAGAGAAGTTCTTTAAGGCTATTCCTGCTTATAAAGACCTTGTAGACGATATCTCCAGTAGTCTTATTTCTTCCTCTGAGTGGATCGGAGGGGCACATAAAGTTAAGTGGCGTAAGCGTTGGCACCCTGATAGTCCTCAGCTTGAGATCACCCATTGTGTCTTGGGTTTGGACAGACGTGTTATCTATGTACGCTCTGAACACTCAGCTTTGAATACTCTATTGCAATCTGCAGGTGCTCTCATTTGTAAGAAATGGGTGTGTCTTGTAGAAGAGAATATGCGTAAGGCTGGCTATAGGCACAGCTGGGATGGAGACTTTGCCATGATGGCATGGATTCATGATGAGTGTCAGATAGCTTGTCGCACTAAGGAAATCGCAGAGGACTGTGTAAGGATTGCTCAGGAATCCATGAGACAAACTCAGGAATTCTTTGGGTTCCGTTGTCAACTTGATACTGAAGGAAAGATTGGCTGTAACTGGGCAGAGTGCCACTAGTATGGCAGCTTGTCATTAATTACTACTATGGAAAACACTGGTATGACTAAAGAAACTAAGGCAGCACTGCTGCGTGACTACAAGGCTCCTAAGGAACCTCTTAATCACATTCACATTGCGTGGAAGTGGAAGGTTAAACATGATGAGTATGGGACTGTCCCTGCTTATGGGGCTGTAGTCTCCCTCAACGGCAAGATTATTCTTAACTATGAGCCAGAGCCTGAGACTTGGAAGGATTGGTCTCCTGAAGAGATCATTCATGACTTGCTCCTAAAGCTTGGCTATAGTGTGACTTCGGATGTAACTACTGAGGATGATGAAGAGGGAGAGAACCGTGAAGATGCCTAAGTATTTCTATACAGAAGAGAAGAGTACTGGGGAGATTATTGTTCACAAGCGTAACGCTGAGATGAGTAACTACTGCAGTGCTCTTGCTTACATTGGTGAAGTCCATCCTAAACTTCAGTCAGACTATTGTCGATACAATGCACGAATGATTGCTGAGATGGCCTCCCGAGGTCACATTACGTCAATCAATAAGTACATTCGACAGGCAGGCAATCGATGGCTGCTTACTCGTTCTGGCGCTGAGCTTGCATCATCCTATGAGCGCTACTAAAGAATACATTGGGCTGATAGACGGAGATCTATTGGCCTATAAAGCCTCTTCAGCTGTCCAAAAGGATATCTATTGGGGAGATGGTCTATATACTTGTCATGCTTATTTGGATGATGCAATAGATCAATTTGAAGAGATTATTGGTGGTATTAAAGGTATGCTAAAGACAAACCATAATGTCGAAATGAATGACTATTCATTTGTTTTTAGTGACCCTAATGATAACTTTAGGAAGCACTTAATGCCTGATTATAAAAACAACAGGCTTGATAAAAGAAAGCCTACTTGCTACTATGGATTAGTGGGTTGGATCAGAAATAACTATGAATCTAAATCTAGTGAATCTCTAGAAGCTGATGATGTAATAGGTATTAATAGTACCCCTGATACAACCTTAATTGTGTCACTGGATAAGGATTTCAAAACTCTTCCTACTCATTTCTATAGAGTAAATGAAGATCAAATCTATTGGCTTGACGAAGATAAAGCTAACTATTGGCATATGTTTCAGACACTAGTAGGAGACACTGCTGATGGCTATAAAGGTTGCCCCGGTATTGGAGCAGTAAGAGCAGAGAGGATCCTTAAGGATGTCCCTCAGGATAAACTATGGGAGACTGTAGTTAATACCTACAAGAAAGCTGGCCTTACTGAAGATGATGCTTTGCTGCAAGCTAGAATGGCCTATATTCTTCGACAAGGGGACACTAAAGATACCCTTTGGACACCTGATAAAATCGTCCCTATTAAGACGACAGATAGTTGATAATAAATTCACCCCACTAGGAGATAGATAATCGTGAAAGACGAATCTATGAAAATTGATATCAAAGATACCACTAAAAGTGATCCTGATGAACCCCTCTTCGACAACTTTCCAGCTGTCCCGAAAGACTTGTTGGAGGGACTTCAGAAGATCTTTGATGTACGCAAGATGATCCGCTATAAGCCTACCATTGATTACTGTGGTGGCGTACAGGATGTACTTGACTTCCTTGAAAATAAGTTCAATGAACAAAACCATATAGGTGATTAAAATCGGTTCACTGTTTTCAAAGCCTAAGACACCTGAAGTGAAAGTTCAGGCACCTGCCTTAGATAACCCTGTAGTTGAACCTCAGGAACCGGAGCTTGGTGCTCAGGAGACTGAAGAACAGAAGGCTCGTAAGGGTAAGAAAGGTCTTAAGGTATCCTTAGACAAAGCTAAGGGTGTAGGCACTAACGTAATGTAAAAAATTAAAAAAGGATGACGAATACTATGGGGGACTATAGGGGGTCTATAGGTAAACTTTATGTTAAACCTATTGTAGACTTAAAGACAGCTATGGAGGCTCTAGATAAATGTATGGAATCTATTATAGATAATCCTAATAATTTATCCTTCATAAGAAACTTAGATAAAGACTATATTAGGTCTTTTGTTAAAGATGTAGTATTGAATAATAACCAATATGATTATCGTATTATTGGTTTCTATGGTCAATCTGCAGATGAACTAGTGGGATGCTGTTTGTTATCCTATGGTTACCCTTGGTATTCTGATAAGCAAAGAATCCTTAATGAAGAATGGACTGTATCTTTTAAAAGAGGAGCAGGCATTGCTAGAGCGTTGTCTGATTATTTAATTGATTGTCTAAAGAATGATGAGTGTGACTATATTCAAACTGGGAGTGTCAATGATTGGTGTGCTCCTATGTTAAAGAATAGTTATGTCTCTAAAGGATTCCATATTTATAATTGCTATTATTTAAGTATAGAGGATATTAATGTGCTTTTTCAGTAAAATCACTAAACCCTTTAAGAAAGTAATTAATGTAGCCACTGGTGGCCTTATTGGTGGTTACAGTAACTCTGGTCAATCGACTACTGAAGCGCCTGCTCCTGAGTTAGGGTTTGTTAATGCAGATACGTCTAACACTACTGAAGCAGAATCAGAGAAGCAACAGTTAACTAAAGGAAAGAAGAGAGGCAAGAAGTCTCTTAAGGTTAACATTAGTGGTGCCGGGGGTACGGGACGTAATATTGTGTAATAATGGCAGAAACTAAACTAGATAATCAAACTGCTGAAGGTGCACAAAAGGTATACGAAAGATTGTCTACGGACAGAGATCAGTATACCCAGAGAGCAGAGAAGAATGCTACCTATACTATCCCTCAGTTGTTCCCTAAGGAATCTGACGATGGTGGCACTGCCTATACGACACCTTATAATTCTATTGGGGCTAGAGGTCTCAATAACTTAGCATCTAAGTTGTTGTTATCTTTGCTTCCCCCGGGTCAGCCTTTCTTTAGACTTGGGTTAGATACTGCATCTAATGAGGCACTACAGGCATCTGGCAATGATCAGGTTAAGGATACCATAGAGTACGGCTTGTCTATGATGGAGGCTGCTATGGTGAAGTATATGGAGCATAATGGTCTTAGACCTACGCTCTTTGAGTGCATCAAACAGCTCATTATTGCTGGCAATGCGTTGCTCTTTTTGCCTCCTCTAGAGGGTGGCATGAAGTGCTACACTCTCAGAAACTTTGTAGTTGAAAGAGATGCTATCGGCAATGTACTTCAGATTGTCGCTAGAGATACTTTAGCTCAGGGGACTATCCCTCCGAGTATCTTAAGTCTCTTAGGCAATGCAGGTAATGAGGTTAATCGTTCTGAGAAGGTTAACATCTACACTCATACCTATCTTGTCCGTGGGGATACCTTAGAGGAATCCACTTGGGAATCCTATCAGGAAGTAAATAATACCATTATCCCCGGATCAGAACAGACGTATCCCTATGGCAAATGTCCTTGGATCCCTGTGAGATTCACTAAGAAAGATGGGGAATCCTATGGTCGATCCTTTGTTGAAGATTACCTTGGTGACTTGATCTCTTTAGAGAACCTTCAGCATGCCATTAACGATATGGCTATGATTTGTGCTAAGGTATTGTACCTAGTGTCTCCTTCCTGTCAGACTAACATTAAGGCTCTTACTAAAGCTGAGAATGGGGCTTTCGTAAGAGGTCGACAGGACGATATTGTTGCAATGCAGACAAACAAACAGACTGACCTTCAGGGCTGCTATGCGGTATCTCAGGGTATCGAACAGAGATTGTCTTATTGCTTCATGTTGTCTAGTACTACTGCTCAAATCACAAGAGATCGTGTGACAGCAGAAGAAATCAGATATATGGCTCAGGAACTTGAGGATACCTTAGGGGGTGTCTATAGTCTCCTGTCTCAGGAACTTCAGTTGCCTTTAGTGTCCTGTATCTTCAATCAGATGCAGTCTAATGGCAGCCTTCCGACTATCTCTGAGAAGTTCGCTACGATTGAACCTACGGTCATCACTGGTGTTGATGCCTTGGGTCGTGGTCATGACTTTGCTAACTTGTCTCAGGCACTTCAGATACTTGCTCAGTTCCCTGATATCATGCAGATGATCAATCAGCAGAACTTAGCTATGCGTATCTTCACGAGTGCTCAGATTGATGCTACGGGTCTCGTTAAGTCTCCTGAACAGGTTGCTAAGGAACAGCAGGCAATGATGGAACAGTATGCTGCCCAGCAGGGTATTGATGCTCAGGCTCAGATGGCAGTAGATAACAACAAAGCTCAACAGGAACAGGGGGTGTAACAGGTGAGCGAAGAAACAACAAACTTGAACAGTGATGGTCTTAGTGTCGACAATGGTGTCGATATTATGATCTCAGGTACTCAGCAGCTTACCCTTGATGGTGATGAAGCTACGGGTATGCTTAAGGATGGCGGCAGTAATGATGCTGTCCCTATGGGTGAGCCTTCTGAAGGCGAACATCAGGGTGAACCTCAGGCAGAACCACAACAGGGGGAACCTCAGGTTGCCCTTAATGATAAGATTGAGAAGCACACGAAAACCTTAGATGCCCTTGGTAAGGATCTTAAGGCTAAAGGTGTGGACTTCAATCAGGCCATTAAGGAATACAATGAGTATGGTGCCTTGTCTAGTAAGACTATGGCTGACCTTGCTCAGGCAGGTTATCCTTCAGAGGTCATTGAGGGTTTCATTGAATCCCGACAGAATCTTGAGAGTGAGTTCACTAATGCTGTCTATAGTGCGGCAGGTGGAGAACAGGCGTACAACAAGGTTATTGAGTGGGCACAAGGAAACCTCTCTAATAAGGTTCTGAGTTCCTTTAATCGAGCTATTGACAACAACAATCTTGAAGCTGTTACTCTTATGTTTGAGGGTATGAAAGCTAAGATGATTGCTAAGCAAGGAACACGTAATCCTACTATTATGGGTGGTGGGGTTACTACGGGTGGCTATAAGGGCTTCTCAAGTAAGCAGGAAGTAGTGGAGGCTATGAGTGACCCCCGCTATGGTGCTGACCCCAGTTACACTAGAGCTATCGAAATGAAGATGTACTATACTCAGTTGTAACGTACCCATAATAAAAACATTTCCTAATAACAATAAAATAACTACAATAAGAATATAATAATATGGCTGCGTTAAACGCTACTTCTATTTCTAATCCTGGTCAGAATCTGAGCGCTGGTGATCGTGATGAGCTGTTCATGAAGATCTTCTCTGGTGAAGTCCTTACGGCTTTCACGAGAACGTCTGTCATGATGGATAAGCAGATTGTCCGAACGATTCCTCACGGTCGTTCTGCTAGCTTCGCTGTCATGGGTCGTACTCATGCTAAGTATCTTACCCCGGGTAACTCCTTAGATGATCAGCGTAAGAAGATGGAGAACACGGAGCGAGTGATTGCTATCGATGGTCTCCTCACGGCTGATGCTCTTATCACGGATATCGATGATGCAATGAATCACTATGATGTCCGTACGGAATACTCGAAGCAGCTTGGTGAAGCTCTTGCTCAGGCTTTCGACTGTGCCTCTATCAATGAACTTGCTAACACGGGTGCTAAGACTGCCGCGGGTATGCCTGAGAACATCCCTGATAATACTACTCTTGGAAATCCGGGCACGGGCAAGGCATTTGAGTATGTTACGGGTAAGGATGAAGCTACGACTGTGGAGTATGGCAACATCCTCCTGCAGGGTCTGATTGATGCCCGTGCTCAGTTTACGAAGAATTGGGTTCCGGCAGGTGACCGTTATTTCCTTGTCTCCCCCGAAGGTTATTCGGCTATCTGCCGTGCCCTTATGCCGGATGCTGCTAACTTTGCTGCTATCTTTGATCCGAATACGGGTCGACTTCAGAATGTCTGTGGCTTCCAGATTGTGGAAACCCCGAACTTCCTGAACAATGGTGTTGGTGGTAAGCATGCTCTTAAGGAACAGATCTCTACGGCTGTCCTTCAGGGTATTGCGTTCCACCGTTCCGCTGTGGGTGCCCTTAAGCTGAAGGATCTCGCTATGGAACGTGCTCGCAGAGCTGAATATCAGGCTGATCAGATCATCGCTAAGATGGCTGTGGGTCACGGTGGCCTTCGTCCTGAAGCCGTGGGTCTCTTCGTTAAGACTGCTCAGGTTGGTGCGTAATGTACTCGGAATCCGACATTAAGGATTCCTATTTCTATGTCAACGGGGGTTCTAAGAAAGGCTCCCGTTTGACTGTAGAAGAAAAGATTAAATTAGGTTTGATTAAAGCCCCAACTGAAGTCAAACCTAAGGTAGTCTCTAGGAAGCCTAAGATCCCTGCAGCTCCCAAATAATACATAATAACAACTATAAAATACTACTACAAAGGATAAATTATGATTGTCACTCCTTCTAACAAACTAGATGCAGTGAATGAGATTTTATCTGCTGTAGGCTCTAGTCCCGTTAACTCACTTGAAGATGAACTGAATGTAGACGTTCTGAATGCAGTGAGGATTCTCGATAGTGTCTCTAAAGAGATTCAATCAAGAGGATGGGACTTTAATATTGAAGATTCAGTAGCTTTATTGCCGGACGCTGATACTAACTTAGTTCCCTGCCCTAATAATTATCTTAGGTTTGTCAGCAGTGGTTATAAGTTGATCAGACGATCCGGCTATTTTTTCGACATTCTTTCGCAGACCAATGAGTTCCCTGAGGGTTTGACTTTAGATACTCTGGTTAGAGGATTAGACTTTGAGGAGTTACCTGAGGTATTCCGTAAGTTCATTACTTGTCGTGCAGCTAGAATCTTCCAGATGAGATATCTTACTTCAGATGGCCTGAATACGCATCTGATGACTGAGGAATCTAGTGCCTATGCAGATATCATTGACTATGATCTAACTACGGGTAACTATAATATCCTCAATGATGACCAATACATTTCTCAGTATATTCAGAGGAGCTAATAGGGATGCCATTAGTATCGCAATCAACAGTATCCTATAAGGGTGGCGTATCTCAGCAACCGGATATCATTAGGTTTGCTGATCAGGTAGAGGAGCAGATCAATGGTTTCTCTAGTGAAGTTGATGGCTTGCAAAAGAGACCTCCTACAGTTCACATTAAGAGACTTGGGGACAGAGTAGATCCACTCACTACTAAGTATCATGTCATTAACAGAGACGAGACTGAGCAGTATATCTTAGGTATGTCCAGCGGGTCTCTAAAGGTATGGGATTTTAAAGGTAATGAAAAGAAAGTTGTTATTGACAATGATGCTAGTTATCTTAATGTCACGGACGCTAATGATGAATTTAGAGCAGTCACTGTTGCAGACTATACGTTCATTCTGAACCGTAGTAAAACCGTTGGTATGTCTAGTTCTACTACCCCTCAAAAGGGTCAGGACACTGCACTAGCGTACATTAAGAATGCCTCCTATGCTAAGACCTATGCTCTCTTTATGGGCGGTACCTTCATGTGTGGTGTCATTACCCCTGATGGTGGTGAAGCTAAGCAGGCTGTACAGACTACCTCTGCGTACATTGCAGAGAAACTTGTAGACTTAGCTACAGGTTCTCAGGGTGCTGATAAAGGAGCAACTACCTATGATTGGCTATTAGGACAGGTTGGCGGCAGAGCCTCTATGGGGTTCGCTAAGAATCCTAATTTCAACTTTAGTAATTATAACTTCAAAGTCTTTGGTGATTCCGTAGTTTCCATCCAATCTAAGACTGGCCGGAATATGCCTAATGTTGTTGTTAAGGATGGCTTTGGCAACACTAATGCATATGTCTTGAAGGGTTACGTTAACAGTGTCTCTAAGCTTCCCCCTGCTGCTCCTGATGGTTACATCATGCGCATTAAGGGTGAATCTAACTCGGTTGATGATGACTACTATGTTAACTACAATGAAGGTAAGAATACGTGGCTAGAGTGTGCCGCACCAAACATTCAGTATAAATTTGATTACTCTAGTATGCCTCATGCTCTCGTAAGAGAATCTGATGGCTCCTTCCACTTCAAAAGACTTACTTGGACTGATAGAGCAGTAGGTGATGAGGACAGCAATCCTGAGCCTAGCTTCGTAGGGGAAACGCTGAATGATATGTTCTTCTACAGAAATCGCTTAGGGTTCATCAGTGGTGAAAATGTTATCCTCAGTGCTTCTGCTGATTTCTTTAATTTCTGGTTTAGATCAGCAGCTACTATTGCTGATACTGATCCAATTGACCTTGCTGTATCTTCAAACAAAGTCTGTATTCTAACACACGCAGTACCATTCAGCAGGGAACTAATGTTGTTCTCTAGAGAGGGACAATTTGTTCTCTCTAGCGATGGCGTAATGACCCCTAAGAGTGCTAAGGTTGATCAAATCACTTCCTTTGATTACAGTGATGGTGCTCAGCCTTTAGGTGTAGGACAAAGTATTTTCTTTATCTCTAACAGAGTTAACTATTGCTCTCTTATGAGATACTATACGGTACAGGACGTAGCTGATCTTAAGGATGCTGAGGATGTAGCTGCACATGTTCCTACGTATATTCCTAAGGGAATCTTTAGGCTCTCTGGTAATACTTCAGCCAATGTAATCACACTATGTTCACGTACTCATCCTAACACTGTATGGATCTTTAAGTACATCATTCAGAATTCCCAGAGTCTGCAGCAGTCATGGTGCAAATGGACGTTCCGATATGAAGGTACTCAGGTCTTACTTGCAGAGTTCGTAGGCTCTGAAATCTACTTCCTTATTAACACTGATGGCGGACTGTTCTTAGAGAAGAGCAGGCTTACAGGTCAGGCAGTAGACTTCTCTGATGAGCCTGTAAGATACTTTATGGATCGTAAGGTACGCTATGTCATCCCTGCTACTAATAAGTACAGTGACTACAATGACTATACCGAGGTCTCCCTAAAGGATGTCTATGGTGCTGTTCCTAAGATTGGCTCAGCTACGTATTGTCTAGTTGGTACTGATGGCTACTATCATCAGGTATCCTCTTGGGATGATAATGGTGTCTTTAAGGTGACCGGTGATCTCAGAGGCATGACTTACTTCGTAGGCAGGCAATATGAATTTGATGTTGTATTGTCTAGACCAATGATTAAGAAAACTACTTCTGACGGTGCTACGATCTCTGAAGATGAAGGCAGATTACAACTGAGATACTATTGGTTTAACTATAGTAACTCCGGTACCTTTGATGTGTCTGTAGACAACGATGTCAAGAATAAGCACTTCAAGTACACTTGTACATCTAAGGTCTTAAGTGAATCTCCATTAGTCTTAGGATCCTATAGAGTAGCAACAGGTAAGTTTAAGTTCCCTGTGCAGGACAATAGTACTGAGGTTAAGATTACAGTTACTTCAGATAATCCGTTGCCTGTGAACCTTATCTCTGGTGGTTGGGAAGGATATTATATTCGGAGGAATAGTCAGACGTGAGAAAGGGATTAACTCTTAAGAAAGCTATGGTTGGTGCTTTGCCTAGTATGGCGCCTATGGAGCAGGAGATTGGTAAAGGTCTTGTTATGGCTACTCTGTCTCTGCCTGAGGCACCTATTGAAGTAGAGAATTTCCTGTGGGCAGGCTGTTACGTTAGAACCATTCTCTTGAGAAAGGGTGAGATTGGTGCAGGTGCTTTCATTAAGATTCCTACAGTGGTTATCGTTAGTGGGGACTGTAAGGTTGTCGTAGGGGATCACCTAGAGGAGATCTCTGGCTATTCTGTATTGAAAGGTATGGATGGCCGTAGGCAGGTCTTTAGTGCCTTTGAGGACACCTACATTACAATGTTCTTTGCTAGTAACGCATCTACTGTAGAGGAAGCAGAGAAAGAGTTTACTGATGAGTGGCAGTTATTAACTAACAATAGAGAGGAACTATGTCAGGAATAATTGCTGCAGGTGCAGTAATCGGTGCAGTTGCAGGTGGTGGCAGTTCCCTGTGGCAGAAATCAAAGTACAACAGATCTCTCACTAAAGCATTCAAGAAACAGATGTACTATGCTCAGATGAACTACAATTGGAATCAGAACCAATTGACTAGACAAGAGCAGAGTGCCTATGATAATGCTGTGAGCAACTTATTTCAGTTGTCTTATAACGCCTTGCAGAATAACGCTACAGTTGAAGCTTCTCTAGCTGAGACAGGTTACGAAGGGCGAACTGCAGGACAAATCAAAAGATCAATCTCAGGTGCAGTGTTGCGACAAAAGACTGCTCTTAAGGATGCCTATGAGACTGATGTAACTAACATTAGATCTCAGAAGGATGCTCTATATGTCCAGATGAAGAATTCTGTAGAGCAGGCTAGAGATCAACTCAAGAGCCAATATAAGGGTGGCATGAGCTACGTTATGGAATTCCTCGATAGTTCTGCTAAAGGTGCAGCTATTGGTGCAGCTACAGCAGGCGCGGGCAGCGCTCTTGCAGGTGCTGCAGGTACCGTAGGTGGTACTGGTGGTACCATTGCGGGTACTGTGGGTGGAGAGACGGTTGTTGCAGGTACCTCTAGTGTTGGGGGTTCTGCGGGTCTCTCTGGTATTGCAGGTGCGAATGTCTTAGGTACATCTACTGCAGGTGTTACTACTTCTTCGTCTACTATGGGTACCGGTACTAGCTTCATGAATAACTTTATAGCTAACTACAGCACCATTAAGACACAAAACCAAGGCATGTTTAACTTCCTTGATTACATGCAGAACTTTACAGGTGCGATGAATCAGGGGTATAACCGTAGAGGTTCCTATGGAGGTTATTACTACTAATGGCTTATAAGAATACAGCAGGTACTACGTCCATTGCTAATGAGATGGATACTTGGAGGTACTTCAATTCTGGCTTAGCTAAGCTCGGGGAATATAAGGGTGCAAACCTTAACATTGATTCTTCTAAAGTTACTGCAGACCTCGAAGGTGACTGGGTGAATGCTTTAGGTCTAGCTTTTAAGCAGGCATCTAAAGACTTCGATCAGTATCAGATTGATGAAGCAAAGCGGCAACAGGTAAAGAAGAAAGAAGTAGAGGACTTAGCTGATAAGTATTTCCAAAGTCATTCTATTGAGCAGTATCAGCAGGATATCAAGAATAATCGTATTCCGTTTCAGGACAATCCATTTGCTATGTCTAGACTTAAGTATCTGCATGGTCGAATGGCATACAACCTGACCTATCAGGACTTTGTTAATGAACAGGTTAATACGAATAAGCTTGCTGGTAAGTCTCAGGTTGAAGTAGATTCAGAGTTCTATCAGTACGCTAAAGAGAGCCAAAAGGATCTTGCTGATTCCTTTGGTTACTCTATGGATGATGAGTTCTTTAAGGAGGGTTTCTTTGAGACTTCTCCTGAGGGTCGTCTAAAGGTAATCGCTCAGAAGGAAGCTGTAGAGGATAAATGGGAAACTGAGAAATCTCTTATTGCTGATTCCTCTAACATTGCTACGATCATTAATTCAGGGTCACCTAATGCAGGTCAAGCTTTCCTGAATTACCTTGATCAAATGGGGAGAACTACGGGGGCTAACTATTCCCCTGAGATGCAATATAAGCTTCTCAACAACGCTTTCCAGATGGCCTCTAAGTCTCGCTATGGTTCTCAGCTTATTGAGAGTATTGCAGATAAAGAGATTCCATTTATCAAAGGGACTACCTTTAGAGAGCTATTGGGTGAGGATAACCTTAAGGCATGGCTTGTCAATGCAGAGACTGTAAAGGCTACTGACAATGCTATGGAGTTCTCTCATTGGTGTGATGATATTGACAAGTACGTTGAGGATGGCAACTATGTTCTCCTCAGCCAACTTAAGGATGAAGAGTATCTCTCCAATAACAATGTAGAGACACCTAGAACTAAGTACCTTGATCAGGCAATCAGGAACGCTAAGAGAACTGCTCAGGCTAACCTTAAGGCCGCTGGGAAGGTGCGGGGGGATGCTCTCTATGAAGAGTACCTTGGGGATACTCTTAAGGCTAACCTTGCTGGTACTGCGGTTCCTACTGAGGAGGCTTTTAGGAAAGTTCTTCAGGATGCAGGGATCTCTCTGAATTCCAATGATATGAAGGTTATTGGGCAAGGGTTTGTCCAGAAGATCTTCACTGGGGGTGACCCAAAGAAGACCTCAATGCTACTCACTATGGCTACCTCTAAGGGTACCCCTAATTCCATTAGAGAGCCTGTCACTGAGATGCTTAAAGAGTACTATCAGGACTTAGATCATAGACTTAATGAAATTGCTATGACTGGTAAGATCTCATCTAAGGATGCTGTAGATTTACTTACGGATAAGGAAGCAGGCGACTTCCAGTATAATATTCCGGGTCAAGCTAGAGCAATCTCTATCTCAGGGTTATCCCCAGGGTTCCAAACTTTAATGAGCCTCTATAGTACTAATCCTTCAGCAGTACGACAGATTCTCACTAATGGCACCTATGGTGACACTCGTGTATACTCCCAGTTGTCTACTGTAGATATGGCTATCAGGCTTGGTAAGAATCCCCTTCAGGTTCTCGCTTCTGCTCAGGCTTTTAAGGCTCAGCAACAGAGAAAGGCACTAGAATCAGGCGTTCCTTTAGAGCAGCTATTGCCTAGATTCAGAGTAGACAGGAATGAGATTCAGGGTTTAGTTGGCACTGGGGGTCTCAACAGAGCTACTACGGATATGTTGGATACTCTTGTGTGGGCTGAGATTCGAGCCTATAAGGATGCCAATCCTACAGATGATACCTCTATCAGTAAGCTTGGTAAGGCCGCTATGGAAAAGGTAGCCAATGAATTCGTAGGTGTCCGTGGCTTTGTTCTTCCAATTGCTTCTATTCAGCAGGGGTTAGGTGAGGTTGGAGTTACCCCTCAGTCTCCTGAGGATCTAGCTAAGTATGCCAATGAGGTCTTTAAAGACTACATGAGTGAGAGAGGTCTTAATACACCTATGCTTTATGATAGTTCTTTCTATGATGTCAATAGAGATAATATTTCTGTAGTTGCTCTTGATGGTACTGAGAATATGGTTATTCCTATGAAGGACTTCACTGCTAGAATTAAAGCTAAGATTGTTAAGAATATTGAGGAGGGTTCCAAGTTTAAATGGCCGACAATTCATACGTTCCGGTAGACACTGGGGAATATCCTGTAGCTAACCTAGGGAGGTTCTTAGGAGCCTCTAAGCCTCAGTATGAAGCCTATGTAACTACTACTCCTATTGAGAACATTCCTGAAAAGGATGTACTTAAGGGAGACACTAAGAGTTATAGTCTCTTTAACTTTAACGAGAGTGCTTTTGTAGATGGTGTTAAGGTTTCCCCTATTGGAATGTGGGTTCGCAGAGGGGGATTTACTACCAAGAAATATGAGCCTACCGAAGAAGAGAAGGATGAACTGTATAAGCAGTTCAATTATGACAAAGATGATATTGACTTTGTTTTAGATAATGCTTCTTCTATGGAGGACGTTAAGAGGAATGCAGACTTACTTGCAGAGAACCGAAGGGTTGAAGCTCAGTTTGCGAATAGTCCTTGGTATATGTCTTTAGTGGGGGGCTTAGGGAGTGCTGTAGGTAATCCAGTGGATATTGTTACTACGGTTGCTTCAGTTGTTGCTCCTCCTATTGGTGTCTCCTCTAAGGTAGCTTTAGGTGCCACTAAGGTCACTGCTAATGTTGTCTCAGGTGTAGCAGCTAATCAGCTTCAGGATTACGTTACAGGTATTCATCATGATGTCTGGGCAGACGTTGGTGCTATTGCAGGTCTTACGTTAGGCTTTGAGGGACTAGGCAAAGGTTTACGTACAGTCTCTCAAGTTAACCGTAAGGTTGCTATAGCTCATGATGCTATGCTAAAGGGTGAGAAACCCCCTGAGGATGTTGTCTTTACCCCTATCGAGAGAACACTTGCTAATAAGACTTTACCTCTTGCTAGAAAGATGAATGACCTTAGAGAACAGCTTACCTCTAAGTTGCCTTCAGTTGAATTCAAACAGAAGCTATTGTCTTATAGAGATAAATCTGAGGATCTTAAGGAATACATTGGTAACCTCACTCATTGGGAACAAGGTATACGTACTGATGAAGGTTTTAAGCAGAGACTGAATAGCCCTGCTAAGAATACTCTCTTTGATGAAGTAGAGGGCCTTATGGTTGAAACAGATAGCCTCATGAATACCCTTCCTCATGATGTACAGAAGTTATCCAACAGGTACGGAAGAGAGGAGACTAATGAGTTCCTTTATGACAAGATTGGTGGCTATGATGTCTCTAAGAATCCACTTAGTAAAGATCCTGAAGCTGTAGCACTGGCCGATAGAATTTCAGATACCTATAGACACCGTGGCCTTAAGCTGCATCATCTTGGTCTAGTTGATGCTGCCTATAGAATTGGTAAGTATGTTCCAGTAGTTATTGACAAATGGAAGATGCATGACTTCCTGCTTAGAGTAGGTGGAGATGAGCAGGCAGGTATCTATCTTCAGAGTTACCTCTATACAGGCGTAACTCGTTCCGCAGAAAGGCTTGCAGAGTTTCGTAGGATTTGGAAAGAGGAACTACAGGCTCAGGCAGAGAAGGAAGCTAAGAAAGCCGAAGCTCAGGGACTTGAAGTAAACAAAGTAAAGCTTACTCCTGAGGAAGAAGATATTCAATTCAATGCGTGGCTCTGGGATGAAGCTAGAAAGGCAGGATATGGATATAGAGATCAGAATCACTCTGGTCACTCTGTAGACAACTTTAGTGATGATGCTAGAGACTTCTCTTTTCAGAAACGAAGGATGCCTTGGGATACCTCTTATAAAGATCATTCTGGCTTCTCTCTGAATAAACTCAGAGGAGATATTGTTGATGTCTCTGGCAGATACTTTAATCGTACTGCGGGGTTACTTGCAGAGAAACGAGTATACAACAGAGACTTCTCAGAGGGACTTGAGCATATCAATAAGATGGCTGATGACTATTGGGTAAAGAATACCAATAGACGTCCTGAGGGTGAGGATGAACTTCGTGAGGCTCTTAATGTCATGCATAGGCGTGCCTATGGTATGGCTATTAATCCCAACAGAGCTAACTTCACTACTGGGGATGCTCTTGCAGATATCATGAAGCAGTTAGCTTTCTCCTCCTTTGGTACTCTCATGGGTATCCTTAACTACGGTGAAGTTGGAGCAGCATTTCAGGCATATGGTGCAGGTGCTCTCATTAGAATGATCCCAGGGGTACATGAGACTGTCCAAAGATGGGGCAACGGTTTATTCACTAAGAATGATATTACCGCTATTAAGGATCACCTTATTGGCAGGGAACTTTATGATACCTTAGATGCCTCAGAGATCATGAGGCGTAACGCAGAGAAATATCGTAACATTAATCCCTATATGGCTAAGGCTGTAGGGATCTTTAATGTTATTGCAGACTACTCCCCTGCTGCTCAGATTCAGAGGTACACTAATAACACTATCATTGATACAGTCGTTAGTTGCTTCCTTGGGGAGTTCATGCAGAAGGCTTATGGGCGTACTGCGGCTCACAGAGGATTCCTTAGAGATATCGATCTTAAGAGAGTAGGGATTACTAAAGCTGATCTTGATTATACCCTAATGGCTAGCAAGAGATTCTTTAGGTACGATGAGACAGCTAAGACACCTATGCTCAAGAAAGGTACACGATTGGCTGACTTCAGAGATGACGATAAAGCTATGAGTGTATTGCGTAAGCTCACTAACTACGTTATTGAGGAGACCCTTCAGAGACGCAAATTAGATGATGTCTTTACGTGGCAGGTAGCTAATAATCCTGTAGTGTCTATGGCTCTCCAGTTTAAGACCTTCGCAGTGCAGTCCTATAATAAGCGTTTCGTTAAACTAATGAACCGCTGGGAAGAAGAGGGTAACCTTGCTGCATTGAATAGCTATCTCGCCTCTAGTGCTCTTACAGGTGCAATTACGTTAGCTCAGGTTAACCTTAGAGCCTTGGGTATGGAGGATGAAGCTAAAGAGCAGTACCTTCAGAACACCTTAGGTATTGGCTCTATAGATGACTTGAGTGACCCTGATGCACTTACTACATTCTTGATGCAGGCATTCTTTAATAGAAACCCCTATACAGCCTCTATGGCTCTTGCATTGAATTCTGTAGGTATTGGTACATCAGCTAAGACTACAGCTCAAACTAGAGATACCTTAGGTGAAGATTCTAACTACATCAAGTGGAATGGTATCGCTAATACTGTCTTAGATATGTTCCCTGCATTGCGCTATGGCGAATCTCTTGCCTTTGGTGGCTTGGGTACATACAGCAGAATTCAGGATATGGTTCTTAATGATTCTACCTATAAGGATCGAAGGGATATCGCTAGGTATATCAAGCGGTCTACATCAACTATCCCAAATATACCGGGGATAACTAATGCAATTAAGTCCTTCGTTAATGACGATCTAGAGGACTACAAATATGGATATTAATATTTAATGGCTTCCACTATTATCATCTATGCGGGGGACGGTACTAGAACTGACTTTACAGTTCCCTTTGATTATCTAAAGAAGTCTTTCGTTACTGTACGATTAGGCACTGGCAATACTCTTACTGGGGGTGACTATGGTGACACTGACAGTGACTATTACTTCCTAGATAAAACTACGATTAGACTTAAGGTAGCTCCTGCATCAGGAGAATCCTTAACAATCCGAAGATATACCTCAGCTACTGAACGAGTAGTCACCTTTAAGGATGCCTCCATTCTTAAGGCTACTGATTTGGATACGTCTCAGGTGCAGGCATTTCATATCGCTGAAGAAGGTCGAGATATCCTTGAGGATTCCCTTAGTGTCAACCTAGAGGGAAACTGGGACGCTAAGGGTAAACGTATCATCAATGTAGGTACTCCTGAAGCTGATTCTGATGCTATGACCTATGGTGTCTATAAGACTGATGCTAAGGGCGCCTATCAGGCTAAGCTAGATGCTGAGGCCGCTAGGGATGTCGCTAAGGTCTCTGAGACGAACGCTAAGGCTTCTGAAGTTAAGGCTAAGGAGTCTGAGGTAACCGCTAAGGCTTCTGCGGGTACTGCAGTATCTGCGGCTAAGCATGCTGATGCTGTCAAGACAGAGAACCAAGCAATCCTTGAAGAGGCTCAACAGCTACAAACCATTATTAAAACCTCTGAGAGGAATGCTTATGATAATGCTGTAATTTCTACTCAAAAGGCTGATGAAGCTAAAGTGTCTGAGGAGAACGCTAAGGCTTCTGAAGTCTCTGCTAAGGCTAACGCAGATAGAGTAGAAGAGATTGCAGGGGTCGTTGTCCCTGTTGCTGATGAGATCCGTATCGTAGCTGAAAACATTGACCATGTAGTTACTGATTCTAGAAACATCAATAACATTAACATCGTTGGTAATGACCTTGAGGGTTCCCTTAGTACCTCCATCTTTGAGGACTATGGTGATCTAGGTAATACTGGGGGTGCCCTTCCTATTATTACTGGCGGTAACATCAAGAATGTGTCAGACAACATTACTGAAGTTAGGCAGGTAGGCTCTAACATTGAAGATGTTAAGAAGGTTGCTACGGAAATCAACAAGATTCCTGAAATAATCACCACCATGGAGGGCCTAAAGGCAGACTCAATTTCTGCTAGAGATCTTGCTAAGGATTGGGCTAACAAGACTACGGGTACTGTGGATGGCTCTGAATACTCTTCTAAGTATTATGCTAATAAGGCTAAGGAAAGTGCTACTGAAGGTGCTACCACCCTTAATGAAATCAAGACTGAGGGTGCTAAACAAGTAAAATCAATCACTGATACCACAACCACTGAAATTAGTAAAATCACTAGTGAAGGGGAAAAGCAGGTTGGTCTTGTGAGTGCTCAGGGTACTACCAGTGTTAATGCTGTGAAGGCTCAACAGACGACTAGCGTTAATGCAGTTACTGCTGAGGGCACTAAGCAAGTTGGTAGTGTCACCACTGAAGGCACCAAGCAGGTTAACTTAGCTAAAGCTCAGGCTACCACCGCTACACAGCAGGCAACCCTTGCTACGACGAAGGCTAGCGAGGCTGAGGATAGTGCTACTGCGGCTAACGCTGATGCCACTAAGGCTAAGGCTAGTGCCACCAATGCGGCTAATAGTGCAAGCACCTCTACTGCTCAGGCTACTGCGGCTAGCAATAGTGCTAAGGCGGCTAAGCTCTCTGAGGATAATGCGGCTTTGTCTAAGACTGCAGCGGGTACCTCTGAGACTAACGCTAAGGCTTCTGAAGTTGAAGCCAAGAAACAAGCTGATCTCGCTAAGGGTTATGCCGACCAAGCCGCTAGTGGCCAGATTAACTCTGACTGGGCTGAGACTGACAGTACGTCTAAGGCGTTTATCAAGAACAAGCCTACGCTTGGTACGTTGGCTAGTAAGAACAGTATCGCGTACACTGAGGTTACGGGTACTCCTGATCTCTCCGTGTATGTTCTTGGTAGCACTCTTACTGCTGAACTAGCTAAGAAAGCTAACCTCTCGCATACGCACACTACGACACAGATTACTGGGCTTGATACTGCGTTGGCAGGTAAGGCTCCTGCGAGTCATACGCATACCGTGTCTCAGATTACGGATCTTACTACGACACTAGCCCCTTACGCAAAGACTACTGATGTGAACAGTAAACTCAGTGCTAAAGCTGATACGACTACTGTTAATGCAGGTCTTGCTAAGAAGTTGGATATTACGACCTTTAATGGTTTCATTGATTATGGAGATTTAGGTTCTTAATATGGTTATTAAGGAACGAAAACAAATTACGGGCACTGAAGCCCAAATCAAGGGCTATGTAGGGCATAATGGTGTCCTAGCGTATGCTACGGATACCAAGCATCTGCATGTTCTTAGTGGTACTGCAGGTACCACTACGGAACTTGCTAACAGGACTGATATTCCTGACATCTCTGGTAAAGCTGATAAGACGTATGTGGATACTGAGCTTACTAAGAAGCAGCCTAAGGGTGACTACGCTACTAACACTGCTCTTACTCAAGGTCTTGCAGGTAAGGCTAATAGCTCCCATACACATACCGTTGCTAACGTTACGGGTCTTCAGGATGCCTTGAATACCGCTAGTACGAAGGCGTCCAATGCTATCCCTAAGGCAGGCGATAGGGGTGCTATTGCAGGTTATGAGCAGTGGACTATAGTAGGCGCTACTACAACTCTCAATGTTTCTAGTGGGGACTCATTGCTGATGCAGTCTGCAGGTGCGGCGGCTACTATCACTGTGCAAGCGGGCTCTGTTGGTCAGGTAGCTACTAAACTTGTTTGGGTGTATGACTCTAATAAGAGTATCACTATTAATGGTCCTGTCGGATGGTTTGCGGGAGATGCTCCCACCCTTAATAAAACTACTGCCGTGTTGCTGTTTTTCTTTCATGACACGTATTCTGAATGTAGACTTATTGGTCAGTGGGATGAACCATGATTAGATACATATACAAAGATAAGAAGTACACTAGTCTGTACACTCTCCGTCAGGCTATTTGGGATAACGATCACACTATCTTTGGTGATCTCACTGACGAGCTTAAGACTCGATTTAGCATTACCGAAGAAGAATACGATCCTCGTGATGAGTGGACGGATGATCAGTGGGCTGATATGGTTCGTAGAAAGAGAGACTCTATGATCTCTGGTACGGACTGCTACATCCTCCCTGATTACCCCAGTACCCCTGACGGTATTGAAGCTGTGAAGCGGTACAGACAGGATCTTAGGGACATTACTCTTCAGAGTGGGTTCCCTAGGAATGTCCAGTGGCCTTCCCTTCCGAGTGCCCTTAGTAGAGCCAAGGGTTTGGCTACTATTGGTCTTGCTAAGGTGGGGGTGTAGTATGCTCAATAAAGAGTTACTTATGGTGGGGAGTGAATCTTTAGAGCCTGTGTTGTCTATCTATATATCACCAGATGTCAGCCATTTGCCATCCGTATCTGGTACGCTTTCTACTGGGGAAGCTTTTTATACAAAGAAACCTGGTGAGACGACATTCAAGTTCTCCGAGATAGAACTAACTGAAATAATCGTAATCAGATATTTCGAGGATATGCAACTTTCCACCTCCAATTTAATGCCAGCGACTGCATCCTACAGTGGAGGGGTTGAGCGGGCACCATCAATTATGCTGGATTACTTCCGTATAGGGGACAGGACACAGTCCGCTAGTATATCGCTAACGTAGTTTGCTATAGTGCCCCGAGAGGTGCACTCTAAATTACCTCTCAGAATGCTAGGCTTTTCAGTAGCTATAGCCTTATAGCATTCTAGTTTAACCTAAGCTACTAAACTATTAACACTAGCTTTATGCTAGAAAAGAAAATTTATTACGGCAGAATTTGCTTCTAAGGGTGTTGCAGGCTCAGGTCTCGGTCTTGGTATCGCAGGTACGGCCCTTGGTCTCCTCAATAACGGAGGTACCGGCGGTGGTGTCCTTGGTGGTCTCTTTGGTAACAACAATTAGGCTACCATCTCTGCTCTTCAGGCTGAGAACTCTCAGTTGAAGGCTGAGAACTACTCCGACAAGAATGCCAAAGAAGTCTATATGCAGTCTTTGACTGACAACCGTAGGCTCCGTGATGAAACCTTTGCATACCTTAAGCCTCTTGCCGATGAATCCGCGAACAACCGTGTTGAACTCGCTAAGCTTCAGGCAGAACTTAAGTGTTGCTGTGAGAAGCAGGAGTTGCGTGAGCAGATTGTCCTCGGTAAGGTCAATGAACTCGCTCTGACGACTCAGGCGAAGTTCGGCTGTATCGATGGTACCATTGCCAACATGATGGGTACTCTTGGTAAGATCACGGATACCATTGTGCCTATGAGTGCAATCTGCCCGACTCCGATGGCTAAGTACAATTCGTGGACTGCTCCTACGAATACTCCTGCTACTGGAGCATAATATTTCCTTATGAAAATCAGTTTGAGTAAGATCTCTCAGGTACTCCCTGAGTTCGTTGATACTCGACTGATGCCTAGTGCTCCCTCCACGATGAAATGGATTCTTGGAGGGAGTACGTTCTTGATTCTGCATCAGGCGGATACCCTCATCGGTAAGTATCTGCCTATGCTCAAGCAGGTGGGTATCGTCGATGAGAACAACAAGGTAGACATTGAAGTTGCTAAGGGATTCATCAACAGTGCATTCGATAAGAGTGGTACTGTGGAATACCTTGGATTTAAATTCGATAAGTCTGATGGTGAGGCACTAATTAATATTATGGAGAAATACAAAGATGATTGATGAAAAATGGGAAGATAATGTTTTTATGATGGCTAAGCATAAACTTCTTGAAGCTATTGAGAAGCGTAACAAGGAATCTTACCACACTGAGGGAGACATCCGAGCCTATAAGGATGCCCTAAAGGCTTTGTACTATCTCATTAGCATTGAGAAGAGCAAGTAATTCGGGTGTTTCAGTAGTCCTAAAGGATTTACGCACAGTAATTAACGTAGGACTACTGAGTCTATCTAACAGACTAAGTAAATGAATATACAAGTTTATTGGGATGGCAATGTAGGTGCCTGTGAGTATGAGAACCGTAAGGCATTCTTTACAACGAAACCCGACATTCCTACGGTTACCTTTGATGTCATCGTGTATAGCGAAGACAACAGCGTAACGAAGAAGATTTATGCTAATATTACTAGTGAACTTACTTCTGAGGAAGTTACTGCCATAAAGCAGTTTGCTAAGGCACAGTTCACGGATAAGAGCAACACTAATTAAATAACTAAATACACTATGGAACATGAAGATTATTAAGAAAGACGGTACCGTAGAAGGTTGGAATGGAGAGAAGATCAAAGAAGCTGTCTATAAGGCGGCCGCTAGAGTGAATCAATATGTGGAGCCTGATATTCTTGACAAATTGGTTGAGAAGGTTCACTCTTGTTTAATTATTGATAGAGATGCCCCAACTAAAGACCTTCATAAGGAAGTGATTCACTACTTGAGATACTTTGGCTTAGACGATATCGCCAACTCATATCAAGAATATAGAGACTATAAGAATACTTATGCTAAATCATTTGAGAAAGTTAAAGATGAAGCTGATAACGTGCTTCTACTTGGGGACAGAGAGAATGCTAACTTCGATAGCTCTCTGGTGTCAACAAAAGGCTCGCTCATTAAGGGATACCTTACAAAAGAGCTCTATCGACAATTCTATCTTAGCAAGGAAGAAAAAGAGTTAACTAAGCGTGGTGATATCTACATTCACGATATGCGAGATATGCTCATGGGTTCTATCAATTGCTGCCTGTTTGATATTGGGAATGTCCTTAGGGGTGGCTTTAGTATGTCCAATGTGGACTACACGGAACCTACGAGTGTATTGAGTGCACTTCAGGTAATTGGAGATATCACTTTAGTTGCAACAGCTCAACAGTTCGGTGCGATCAATAGAAACTGCCGAATTAAAAGTGTGTGAACGCATGACTTGCGGTGTTGAAATTTAGGGGATACGCCCACATATTGTTAATATGATTTCAGCTAACGGGGAACCGAAAGGAATCCCGTGCCAAGCTACAAGAGGTATTCATACATGCAAATCGATAAATATTTTTCTACTCCCTATGAAGGCTACTTTGTCTCTAAAGATGGAGAGGTAGTCTCGTTCAGGAAACCGGCCGCTAAATCTACTCCTGATAAGAGGATTGACTATACAAGAGCTCCTAAGAAGCTTTCGTATAAGGTAGACAAAGATGGCTACTTTGAAATCCTTTTCTCTATCAACAAGAAGCGAATCTACAAGAAGGTTCATCAGGTTGTAGCAGAGACCTTTCTTGGTCCTAAGCCTGATCCTAGTTATTGTGTAGATCACATGAACAGGAACCGACAGGACAACAGGGTCGAGAACCTTAGGTGGCTGCCTTGGTCTGAAAACTCTGATGGAATGAAAGGTAAGAAGCCGGGAGTAGCTAAGAAATGCATGTATCAGGGGATCACATATGGTAGTATCAAGGAGGCCTGCAAAGCAGCGGGAATTACTGTGAATTACTACTACAGACACCCTGAGATTATCGCTAAGACTCTTGCAGAAGGTGTAGAGACTATCGAAATCCGAAAGGTGAGTAGAGTAGGCCGGAAGTGGTTACCGGTCGAAGCGCACACAAGCAGTAATGCTTAAGAGATAGTCCACAGAGCGGTTTAGGGAGATTCCGCTGGGTTTTACACTCTCCCAAATTGATAAGGTTCTCCTTCCGTATGCTAAGAAGACCTACGATAACGCATTTAAGAAATACTTCGAACAATGCAACATGGAGTATGATGAATCCTGTGCAATGGCTATGGGGGATCTCAGGCGTGAACTTGAACAAGGCTTCCAGTCCCTTGAGCTGAAGCTCAATACTGTTCCGTGTTCTCGCGGTGACTTCGCATTCACTACGCTTACCTTCGGTACTTGGGACATCATGATGGATGACCTTGATAGAGACATCATGCGGATGATTGGTGAGACTATCCTTGATACCCGTATGAAGGGGCATGGGGGTAAGCAAGTTGTCTTCCCTAAGCTCGTCTTCCTCTATAATGAGGATAAGATTGAAGCTGATGAGGATCATGAGGAACTTTTCCATAAGGCTGTGGAATGTTCTAGTAAGTGTATGTACCCTGATTACCTTAGTTTGAACCATGGTAAGGTAGGCGAAATCTATCAACGTACTGGTGCTATTACATCACCGATGGGCTGTCGTGCATATCTCACTGAATGGCATGACCCTAAAACAGGTGAAGCCATTACTGTTGGTCGTTGCAACATTGGTGCAGTGTCTCTTAATCTTCCGTTGATCTGGAAAGTTGCAGAGAAAGAAGGAAAGGGTTTCTATAGTGTCCTTGAGGATCGACTTCAGGTAATCCGTGAGTTCCTTAAGAAACGCTATGACATGATTCGCCATACTAAGGCATGTACGAATCCTATGTGCTTCACTCAAGGGGGTCTCCATAACGGTAATCTAAGCCCCGATGATGAGATTGGAGACCTTGTTGAATACATGACTGCATCCTTTGGTGTTACTGCTCTCAATGAACTTAATGTTCTTGCTACGGGTAAGACACTCTATCAGGATCCTTGGTTTGCTGAGGGTGTACTTAAGCATATCAATGATAAGGTAGAGCAGTTCAAGAAGGAAGATGGATATCTTTATGCTGTCTATGGAACGCCCGCAGAGAGTCTTTGTGGTGTACAAGCTAAACAATATGCTGAGTACACCGGAGATAACCAGTTTGGAGAGTACTTCACTAACAGCTTCCATATGCACGTTAATGAACCTATCACCCCTTTTGAGAAACAGGATGCTGAATACAAGATGTTCCATATGTGCAACGGAGGCCACATTCAGTATGTCCGAGTGACTAACCCTGAGAACCTTCAGGCACTTAAGGCACTGATCTTACGAGGTATGGAGAAGGGGTACTATCAAGGTATTAACTTTGATAGTGTCTATTGTGAAGACTGCCATAAGCACTCCACTAATGCTATGAACAAGTGCCCTCATTGTGGGTCTACTAACTTGTCTGTCATTAGTCGTGTTTGTGGCTACTTAGGGTACACTAAAGCTAATGGTAGTACTCGTATGAACGATGCTAAGTTAGCTGAAATTAAAGACAGAGTATCAATGTAACGATGAACTACGCTAAGATAGATACCTGTAGTATGACTAATGGGGATGGCATGGGGGTAGACCTGTTTGTCTCAGGATGCTCCTTATGCTGCCGAGGGTGCTTCAACAAGAAAGCTCAGGATCCCCAATACGGTCAAGAGTTCACTGAAGATACTCTAGACACCCTCCTAGATGCTCTTAAATCGCCCTATATTGAACGATTGAGTATCTTAGGTGGTGACCCCTTAGAGCCCTATAACAAACACGCTGTAGAGCAAATCCTGAAGCGTGTGAGGGATGTCTATGGGGACACTAAGAGAATCTGGTTATGGACAGGACGTACCTATGAGGATATCAAAGATGAACCCATCTTGGATTATGTTGATGTTCTCATTGATGGCAAATTTGAATTAGATAAAAAGGAAAAACATGATTACCACGGCTCTAGCAATCAGCGAGTCTTTAGAATATTCCACAGGGTCTCTTGCGGACACGATGCAGAGATTGTTCGACAAGGTTCACCCTTCAGGGACTAGTGGCAGACTTTATACTGATCTTATTAGAGAGGAGTTTGAAGAGTGGCTGCAGGAAGAATCTGGTACCCCTGAGGACTTCAAAGAGATTTGTGACCTTATCTGGGTATGCATTATGTATACTATCGAACATAAGTATCCTCTTGAGTTAGGCATGAAGGCTCTAGGGGAGGAGTTCGTTAGCAAGATGGTTGATGACAACGGTAACCTCTGTCCTACCTATAGAGCTGATGGTAAAATGCTTAAGGGAAAGCATTTCCACAAAGCAGACTTTAGGAAGCTCTTAGGTGTAGCTTCATGAGATTTCTAGATGTAGAATCTACAGTTGAAGATGGGAGATCCATAGTAAAGGATATTATTAGTATATCTCCCCCTATAGCTGTCACAGGGGGTACATTTTTAGGGGTAGCCCTTAGTGACTGGGTTTACATAGGTACCATTGTGTACACTATAGTAGGCATTATAACAATGATAAAGAAGTACTGGGTAGATCCATACCTAGCTGCTAGGAGAGTGAGAATCAATGAAGAACAAAGAACCATTAGACAGAGAGAGCTTGCTGAGCTTGATTCAGGACAACATGTTGGAGAACATGCTGAACGATCTTAAAGACCCAGAGAAACGTAACCCTCAGCTATACAATGCGATTATCAAGGAGCTGCAGAGAAATGGCATCAATTGTGTCCCTAAAGCCGGTGAAGATGGAGACAATGCATTAGCATCCTTACTGAAGGCTACTAAGGAGAACTTTGAGTTAGACTATGGAGCTAATGGCCTTGTCAACTAAAGCATTGATTCCATACTTTAATAGTTTTCCATTGTTCTGCAGCTTAGTGTGGCAGACTATTGGGTTGCCACAGACTACTCCTATTCAGGTAGATATTGCTAAGACACTACAGCATCCCCCTAATGATAGATTCATTCTTATGGGGTTCCGAGGGGTAGCTAAGAGTTTCATTACTTGTGCTTATGTAGTATGGTGCCTATGGAAGAGTCCTCAGCTTAAGATTATGGTTGTCTCAGCTAACAAAGAAAGAGCTGATGCAAACGCTACCTTTATTAAGAAGATCATTAATGAACTGCCATTCTTAGAGCACCTAAAGGCACGAGAGGGACAGAGAGACACCCAGAACCTCTTTGACGTTGGTCCGAGTAAACCCGATCATAGCCCCTCAGTTAAATCCGTAGGTATCAAAGGACAGCTTACAGGTTCTCGTGCAGATATCATTGTCGCAGACGATAAACTTTAACCATGTCGTCTTTAAACCCCTTAAATTCGGTGGAACTCAGTCCTAACTAGGAAAGACAATACCGAGCCGAGCTATTTAGCAGGTGTAACGACTATTATGTAGGGTCAAGTGACTCGAAAAATGGGGATACCTTTTGGTATAAGATATAGTCTGGTCTTCATAGAGATATGAAGCATCGTCAATTATAAGGAACATAACTATGTACGAAATTAACAAAACTTACGAAACTCCTAAGGGTCTTATCAAGATCCTGTCTAGAACTAAGAAGCAGAAACTTCCTAATGGTAAAGTTAAGCATCCTAGGGCTGTCATCCAGTTTGTTAAAACTGGTACAGTTATTGATATTCAGACTTGCAACATTAAAGCAGGAAAGTTTGAAGACTTTATGGAACCCACAGTTTATGGTGTGGGCTTTCTTGGGTCTCCTATTAGAATCCCTGCAAGAGGTTCTAACAGCATCATTCGTAAAATCTATGACCTGTGGGCTAACATGCTTAAGAGAGCCTATGGTAACTATGGATCTTGCTATAGCTATGCAGACTGTGTAGTAGATCCTAGATGGCATAACTTCACCACTTTCTTGAATACTATCCATGAGGTAGAAGGATATGAAGAGTGGGAGAAGGATTCTAGCATGCACCTTGATAAGGATATTAAGAAAGGTTACTGCAATATCTATTCTAGGGATCACTGTAAGTTTGTCTCTGCCGCTGAAAATGTGGCGGAATCTGCGAAAAGACGATGGGGTAAGGCTAACGACCTTGCCTTAACATAAAGGTGGAAGTTCCATCTAATTCATTCACTCAGGTTCTTAGAGACCAGCTATTCGAGCTCGTGAAGGAGTTTGACGCTGTTATCAAACCTAATGGCACCATCATTTACCTTGGTACCCCTCAGAATGAAATGTCTCTCTATAATGAACTTCAGGAAAGAGGGTACACTGCTATTATCTACCCTGCAAGATATCCTTATGATGAGACCCAGAGAGCTAACTATGGTACACGTCTAGCTAAGTTCATTGCGGACAAGTATGACAGTGATCCTGAGAAGTACGCAGGTAAACCTACAGATCCCCTTAGATTCAATGAAGAGGATCTACAGAAACGAGAGCTGTCCTATAGAAGAGCGGGGTTCCTGCTGCAGTTCATGCTAGACACTAGCTTATCTGATGCTGATAAGTACCCATTGAGACTTAGAGATCTCATTGTAGGCACCTTCAGTACAGATGAAGCACCTATGAAGCTTACATGGATGCCTGATCCTGCTCGTAAGGTCTCCCTTCAGGAGATCCCAAAGGTAATGGGACTAAAGGGAGATGCCTATTATATGTGCCACACAGCTTCCCCAGAGATGGAGAAGTATACCTATAAGATGATGTGTGTTGATCCGTCTGGCAGGGGGCGTGATGAGACGGGATATTGTGTACTATACTATCTTAATGGTTACATTTACGTGATGGAAGCAGGAGGTCTCCTAGGGGGATACTCTGATGTAGTCCTAAATAAGCTAGCTAATACTGCTAAGAAGTGGAAGGTTAATGAGGTAGTCATTGAAGGTAACTTCGGTAAACAACATTGCCGAAGTAAAACCCATTAAATTCGGTGAAACTCCCTATGGGACGATACCGAGCCAAGCCTAGAAATAGGAAGGTGTAGAGACTAATTGTAAGATCAAGTGATCTGAAAAAGTGGGGACAATAGCTATAATAACAATAAGATGCACGAATACAAGCATCACATAATATACAAGACAACAAACCTAATAAACGGTAAGCTTTACGTAGGGAGGCACTCTACGGATAATCTTAATGATGGATACTTAGGTAGTGGTTGGATACTAAAGCAAGCCATTAAGAAGTACGGTAAAGAGAACTTTAAAAGAGAAGTTCTATTAGTTCTGGCGAACAGAAAAGAAGCTAGAGAAGTAGAGGCTTTACTGGTAGATACAGAGTTTATTGCTAGACCTAATACTTATAACCTTCAAGAAGGAGGTATGGGTGTAGAGAACCAGTGGGGTGAGAATAATTCAGCTTATGGTAAAGTTGCCAATAATGCTAAAGGTGTACTAGCAGAGCACCTTGATGGTAGACAACTTAAGTTTAATTCGATACAAGAATGTGCAGATACTCTAGGATTTGCTAGAGGTAATATAAGAAACCTCCTCTATAAGGGTATTCGTGGTAGAAGAGGTTGGAAGATTAGCTATTGTTAAGATATAGTCCGATCTATACAGCAATGTATAGCCCCAAGGCATAAGCGTAACGAACTTATGTAAACATAATGGATGGCATGTACCTCAAGCTCTTTGAGCCTGTCCTTAGGAAGGTCTATAAGGAATGCGGTACTAAAGAAGTTAAGTCAACAGGACAGAAAGAAGTACGCATCATAGATACCCTAGAGCCTGTCCTAGGTAACCATAAGATGATAGTTACCCCTGAGTGCATCAACAGGGATATCGATAGTGTCCCTGAAGGTGACTACAAGTATGCACTATTCTATCAGATGACTAGGATTACCTCAGACAGAGGATCACTAGTTCACGATGATAGATTGGATGCCTTAGCTATAGGTGTCAAGTATTTAGTAAATTTCATGGGAATTGATGCTGATGAAGGAATAAATGAAGTAACTTCAGAATGGCTAGAGGAATCTTTGGAAGCCTTTCATGGATTTATTACAAGAAAAATAGGAATAAATACAATTACAGAAAATGTAAGAGAATCAGGTACTTCCAAGGGGTTCAATAAATACAAATATTCAGAGGGATATAAGTTTACAAGATAAAGTCTCCACTATAAGGGTGAAGTGACTACTCCGAATAAAATCTCCACTCCCAGAAGGGGCCAGAAAAAGGTATATATAAGATATCTACCTGACCC
>SKEI01000231.1_pt1 | contig 37072 bp, 34 predicted proteins | sample 4826701 | NCBI WGS metagenome assembly SKEI01 (sample SAMN11008813, study PRJNA524170) | human gut metagenome | biome: Human fecal sample; material: Feces; isolation source: fecal sample from pouch patient p2, p6, p7, p14 | host: Homo sapiens | place: Israel: Tel-Aviv | collected 2016-08-31 | reverse complement strand
GAATAGGATATTGCTTCTTGCTTGCAGTGTCTTCTGCGATGGTAAGTGATGCAGTTGAATATGGGGAATGGAAAACGAAAATTCGTGTTGAAGGTCTGACATTTAGTATGCAGGGATTTGTAGGAACAATCGCAGCAGGTATTGTTACGGCGGTCATTGGATGGGTACTCAATTTCAGCAAATATGATGGAACACTGTCATTTGCAGATACACAGGCAGGATCCGCAGTACTTGCAATTAAACTGCTGTTTATTGCGGTTCCGTTTGTTGTTGGAGTATTGAATATTATATTGTTAAGATTTTACAAACTTGATAAAATGTATCCGCAGATTATTGAGGATTTAAATAAGCGGAATGGAAAATAAGTGGGGAATGCATATGAAGACAAGCATATCAGAAAAAATAGCTTATGGTATGGGAGATGTTGCATGTAATGTAGTATATGCACTTACATCTGGTCTTATCGTATATTTTTATACAAATGTAATCGGAGTATGGGGCTGTCGCTTTAACGAATGAATTCATATCTTTTCTCCCAGTTCTTTCATACGTTCTCCATCTATCGTCCCTTCATAATGTCTGATTCTTGACTTATCAAGTTTTATTTTAACCGAATCAAGTAAGTCCCCTGCTTCAATTGCGAGGAGCAATAAGCAGTGGGTGGGACTTACTTGTATCAGGAGGGGTACAAGCCCCTCCTGATAAACTGCGGAGCAGTTATTCGGTTATGAGCAAGTAGCGAAAGCGGATTGCGAATATCCGATTGACCCAATTGATCATTTTCCGACAGACTGCTTTGTTCTTTTTTATAATCACTGCTTTTTAAACGTACGATAAATTTAATATCTTTATCCATCATATGTATAAACGCAGGTGTAGAAGGATATCCTCGGTCCATGATAATGATAAATGGAATATTTCCTATTGTTTCCGGTATTCGCTCTAATTGCTTTTCTGCCAGGCGCATTTCATCAAATTTTACTTTGTTACAATCACTTTCTAGTATCATGCGATTCATTACATCATAGATACAGCCTAATCCTATTTGAGCCTGGGGTTTTGTATTTTTTCGGCTTGCAGAACCATACAGTTCCAGCGTTTCAGCAGTGGTAGGAATATTAATGTCTGAGCCGTCTGCCGACAAAATGCCTTAAATTCATTAGAACTCATTTTTTCTATGTCCATGAATGTACGTTTTTGAGAATGTTTCATCAGCATCACATCCTTTTCTGCGGCAGGTTCATGGTTTTTTTTTACAATATAAGCATATCAAAAAAAGCAGAAGACATCTAATTTTTTTAGAATAAATATCGTCTGCTTTAAGTTAATGACATTGCATAAAATCAAGGCTTCACAAATTCTTCACAAAATAATTAGCACTCGAGTCTTGACAGTGCTAATAATACGTGTTATAGTACATACAGAACAAAGGGAGAGAGAAAAAGAAGTCTTCCGGAGAAAGTTCTTACAGAATTTTCAGATGTTTTCTGAAACAGTAAATTAAAAATGGCTGCACAGCACGCAGCGAATATAGATCAGGAGGAATGAGTTATGTTAATGCCAAGTATTTTCGGAGAAGATTTATTTGATGATTTTATGGGATATCCAACAGGCCGTCAGGCAGTTTCCAATGCTTATCCTCAGGTAAAGGATATGATGAAGACAGATATCCGTGACGTAGATGGTAATTATGAATTGGAGATTGATCTTCCGGGCTTTAAGAAGGAGGATGTGAAGATCCAGCTGAAGAATGGTTATCTGAACATTCAGGCCACCAGGGAAGAGAAGAAGGACGAGAAGGATGATAAAGGTAAATATGTTCGCAGAGAACGTTATACAGGAACCTGCAACAGAAGCTTTTATGTAGGCTCGAGCATTAAGCATGAAGATATCCATGCGAAATATGAGAACGGAATCCTTCATGTAACCTTCCCGAAGGAAGAGACCAAGAAAGAAGCAGAAGAGAAGAAATTTGTTTCTATTGATTGATCAGCATTTACTTTGAAGCCAATATCCGGAACAACCCAAACGGATAGAATATAACCCCCTTTTTTTCCACCCCTCTGCCAATGTCCGGCAGAGGGGTTCTTTACGTTTCGGCCTGAAGTACAGAGGTGAATTCTGATTACTGTTTACTGGTAATATTCCGCGAGGTGTTTTGTGTGAGCGAAGGTCACAGAAAACCCGAGACATACCGCGCGAATTTATGCGATCAGCATAAATTCTGTGCATCGCGAAGCGTGTTGCTGAGAACGGAGTGAACAGTAACGAATTCTGATTAACTTTACACTACATCCTCACTCTGTTATACTTGGAACAGATAAACAGCGGAAATTCGGCAATACTATAAAATTGGGGAAAGAGTTTTTACAGAGGTGAATATATGGGAGAGAGAATCAAGGTTATCATGGACTGTGATCCGGGAATCGATGATGGTATTGCGCTGGCATATGCGGCAGCGCATCAGGACGAGCTGGAGCTTCTTGCAGTGACAACATTTGCAGGAAATAATACCATTGATAAAGTGACGAAGAATGCACTGGAGCTGGTAGATTTTTACGGACTGAATGTTCCGGTGGCAAGAGGCCAGGAACGTCCTCTTGTGAAAGAGGTACTTCATGCGGAAGAATTTCACGGAGAGACAGGGCTTGGCCATTGTGTGCTGCCGAAAGCAAAATCAGAGGCTGCATCAGACAATGCAGTGCTTTTTATCCGTGAGCTTCTGAACAGACTTCCGGAAGGTGAGCAGGTAGTAATGATTGAAACTGCGCCAATGACTAATCTTGCACTTCTGTTGAAGGTTTTTCCTGAAATAAAGAATAAGATTGGAAAAATTGTATTTATGGGCGGCGCAGCAAAAGGCGGAAACATCACACCGGCAGCAGAATTCAACATTTATGCAGATCCGGAAGCTGCGAAGATCGTATTCGATTCCGGTATCCCACTGGTGATGTGCGGACTGGATGCTACCCTGAAATGCAATCTTACCAGAAACCAGATCATGAAATTATGCCAGTCCGGTGATCCGACAGCCAGAGCCTGTGGAGATATGGCTGGCTATGTACTTGAAAATTCTTCCAAATATCGCTGCGTGGCAAGTATTCACGATGCAGTACCGTTTATGTATCTCCTTCATCCGGAGTTCTTTAAGACAGAAAAAGTGCTCCTGGATGTGGATTGCTCCGATGGTGCCGGACGGGGTGCCACATTATGCGATTTCCGCTGGTGGCTTCACGATGAAGAAAAAATAAAAGATATGATTCTGACAGACGCAGATACAGAGCGCTTTCAGCAGGAGCTGTTCGAAGCGATTTATTCTGTTTCTGAGTGCAGAACCGGGAAATAACCGGGATCAGACCATGAAGCAGCTGCGTTCATAAGATATAGAGGAGCAGAACACAGTGCCTGCTCTTCATAAAGATATCTGTACACACTGTCAGATAAGAGGACAGAAAACCCATGAACTATATTGTATTTGACCTGGAATGGAACCAGAATCCGGACGGAAGAAGACATCCGGACAGCCGGCTCCCTTTTGAGATCATTGAGATCGGGGCAGTAAAATTAAATGAAAAAAGAGAGATCATAGACACTTTCCAGTGCCTGATCAAGCCCAAAGTGTACCACTGGATCCACGACAGCATCCATGAGGTGATCCATGTGGATTATCATGAGCTTGAGAATGGAATCCCGTTTCCAAGAGCTATCCGAAATTTTCTGGAATGGTGCGGAGAGGAGTACCGTTTTTTTACCTGGGGAAATCAGGATGTTATGGAACTTCAGCGGAATATGAAATATTATAATCTTCTGAAACTGATGCCCGGACCGGTACATTATTATGATGTGCAGAAGCTTTTCAGTGTGAAATTCGAAGATGGGATCGCCAGACGTTCTCTGGAATATGCCATTGACTATCTTAATCTTCCAAAGAACCGGGATTTTCACCGTGCACTGGCAGATGCCAGCTATACGGCAAGGATTCTTCTGGAGATTGACGAAGCCTGCATGATCCGTCATCCATCCCTGGATGTATACCAGAATCCGAAGTCAAAAGAGAAAGAAATCTATATTTTCTATACAGATCACGACAAGTTTGTATCCAGGGAATTTGTATCAAAAGAGCGATTAATGAAAGACCGGAATATGATCAGTACGATATGTCCTGTTTGTAAATGTCCGGCAAAGCGAAAGATCCGCTGGTTCAGTACCAATAATTCCAAGGTATATTATTGTCTTGCGCTTTGCCATGAGCATGGCCCTGTTGCAGGAAAGATCCGTATCCGTAAAACAGACGAGGGAAAATATTTCGGAGTAAAAACCCTGAAAGTGAATGATACAGAAGCAGCGGATGAGATCCGTGAAAAGCATGAATCTCTCCGCCGCAAGAAACTTTTAAGAAGAGGTCTGGAGAAGCAGGTCTGATACGACATTCCGTTCGTACTGCATTCCCCAGCCAACCAGATGTTTATTATAGTAGTATTTGCTTTTCAGACGCAGCGGGCCGACAGCATTCGAGAGAACGGCCTGGCGTTTGTTAAGTTTTGATTTCTTGATGCCTTTTGGCAAAGTTACATAAACTTTAGTTTTGTAATAAAACGGATAAGTATTTCCGTTATCTTTAAGGATATATTTGTCACATGGGAGTACCTTAAATGGGACTGGATTCATGGAAACTTTCATATCCACTTTTTCAAAATTTTCAAAACCATAATTAAAAAGTGAAGCAGTGTCGCTGTAGGCATTTGCAGCAGAAGTAGAATTCAGGATCACTGCAACCAGAGTCATGTTTCCGCGCTTGCAGTAGGTGACAAGAGTATTGCCGGAAGCATCTGTGTATCCTGTTTTTCCGCCAAGGACACCCTCGTAGTAGTATTCACCGTTCTTGATCATCTTGTGGTGATTAAGAAGCTGGCGGGCTTCTGCGAATTTATTGGTGGCCGGGATCTCATAATAGCGTCTGGTACAGAACTTACGGTAAAGCGGATTCAGCCAGGCGGATTTTGCAATCTTGGCCATATCAGAAGCTGTGGTGTAATGGTTCTCATCCGGAAGGCCATTCGGATTGTTGAAGTGAGTGTTTTTACACCCAAAAAGCTTTGCACGCCAGTTCATAAGTTCTGTGAATTTTTTTACAGAGCCGGAAACCTGTTCTGCTACTGCTACAGACATCTCGTTTGCAGACTGGAGCATAACAGCCATCAGTGCCTGATTTCGTGTAAATTCTTCACCAGGAGCTGCATAAATACTGGAATCGCCGGCAGTTACACTGGTTGAAGCGTTCTCGGAAACAACGATGTTATCCTTGGAACTTAAATTCTCACATGCCAGAAGTGTTGTCATGATCTTGGTAATGCTTGCGGGATAAAGCCTAGTGTCAGCATTCTTGGAGTAAAGAACTGCTTCTGTATTTACATCCATAAGAACTGCAGCCTGGGCTTCGATATTTGGGCCGGTTGGCCAGCCGTCAATGGAGTCGGTATCAGCTGCCTGGTTGTAGTAACTGGAATGGGCAGGTGTGACCTGTGCAGCCTGTCCGCTCTGGCTGTCAGGAACTGGTGTTGCGGTGACAATAGGATCACCGTACTCATCATATCCATAAGCAGCAGCTGCACATGGCTGTGCGCCTGTAATCAGGATTCCCATGCAGAGGATTCCGGCAAAGATCTGGCGCAGAGATCGTTTTTTCGTAATACTCATTTTAATAGACCTTTCAATAATAGTTGTATTTTACCCGTGAGATTCTGTAGTAGTATACCACTTTCCTTCTGGAAAAACTACTTTCAGTCTGTGAAAATTCCATTAAGATAAAATGAACATACATATAATAAGAGGAAAACCGCTGAAATCCGGCAAAAACACTTGACATATGGAATTTCCCCAACCTATAATATACAACGTATATGAAAAAGCGAAGACGGAGACAGTAAGTCATATGGAAAGCTTTCAGCGAACCGGGGAGGGTGAGAGCCCGGGGCGAGTAAGTATGATGGAATATCACTCCTGAGCTTCAGTTCTGAAGTTGTCCGGTGCAGCCGGGGAGAGTATCTGAGATATAGATAATGATCAAGTAAGAACTGACGGATTTCCTCCGTTACAGGGAACATATATCGGCAGATACAGTAATGTCCGTCATGGAAAGACATGACACAGGAGCCTGCAGCAGAATCAATAAGAAACTGTAAAGAAAGACGCAGGAATCCGGACACAGGCCCGTATAATGTAACAGGTGGTACAGCGAATCAGACTTCGTCCTTTTACAGGATGGGGTCTTTTTTTATAAGTGCCCGAGGCATTGGCACGAACAGGTATCTGTGAAGAAGTAATCCGCTGTGGCCTCATAGATGAGACAGCAGCCAGTAATCAGACACAGGAGGTAAATATTGTGTATCGTAAAGTTGACACGAATCTGAATTTTGTTGACCGTGAAAAAGAAGTCGAGAAATTCTGGAAAGACAACAAGATTTTCGAAAAGAGTATGGACAGCCGTAAAGAGGGCGAGACATACACATTCTATGACGGACCGCCTACCGCAAATGGTAAGCCACATATCGGACACGTTCTGACACGAGTTATCAAGGATATGATCCCGAGATACCGTACAATGAAGGGGTACATGGTTCCGAGAAAAGCAGGATGGGATACTCACGGACTTCCGGTTGAGCTTGAGGTTGAGAAGAAGCTTGGCCTTGACGGCAAGGAGCAGATCGAGGAGTACGGAATGGAGCCGTTCATTCAGCAGTGTAAGGAGAGCGTATGGAAATACAAGGGAATGTGGGAGGATTTCTCCTCTACCGTTGGTTTCTGGGCTGACATGGAGCATCCGTATGTAACATACGACAACAATTTCATCGAGTCCGAGTGGTGGGCACTGAAAGAGATCTGGGAAAAAGGTCTCCTTTATAAAGGCTTTAAGATCGTTCCTTATTGCCCACGCTGCGGAACTCCTCTTTCCGCACAGGAGGTTTCCCAGGGATACAAGACCGTTAAAGAGCGTTCTGCAATCGTCCGTTTTAAAGTTGTTGGTGAGGACGCATACTTCCTGGCATGGACAACAACACCGTGGACACTTCCGTCCAACGTTGCACTTTGTGTAAACCCGGATGAGATCTACTGCAAGGTAAAAGCAGCAGACGGCTACACCTATTACATGGCAGAAGCACTTCTGGATAAGGTTCTCGGCAAGCTTGCAAAGGATGATGAGCCTGCATATGAGATCCTTGAGAAATATAAAGGAACAGATCTTGAGCGTAAGGAATATGAGCCGCTTTTTGCATGCGCAGGAGAGGCAGCAGCAAAACAGCGCAAAAAAGCTCATTTCGTAACCTGTGACAACTACGTTACCATGAGTGATGGTACTGGTATCGTTCATATCGCACCTGCATTTGGTGAGGATGACAGCCGTGTGGGACGTGAGTATGACCTTCCGTTCGTACAGTTTGTAGACGGACAGGGTAACATGACCAAGGAGACACCATATGCCGGTGTATTCGTAAAAAAAGCTGACCCGATGGTTCTCACAGACCTTGACAAAGAAGGCAAGCTTTTTGATGCGCCGAAATTCGAGCATGATTATCCGCATTGCTGGAGATGTGACACACCGCTTATCTACTATGCACGTGAGTCCTGGTTCATCAAGATGACAGCAGTAAAGGATGATCTGATCCGCAACAATAATACAATTAACTGGATTCCGGAGAGCATCGGTAAGGGACGTTTCGGTGACTGGCTTGAGAACGTTCAGGACTGGGGTATTTCCAGAAACCGTTACTGGGGAACACCACTGAATATCTGGCAGTGTGAGTGCGGACATATGGAATCCGTAGGAAGCCGCCAGGATCTCTATGAGAAGAGTGGTGACGAGCGTGCGAAGACTATCGAGCTTCACCGCCCATACATTGATGATATCACCATGAAGTGCCCGGATTGCGGAAAGACCATGCACCGTGTACCGGAGGTAATTGACTGCTGGTTCGATTCAGGAGCAATGCCTTTTGCACAGCATCATTATCCATTTGAGAATAAAGACCTGTTCGAGCAGCAGTTCCCGGCAGACTTCATCTCCGAGGCTGTTGACCAGACAAGAGGATGGTTCTACTCCCTTCTTGCTGAGTCCACACTGCTTTTCAACAAGGCTCCGTATAAGAATGTAATCGTTCTGGGACATGTACAGGATGAGAACGGACAGAAGATGAGTAAGTCCAAGGGAAATGCAGTAGATCCGTTTGATGCACTGAACAAATACGGCGCAGATGCGATCCGCTGGTATTTCTACATCAACAGTGCTCCATGGCTTCCGAACCGTTTCCATGGCAAGGCAGTTGTAGAGGGACAGAGAAAGTTCATGAGCACTCTGTGGAACACCTACGCATTCTTCGTACTGTATGCGAACATTGACAATTTTGATGCAACTAAATATACTTTAAATTACGATAAGCTTCCGGTTATGGATAAATGGCTGCTCAGCAAGCTGAATACCATGGTGAAGACTGTCGATGAGGATCTTGGTTCCTACAAGATTCCGGAGGCTGCAAGAGCACTTCAGGAATTTGTTGACGATATGAGTAACTGGTATGTAAGAAGAAGCCGTGAGCGTTTCTGGGCAAAGGGCATGGAGCAGGATAAGATCAATGCTTACATGACACTTTACACAGCACTGGTAACTGTTGCCAAGGCTGCAGCTCCGATGATCCCGTTCATGACTGAGGATATCTACCAGAACCTTGTAAGAAGCATTGATGCAGACGCTCCGGAGAGTATCCATCTCTGCGATTACCCGGAGGTAAACGAGACATGGATCGACAAGGATCTTGAGGCAAACATGGAAGAGCTTCTTGAGATCGTTGTTCTCGGACGTGCATGCAGAAATACCGCAAACATCAAGAACCGTCAGCCGATCGGAACCATGTATGTAAAAGCTGAGAAAGCTATGGATAAATTCTACACAGATATCATCGCAGATGAGCTTAACGTAAAAGAAGTGAAATTCGCAGATGATGTAGAGTCCTTCATTTCCTACAGCTTCAAGCCGCAGCTCCGTACAGTAGGACCGAAATACGGTAAGCTTCTGAACGGCATCCGTACCGCACTCTCTGAGATCGACGGAACCGCAGCAATGAAAGAGCTGAGAGACAATGGCGTTCTCGTTCTTGACATTGACGGAAATAAGGTCGAGCTTGCAGAGGAAGACTTATTGATCGAAACAGCCCAGAGCGAGGGCTATGTTACAGAGACAGACGGTGAGACATCCGTTGTCCTTGATACAAACCTTACACCTGAACTGATCCAGGAGGGCTTTGTCCGCGAGATCATCAGTAAGGTGCAGACCATGCGTAAAGAGGCTGGTTTCGAAGTCATGGACAAGATCATTGTCTATGCAAAAGATAACGATAAGATCATGGATATCATGAAAGCAAACCAGGATGAGATCAAATGTGAAGTACTGGCAGAAAACATTGTTCTGGGAGAAGCAGAGGGTTACACCAAAGAATGGAACATCAACAAAGAGGCTGTAACACTGGGAGTATCCAAAGTACAGGAGGAAAACTAATGATTGACAAGCAGTTTGAGAAAGAGGAATTCAAAAAAAGCGTAAAAGAAAACGTAAAATTCCTTTATCGAAAAACACTGGAAGAGGCTACACAGGAGCAGATTTTTCAGGCTGTAAGCTACACTGTGAAGGACGTTATCATTGACAACTGGCTCAAGAGCCAGAAGGCGTATGAAAAACAGGACCCGAAGATCGTATATTATATGTCCATGGAGTTCCTTATGGGCCGTGCCCTTGGAAATAACCTGATCAACCTTGGCGCATACGGCGAGGTTAAGGAGGCTCTTGAGGAGCTTGGACTTGATATTAACTGCATCGAAGACCAGGAGCCGGATCCGGCTCTTGGAAACGGTGGACTTGGAAGACTGGCAGCATGCTTCCTGGATTCTCTTGCAACTCTGAACTACTGTGCATACGGATGCGGAATCCGTTACCGTTATGGTATGTTCAAGCAGGAGATCCGTGACGGTTATCAGGTAGAGGCACCGGATAACTGGCTGAAGAACGGATATCCTTTCGAGCTCCGTCGTCCGGAGTATGCAAAAGAGGTTCATTTCGGCGGATATGTACGCGTTGAGTGGGATCCGGTGAGCAACCAGAACAAATTTATTCACGAGGGATATCAGGCAGTTAAGGCTGTTCCTTATGATATGCCGATCACAGGTTATAATAATGATGTTGTAAACACACTTCGTATCTGGGATGCAGAGCCGATCGTAGACTTCAACCTTGACTCTTTTGACAAGGGTGATTATCACAACGCAGTAGAGCAGGAGAACCTTGCACGTACTATCGTTGAGGTACTTTATCCGAATGATAACCATATGGCAGGTAAAGAGCTTCGTCTGAAACAGCAGTACTTCTTCGTATCTGCCAGCCTTCAGGCAGCGATTGCCAAATATAAGAAAACACACGATGACATCACAAAGCTTCATGAGAAGGTTGTATTCCAGATGAACGATACTCATCCGACTGTAGCAGTTGCAGAGCTGATGCGTCTTCTTATGGATCAGGAAGGTCTTGGCTGGGATCAGGCATGGGATATCACAACAAAATGCTGTGCTTACACCAACCACACCATCATGTCCGAGGCACTTGAGAAATGGCCGATCGAGCTGTTCTCCAGACTGCTTCCGCGTGTATACCAGATCATCGAGGAGATCAATCGTCGTTTCATTCTTGAGATCCAGCAGAAATATCCTGGAAACTTCGAGAAGATCAAGAAGATGGCGATCATCTATGACGGACAGGTTAAGATGGCTCACCTTGCGATCGTTGCAGGCTACTCTGTAAACGGTGTTGCACGCCTTCATACCGAGATCCTCAAGAATCAGGAGCTGAAGGATTTCTATGAGATGATGCCTGAGAAGTTCAACAACAAAACAAACGGTATCACACAGAGACGTTTCCTTGCTCATGGAAACCCGCTTCTGGCTGACTGGGTAACAGACAAGATCGGACCGGACTGGATCACAGATCTTTCCCAGCTTTCCAAGCTTAAGGTTTACGCAGACGATGAGAAGGCTCTTCAGGAGTTCATGACCATCAAATTCAAGAACAAAGAGCGTCTTGCAAAATATATCCTGGAGCACAATGGTGTTGAGGTTGACCCGCACTCTATCTTCGATATCCAGGTTAAGAGACTTCATGAGTACAAACGTCAGCTTCTTAACATCCTGCATGTGATCTATCTGTACAACCAGATCAAGGCACATCCGGAGATGGATTTCTATCCAAGAACATTTATCTTTGGTGCAAAAGCTTCCGCAGCTTACGCACGTGCAAAGAAGATCATCAAGCTGATCAACTGTGTGGCAGATGTTGTAAACAATGATGCTTCTATCAACGGCAAGCTGAAGGTTGTATTCATCGAGAACTACCGTGTATCCAACGCTGAGATCATTTTTGCGGCAGCAGATGTTTCCGAGCAGATCTCCACAGCAAGTAAAGAGGCTTCCGGTACAGGTAACATGAAATTCATGCTGAACGGTGCTCCGACACTTGGAACCATGGATGGTGCTAACGTTGAGATCGTACAGGAGGTTGGCGAGGAGAACGCATTTATCTTCGGTATGAGCTCCGACCAGATCATCAACTATGAGAACAACGGCGGTTACGATCCGGACTTCATCTACAACACAGATCCGGAGATCCGTCAGGTACTGATGCAGCTGATCAACGGAACCTTCTCCAGCGATACAGAGATGTTCCGTGACATCTACAATTCACTTCTCGACAAACGCAACATGCCGAGACCTGACCAGTACTTCATCCTTGGCGACTTCCGTTCCTATGCAGAGGCACAGAAGCGTGTTGAGGAAGCATATAAGGATGAGAAACGCTGGGCTAAGATGGCACTTCTCAATACAGCATGCAGCGGTAAGTTCACATCCGACAGAACTATCCAGGAGTATGTAGATGATATCTGGCATCTGGATAAGGTTGTTGTGAAAGAGAACTAAGATATAGAAAGTAATCTGCAAAGTATTACCATAAAATAAATTTCCACACAAAAACAGGGCGCGTCAGAAGTGGCGACGGCCCTGTTTTTTGTGTGGAAATTATGCCGGATTGATGACGATCCGGTTCCGCCTGGCCAGTGCAATGGCGATATGGCAGCCTTCCGCGATGGCGCAGGCTTTATCGGCAAAGCTGATGATCCAGGCTTCCCTGTTGCGTGGAAGAGGTCCCAGAGGGAACATATGTGAGAGTATCGCATCCAGCTCTCTGTCTGTGACATCAAAGTGTGCGGCACTGTTGTCTGCGGCAGCCTTCGGGTGATAAAACGCCTGATGCTCACCGGTCGGTGTCTCCGCCCTGAAGTCATAGGGACAGAAATCATGGAGAAGCCCTGCCCTTGCGGCGGCTTTCTCGTCACATCCCAGCTTCCTGGCAATGAACCAGGAGAGATAGGAAACATTGATACTGTGCATGAGCCGTGTGGTCCACTGGTGGTGGGTGTACAGGCTCAGCTTCAGGAACTCTCTGTTACAGAGGATGTTCTTCACAAGCTCATGATATTCCTGTGAGACCTCATCCGACACCGTGATATCCATCGGCAATCACCTTCTTTCTTTTGTTTATAATTTCATTATGACGATTATGGAGAAAAATGCAATATGGTTTATAGTTTTTTTAGAAATCAGGTGGGATAAATTTTTCAGGATGGAAAATGTCAGTGTGCAGAAGGAAGGAGAGTGCTTTTGTGTGGTCTGTTCTGTGGGAAATTATGGTATAGTAAATAAAAATGCTATAACGGTTTTATGGACAGCTATATAAGATAGGCTGAAAATAGCTGATATAGATGGTTGACATAAAAAAAGAAGAGGAGCGTAATATATATGAAACCAGAAAAACTGATCGAAGTACTTTCTGTTGCAGAGCGATTAAAGGATGCAGTGCGCCATAGTTATACTTCCGGTGGCAGGCGGGAGAGCGTTGCAGAGCATTCCTGGAGGATCACGTTGATGGCATATTTTGTCAGTGATGAGTTCCCTGAGGCGGATCTTCTGAAGATCATGAAAATGTGCCTGATCCATGATCTGGGAGAAGCTTTTACCGGAGATATCCCAGCCTTTGAAAAAACGGATAAAGATTCGAAGAAGGAGGCGGATGTACTGGGCGAATGGGTGAAAACCCTGCCGGAGCCATTCAGTAAAGAAATGTCAGAACTCTATCAGGAAATGGAAGAGCAGCAGACTCTGGAAGCCAGGATATATAAAGCTCTGGACAAGCTGGAAGCCCTGATCCAGCACAATGAATCTGATATTAAAACCTGGATTCCGCTGGAATATGATCTGCAGATGACATACGGAAATGAACAGGTGAAGTTTTCAGAGTATCTGACGGAGCTTCGTGCAAAGGTTCGGGAAGATAGCGTGCAGAAAATTCGGAAAAAAAGATTACAAAAAATCCTTTGATAAAAAGACCATGGTCCCGGTTGCAAAAGGTTATCCCAAAAGGGCAAAATTAAGTATCACTGCAAAGAAAGGCTACAAGATAGCTGCAATATATTACAGTAAGTACGGAATCGGAATACAGAAAAAGATTAAAAACGGAAGTACAGTCACTATGGATGGATCACATTATCTGCAGATAATGTATAAGAATACCAGAAAAAACTATGTATTATCAGTATATCTGAATGGATATAATTAGAAATGACGAAAAAGGAACCGGGAAGACCGGTTCCTTTTTCGTGCTTGTGTTTGGGTTTATTATTTACCGAAGTATCTCTTAAGCAGACCAGCGAATGCTTTGCCGTGTCTAGCCTCATCCTTAGCCATCTCATGAACTGTGTCATGGATTGCGTCAAGGTCAGCTGCTTTCGCACGTTTAGCAAGGTCGAATTTACCTGCTGTAGCACCGTTCTCAGCCTCTACACGCATCTGAAGGTTCTTCTCTGTGCTGTCTGTTACAACTTCGCCAAGGAGCTCTGCGAATTTAGCTGCATGCTCTGCTTCCTCGTAAGCTGCCTTCTCATAGTACATTCCAACTTCCGGATATCCCTCTCTGTGAGCAACTCTTGCCATTGCAAGATACATACCAACCTCAGAGCACTCGCCCTCGAAGTTAGCTCTCAGGTCTGCAAGGATGTCCTCGCTAACGCCCTTAGCTACACCTACAACATGCTCAGCTGCCCATGAGAGCTCGCCTTCCTGTTTCTGGAATTTAGAAGCTGGTGCTTTACATACCGGACAGGCTTCCGGTGCCTGCTCGCCTTCATAAACATATCCACATACTGTACATACCCATTTAGCCATAGTAATGATCTCCTTTTCTTTTTTGAAATATATTGTTTGTTTTTGTTTCTTTTAAATTAATAATAGTAATTATTACTATTTTATAGTATCATGTGATCTTTATTTTGTCAAGCTTGTTTTTCTTCTTTTTTCAGGCATTCCTTGCAGATTCCATAGAAGCTTGCATCTACGTCAAAGACTTTTCCGTGGATAAATTCTGCAGCTGCCTGCTCAAGAATTCCGTTAAGGCTGTCTGACTGCATATCGATCACCCGGTTGCATCTGGTACACATGAAATGTGAATGCGGTGCGACCCTTCCATCGTAGCGGTCCGCGCTTCCAAAATTGGTCAGCTTCCGGATCTCGCCGATGTCACTGAGAAGAGAAAGATTACGGTAGACAGTTCCGAGACTGATGTTGGGGTAGATCTGTCGAAGATTCTCGTATACTGTGTCTGCCGTTGGATGATCTGTTCTGGATCTCAGAAATTCCTTGATAGATTCTCTCTGACGGCTGTATTTAAGTGCTGCCATAATATTTCCTCCCTATTAGTAATAGTAATTATTACTGATATTATAATACATGACAGAGAGAGGTTTGTCAAGAGATTTTGATCTCATTATCCAAAATATTCTTCCCTTAATGATGGGATTTTATCAATAAAAATTCCTGATGAGAATTTTAAAAAAATAAGTTGACACAAACTAACTTTAGTAGTATATTTACGATAGTTAGATAAATCTAACTAAAGCGTAAAGGAGAATGCAAATGACTTGTGCAAAATTTGAATCTGTCATAGGTTATCATTGTTCCCCTGTATTAATGGGAATGAAACCGGCGAACCTTGTTTCCTTTTCCAAGGAAAAAATGCCGGAGCTGCCGGAGATCATTTCGGATTATAAGGAGAGTCTTGAACGGGAAGGCATCCGTATGGAGATCATCTGCGGATGCAGGAAGCATTATCTTCTTCTGGTGTACCGGCCGGATATGCTGCAGGAATATCTTAAGCAGGAAGAAGCCAGGAATCTTTTGCTCCAGGATGGTTATAATATAGATGGTTCTCTGGATGAGATGATCGTCCGTCTGAAGGAGAGATTTTTTCATAAGACGGAGTTTCCTCATGAGATCGGACTTTTCCTGGGTTATCCTATTGAAGATGTGAAGGGCTTCCGAAAGTTCGGAGGCAGTGGCTGCAAGATGTGTGGTTACTGGAAGGTTTATGATGATGTGGAGCAGGCTCGCAGGATTTTTGACAGCTATGATAAGTGCCGGGAGTTTACTGCGGCGCAGATCCGTGCGGGGTATTCGATTTTGCAGGTTGTTGGTATGAAGCATCTCTGTACATCTCAGATGTGCGTATAATATAAAGTTTAAAAACAGGAGGTTTTTAAGATGAGCAAGGTAGGAATTATTTACTGGTCTTCCACAGGTAACACAGAGGCAATGGCACAGGCTGTTGAGGAAGGCGCAAAAGCAGCTGGTGCGGATGTTGAGATCATGGAAGTTGCAGATGCAGATGTAGATAAAGCTCTCTCTTATGATGTTCTGGCACTTGGCTGTCCGGCAATGGGAGATGAGGAGCTTGAGGATGGTGAGTTCGAGCCATTCTTCTCTGATCTGGAAGGCAAACTTTCCGGTAAAAAAGTTGCACTTTTCGGTTCCTATGACTGGGGCGACGGAGAGTGGATGAGAACATGGTGCGGCAGAGCAAAAGACGCAGGTGCAGAGCTTGTTGAGGATGAAGGACTCATTGTAAACAACACACCTGATGATGAAGGACTTGCAGCTTGCCGTGAACTTGGCGGAAAACTTGCATAAGATCTATTAGATTTCAAATAAATAAAAACCGAGCAGAGCATTGGATTTTCAAACACCAACACCATCCGGACAGAAGAGATAGACATCTTTTTTGTCCAGGTGGTGTTTTATTTTGAACAAAAATATCTGCTTATTACTTTGAGGAAATATAGAAGAAATGAATATTAAGACAAAAAATCCTTGTTGATTTTAATATTTACGTGTCCTAAAATAGATAAAGATGAAATAAAGCAGGAAAGTGAGGAATGCCAGATGACGCGGGAGGAAGCGGAACAGTATTTATATTATGCGATGACAATTGGTGAACAGCTTCTTTGCTGCGGAGCAGAGGTTGGACGTGTGGAAGATACCATACGGCGGATCTGCCTGGCATATGGAGCCACCCGGGCGGATGTTTTTTCTATCACATCCAGTATTGTGACGACTATTTACGGAGAGGATTTCGGAATCTGTACCCAGACGCGGCGTGTGCCGGGAATGTCCAATGACCTGGGACGGCTGGATGACCTGAACCAGCTTTCCAGATATATCTGTGAGTATCGGCCGAAGCCGGAGGAGATCCAGAAGGGTCTGGAAAAGATCCGGGATAAACAAGGATATTCTTTTAAAACGCAGATTTTGATCTATGCTGTAATTTCAGGTTCTTTTTCCGTGTTTTTCGGAGGAGATGTCAACGATATGATTGCTTCTGCGCTGATTGGTATCGCCCTGAAGCTGTTTGAGGCTTTTGTAAAAAAGGGCGCATTAAACTCGCTGCTGACAGTGCTTCTTTGCTGCGGAGCCGGCGGAGTACTTTCCAATCTTACAGTTCTGATCGGGCTTGGACATCATGCGGATCTGATCAGTATCGGAAATATCATGCTTCTGATACCGGGAATTGCATTTACCAATTCATTGCGCGATATGTTTTCGGGAGATACCATTACAGGTTTGATCCGATGTATGGAGGCGCTTTTGCTGGCACTGGTCGTGGGCCTTGGTTTCACGGTGGCGAATCTGTTGTTTTAACCGAATCAGGGAAGTTCTCTTGAAGGTTGCGAAAAGCAATAAGTAATGAATGAGGAGTTTAGATACTGTATCAATTGCGGAGTAGCGAAATGCAGCGGATAATGGGAGTATTTGAGAGTAGTTATGATTTATTCAGGAGGAAAATATGCGGGAAATCATACAGCTGGTCGTATCCTTCACAGGATCCCTCGGCTTTGCGGCATTATTTAATATCCATGGAAAAAAACTCTGGTTTGCGGCATTGGGTGGATGCCTGTCCTGGGCTGTATATCTGGCAGTAGAGTTCATAACGCCAAGTCCGTATGTGTGCGGTTTCTGGTCAACAGTAGCTATTACCTTGTATGCAGAATGTATGGCAAGAATTCATAAAACGCCGGTAACTGTATTTCTGGTTTCCGCGACAATTCCGCTGATTCCGGGAGCAGCACTTTACCGGACAATGAACTGGATGTTGATGAAGGACTGGGCGAAATTCCAGAAAGACGGAATTTATACGATCCTTTTTGCAGTGAGCATGGCAGCAGGAATGACGCTGACAACTATTGCGTTCCGGATGGCGTGGCGGTGGATGTACAGGCAGAGGAGAATGTAATACAGTATCGAAATTCCCCGTTTACAAACCATCAGAAATGTGTTACGATTTTCCCATATGGAAAACTCGTGGAAGAAGAGAGTACATGTGTACACCACACTACAGGGAAATCCCCGGAGAACTTTTTATATAAGGAGTTCCGAGACTGAGAGGGATGTGCAGGCGCAGATGGAAGATGGCTTCGGAGAGGCATTGCTGACCCGGTTTGAACGTGATAAGCGAAATGCGAATGTTCCGTTTAATGGACACCGGCAGGTGATGACAGGACCGCCTGTTATAGCGGAAAGGTATAGAAACTGCTGTACCTGATGAGGTTTTTGCCGCGAGGCAGGAACGAAAAGAAGTGGTAACACGGGTAATAACTCGTCTTCTCATATCGTTATGGTATGGGAAGACGTTTTTTTATTTTTATTATGGAGGAAAGAAAAAATGGAAAAGCAGAGATATTATATCAGCACTGCCATTGCGTACACATCCGGTAAGCCGCATATCGGAAATACTTATGAGGTAGTTCTTGCAGATGCGATCGCACGTTTTAAAAGACAGCAGGGTTATGATGTGTATTTTCAGACAGGAACTGACGAGCATGGCCAGAAGATCGAGCTGAAGGCTGAGGAAGCAGGCGTCACACCGAAGGAATTCGTAGATAACGTTTCCGGCGAGATCAAACGTATCTGGGATCTGATGAACACATCCTATGACAAATTCATCCGTACAACAGATAAAGATCATGAAGAGCAGGTCAAAAAAATCTTCAAAAAAATGTATGCAAAGGGTGATATCTACAAGGGTCATTATGAAGGAATGTACTGTACACCATGTGAGTCTTTCTTTACAGAGTCCCAGCTTGTAGACGGCAAATGTCCGGACTGCGGACGTCCATGCGTACCGGCTAAGGAAGAGGCATATTTCTTTAAAATGAGTAAATATGCAGATAAGCTGATCGACTACATTAACACACATCCGGATTTCATCCAGCCGGAGTCACGTAAAAACGAGATGATGAACAACTTCCTTCTTCCGGGACTTCAGGATCTCTGTGTATCCAGAACATCTTTCAAATGGGGAATCCCGGTAGATTTCGATCCGAAGCACGTAGTATATGTATGGCTGGATGCCCTGACAAACTATATCACAGGTATCGGCTATGACTGCGATGGAAACAGCAGCGATCAATTCAACAAATACTGGCCTGCTGATCTTCACCTTATCGGAAAAGATATCATCCGTTTCCATACGATTTACTGGCCGATCTTCCTGATGTCTCTGGATCTTCCGCTTCCGAAACAGGTATTCGGACATCCGTGGCTGCTTCAGGGCGATGGAAAAATGAGTAAATCCAAAGGAAATGTAATCTACGCAGATGAGCTTGTTGAGTTCTTCGGTGTAGATGCTGTCCGTTATTTCGTACTCCATGAGATGCCATTTGAGAATGACGGTGTGATCACATGGGAGCTGATGGTTGAGAGACTGAATTCTGACCTTGCAAACACACTTGGAAATCTTGTAAACCGTACTATTTCCATGTCCAACAAATATTTTAACGGAGTCGTTGAGAATAAGAATGTTACTGAGCCGGTTGATGAGGATCTTAAGAACTTCATCCTTCAGGTTCCGAAGAATGTTTCTGCAAAAATGGACAATCTTCGTGTTGCAGATGCCATCACAGAAGTATTCTCTCTGTTCAAACGCTGCAACAAATATATCGACGAGACAATGCCATGGGCACTTGCAAAGGATGAGACAAAGCAGGATCGTCTTGCAACAGTTCTCTACAACCTGGTTGAGGGAATCTGCATCGGCGCATCTCTTCTGAAATCCTTTATGCCGCGTACAACAGAGCGTATTCTTGTACAGCTCAACGCAAATGAGAGAACTCTTGAGGAGATGGAGCAGTTTGGTCTTTATCCTTCAGGAAACCGCGTAACCGACAAACCGGAGATCCTTTTTGCGAGACTTGACCTGAAAGAGGTTCTTGAGAAGGTTGAGAAGCTTCATCCGAAGAAAGAAGAGCCGAAGGAAGAGGTAGAAGAAGAGAAAACAGAGGACGTGATCGATATCGAGGCAAAGCCGGAGATCACTTTCGATGATTTTGAGAAGCTGCAGTTCCAGGTTGGTGAGATCATCGCCTGTGAGGAGGTTAAGAAATCCAGAAAACTTCTCTGCTCTCAGGTTAAGATCGGAAGCCAGGTTCGTCAGATCGTATCCGGAATCAAGGCTCACTATTCCGCAGAGGAAATGGTTGGCAAAAAGGTTATGGTCGTTACAAACCTGAAACCTGCCAAGCTTGCCGGAATTCTCAGCGAGGGTATGATCCTCTGTGCAGAGGATGCAGACGGAAATCTTTCCCTGATGGTGCCGGAGAAAGAGATGCCAGCAGGTGCTGAGATCTGCTAAGTATGGGATTGAATCATTTTGATAAAAACGGCAATGCTGTTATGGTGGATGTGTCCGATAAACCGGTCACTCACCGTACAGCGACAGCTGCCGGTTCCATTCAGGTAAGCCCGGAGATCATGGCTGCGGTAAAAAGCGGAAATGTGAAAAAGGGTGATGTACTTGGTGTGGCCCGTGTGGCAGGTATCATGGGTGTGAAGCGTACTTCTGAGCTGATCCCCATGTGCCATCCACTTCCCATCCAGAAGTGTTCTGTGGATTTTGAAATGGATGAGGATGCGGGAATGATCCGTGTATTCTGTACGGTAAAAACAGAGGGAAAAACAGGCGTGGAGATGGAGGCGCTGACAGGTGTTCAGGTGGCACTTCTGACTATTTATGACATGTGCAAGGCAATTGACAAGCACATGGTTATGTCTGATATCCATCTGGAAGAAAAAACAGGAGGCAAAAGCGGAGATTTCCGCTTTGAGTAAAAATGATAGACAGGTGCGGAAGAAATATTGATTATCTCAGGATTTCCGTAACTGACAGATGTAATTTGCGGTGTATTTATTGTATGCCGGAGGAGGGAGTGCAGCATGTGTCGCGCTCCCTTATTTTGCAGGAAGAGGAAATTTTGAGGATCTGCCGGGTGATGGCAGAGCTGGGTATCCGGAAGATCAAGCTTACCGGTGGGGAACCTCTGGTTCGTTCCGGAATGCCTCAGCTTGTGGAAAAACTGAAAAATATGACGGGAATCGAGAAGGTAACTCTGACTACAAATGGTGTGCTTCTGAAAGAGCAGATGAAGGATTTTGCCCGGGCAGGGCTGGACGGATTGAATATCAGTCTGGATACGCTGGATGAGGCCTGCAGCAGGAGAATTACCCGGCGTGATGAATTGGATCGGACGCTTGAAGGGATCTCAGAGGCGTTGAAGTATCCGGAGATTTCGCTGAAGATCAACTGCGTACCACTGGGAATTCCGGATCAGGATCTTTGCAAGGTGGCGTTTCTGGCCAGGGATCATAAGGTGCATGTGCGGTTTATTGAGATGATGCCCATTGGGATGGGAAAAGAATTTCATGGGGTGTCGGAGGAGGAGCTGCTTGGGATCCTTGGGGAAAAGCTACCACGGTTTTCGCCATATGCTGGGGAGCCCCTTGGGAATGGACCGTGTCATTATTATGATGTGGACGGTTTTTTGGGGAAGATCGGGTTTATCAGTGCAGTGAGCCATAAGTTCTGTGGGGAGTGCAATCGGATAAGGCTGACTTCACAGGGGTTTTTGAAAACCTGTCTGCAGTATGCAGCCGGGAGGGATCTTCGGGCGATGATCCGCAGCGGTGGTTCGGATGAGGAGCTGAAGGCGGTGATCCTAGAGGCGTTGGCGGAAAAACCGGATGGGCATGCTTTTGGAGGCAGCCTGGAGAAACAGAAGGAAGATAAAACGGAGAAGCTTTGTATGGCTCAGATCGGAGGTTGAGTGTTGATGAAAAGAGTTGCTGTGATCACTTCCAGTGATAAGGGTTTCAGAGGAGAACGTGAGGATCTCAGCGGGCCGGCTGTAAAGGAAATCATGGAGGCGGCCGGGTATGAGGTTGTTTCTGTGGAGGTTTTGCCGGATGACCGTGGGATGCTGAGTGCACGGATGGCAGAGATCGCGGATATGGGTTTGGCTGAGCTGATTCTGACTACGGGTGGCACCGGGTTTTCCCAGAGGGATGTAACGCCGGAGGCTACGGAGGATGTGATCGAGCGGCGTGTGCCGGGGATTCCGGAGGCTATGCGGGCGTTTAGTATAACGATCACGAAGAGGGCGATGTTGAGTAGAGCTACAGCTGGGATCCGGAAGGGGACGTTGATTGTTAATTTGCCGGGGAGTCCTAAGGCTGTGCGGGAGTGCCTTGAAGTGATTGTGGATTCGCTGAGACATGGGATTGAGATACTTGTTGGTGAGGCTGGGGAGTGTGGACGGTAGAACGTAGTGTATATTAACGAACGGACGCCCAACGGAGGCAGGGCCAGTACTGTGACACGCTGCGCGGCCTGTTCGGCTGTGTCGCCGGTTTGCTGCCATTCGCGCTAACTCGCCTGCGGCTCAGACAGAGCGCTCGGTGGCAGCAGCTATACTCGCCTCTCGACGGCCGCTCCGCTAACGTCACCGTACTGGCCCTGCCTCCGTTGGGTTGGTTGTTGAGAGTGGTGTAGGTTCTACCGGACATGTTGTTGGTAAGGGACGACTGTGACTGCGTAAGCCTGGTTGTTGAATTCAGTGAATTCTGAGGAATGTGTTGATAGTTGGAAATTAATATTGCTGGTGTGATATATAGGAATAAATTTTGTAACGATGTGTAATTAATAGGAGTTTGTTATGGGAAAAGTACTTGCGGTTTGTATCAGTGAGAAGAAGGGGACGGAGAAGAGGAATGTCGGGTCTGCGGTTTTTGTGGAGGACTGGGGGCTTGAGGGGGATGCTCATGCCGGGAAGTGGCACCGGCAGGTGAGTCTTCTTTCAAATGAAAAGATAGAGGATTTTCGCGCCAGGGGCGCAGTAGTTGAGGATGGTGCTTTTGGCGAAAACCTGGTCGTGGAGGGGTTTGATTTCGCGAAGCTTCCGGTTGGAACGAGATTCCGCTGTGGTGAGGTTGTACTGGAGCTGACTCAGATTGGAAAGGAGTGCCACAATGGCTGTGCTATTTTTCAGAAGATGGGTGAGTGCATTATGCCTCGTGAAGGTGTGTTTACAAGAGTGCTGAAAGGTGGAAAAGTTTCTGTCGGTGACGAGATGACTGTGGATAAAGCCATGATTTTTGATACCCATGCACATTATGATGATGAGGCTTTTGACGAGGACCGTTATGCCATGCTGGATAGTATGCAGGAGAATGGAATCGGGCATATTGTGGATGTGTGTGCTTCTGTGGGACATTTTGACCGGGTTTATGATCTGGTGGAGAAGTATCCGTTTATTTATGGTGCAGTAGGTGTACATCCGGATGATGCAGATAAAGTGGATGCGGCAGTTTTGGATGAGATCCGCAGATACTGTGATATGGAAAAAACGGTGGCAGTAGGTGAGATCGGACTGGATTATTACTGGCATAAGGAGAAGGAGGAGCACCTTCTCCAGCAGAAAATATTCCGCTGGCAGATGGATATCGCCCGCGAGAAAAAGCTTCCGTTTATGATCCACAGCCGTGATGCTGCGGAGGATACTCTGAATATTGTGAGAGAATATATGAAGAATGGAATGTATGGCGGAGTTATCCATTGTTTTTCTTATAGCAAGGAAATTGCAAGGGAGTATCTGAATATGGGACTTTATCTGGGAATCGGCGGAGTGGTTACATTTAAAAATTCACGGAAGCTGAAAGAAGTGGCAGAGTACGCACCATTGAACCAGATCCTGTTGGAAACCGACTGCCCATACATGGCACCTGTACCGAACCGTGGGAAGAGAAACAGCTCCCTGTATCTGCCAGAGGTTGTGAAGACGATTGCGGAGATTAAGGGTGTCAGCTGCGAGGAGGTTGTGGCTGTGACGGAGAGTAATGCGGTGAAGATGTTGGGGTTGATCAAATAAATCGCAGAGATGTTATGTGGTTAAATACGAGTAGTGAATGTCCGTTTGATTTTGAAAATATGAAATAAAGAATATTGAAATATCATTCATTATAATATACAGGAAGTTCTGGATGTGAAGAGAAGATTCGAACAATTTTATCTTATGATTGTCGACCTGCGATATGGAAAAAATTCAGAAAGGTTGACAAAGCATTTATTTATAAGGAAAATTGAAGCATTATGTTTGAATAGAGCTGAAAATTTATGTATAAATAATTGCAAATGACGAGCTCGACAGAAAGTGATAAAATAGACCTTATATTATAGGTAGATGCAGAGTGCGGGTATTAATAGAAACATTATGGAATGTAAAGGTTTTTCATATATGGTCTACCATTATCGACTCTATCCTGTATTAATAGAAACATTATGGAATGTAAAGGAGAATGAGGTTCCGATTACACCAGAACTGCAGATAGGTATTAATAGAAACATTATGGAATGTAAAGTTAATTGCTGTCAAATTGTTACTCGGACTACAAGCCGTATTAATAGAAACATTATGGAATGTAAAGTGCGCTGGCTGCCAGGAGTACGGCGAGGCTGAACAGGGTATTAATAGAAACATTATGGAATGTAAAGAGCGGAGAAGGTTTGGGCAATTCAGAACGTGCCGAGTGGTTATTTTTAGGAATTTATGGAAATTGAAGAAGGTAGTAGAGTATGTGCTTCTGAATTGGATTTTGCTTGAAACCAATTGCCCATACAAGGTACTTGTGTAAACTGTGAAAAAATAAGTTACTGTATTTACCGGAGAGTGATGTGGTGAAGATGTTGGAATTGATATGATACAGAAATGAGAAAAACCAGTTAATCTGAAATTTGCATTTCAGATTGGCTGGTTTTTCCTGATCCAATATGGAACTATTAAAATGTATTAGACTTCAAATCATTAATAATCTAATTTTACATTACAAAATGTAGCGATAACATTATATATTATAATAGATAAACTTGTAAAAATAAATAGTAAATTAATAGCACCCCATTAGAATATTATTGATTTATAAAAAGAAATGTGATATTGTAAAAGAAACAACAATTTATTGATCGCTTCCAGAAAGGAGGAACAAAATGAACGAGTTAAAACTGGAATTTCAGTTAGAAACAACTGAGATTCCGGCTGAACTGGACAAGGTTTTAGTGAGTTTTCTAAAAGCTGCTGTGGAGAATTATTCTCCGGCACTTTTTGAAAAACTCTATAATAAAAATTCGTCCATATTAAAAACTTATGTCTGGGCAACATACCTGCCTGGGGCAAGATTTACACAGGAAAAAATATTACTTAACCAGAACAGATTTATTATGACATTTTCAGATGCAGATATAGGTGAACTGATCGAATTTTACAATGCATTTGTGCTTATGAAATATAAAACGTATCCTATGCATCAAAATTCCATGCGGTTAATATCAGTAAAGATACGGAATATTCCAGAAATTCAAGACACAGAACTCATTATAAAAATGAAAAGTGCACTTATTGTCCGAAAACATGATTCTACGGATAATAGTGACGAGTACTATACATGCGAAGATCTGGAATTTGAAGAAATGGTAAAGGAAAATTTGAGAATTTTTCTTGAAAAACTGAATCTGGAAATGGATATAAGCGATTTTTCCATAACACCAGTAAAAGCTAAAAAGGTGGTAACGAGGATATGGGGAAAGTTAGTAGACGGAAATATCGGAATATATCGGATAACAGGAAATCTGGAACTGTTGAATTTATTGCGCGCTGCAGGTTTGGGAACACGTAGATCATTAGGTAAAGGTATGTGGGAAGTCATATATTAGGAGGTGTGCTATCATGGAAAAATATATGATCACTCTTGGTGATTTCCTGAAGAATGCCGGAATCGTAGGATTTCATTATATGCTTGAAACTGCAGGGGCAGAGGAAGGTGTTGATTTTGGCCATTCCGATGATGATCAGGCATTGTGGCTCAGCATGGATTTTGCGAAAAATGCGGATTGGACAGATATGTATTTTAAAGCCTTTATCAGGTATTTTGGACCATTCAGCACGTATCAGGGAATTAAGGATAAAATTCAAACATGTATTGAAAAAATAGAAGTTGAAAATTGGAATCCGGGAAAACAGGAAAAAGATGATTTAAAATTTATCAATGACAAGCTGCAGTCAAACAGCTATCAGGCTGGTTTTGCAAATATTCAAAAGAAAATTGAAAATTCGGAAATCTATGAGAAATTAAAAAAGAATAAACTTAGTGATAAACTGTCAGCAGAAGAACTGAAAAACAGATTAGAAGAACTTCTGGAGTTTATAAATCAGCCGGAATGCAACGAAACTTTTGCAATGAAGAGTATTATATATACCTACATAAATCGGTTCTGGAATGGAAAATGTTTTCTTTTGCGTCCTAATGCAAAAAAAGATATGCGAGAGGTGTTTGAAAAAGATTTTTCCGAACCATTTCGAAAGTATCTAAGTGCAGATCATAAGAAAGCAAAAGATCTCTGTATTGATTGTGGTGATCCAATAGGGCCGAAAGAAAAGGTATCGATAGCATTCATGAATGAAGTTGGAGATGACTTTACGAGAAAACGTTCTGCATTTTGGGACTGCAAAGTGGACGCGTTTCTTTGTCCTGCATGTGCATTCATATATGCGTTAAGCCCTTTGGGATTCCGGTTATATGCCAATAAATTTGTTTTTGTAAATATAAATAACAGCATTGGTGCTTTGTTGGATGCAAATTCTAAAATTGGAAGAATTGATCAGGAAGGAGAAAAAACTGAAAACAAGAAATATTCCCAGTGGTTTGCAGAGACGATCAATATTTTATTAAGAGAAAAACAGCAGGAATTGTCCAATGTGCAGGTTATCTTGCGTGGAGTGAGTGCAGATGACAGGTATAGATTAAGTATTATCCATAAAAAGATGCTGGAAATTATTTGCGAATCAAGGGTATCCGATGCTCTGACATCTTTGGCAAAATCTCCATTTACTAAAATCAAAGATAACTTTATAAATGTACATGAAACCGTAGTTATGAATCTTTTGCAGCACCGAGATCAGTATCGGCTGCTGAATCAGCTTTTTAAAGAAAATATAAAGGAAGATTCGATGAATTTTTATATTTTCTGGGTATATGAAATACAGTTATGGACGGAGATTGTATTAGCATATTCAGATTGCAAAGAAAGAAATGAGAAAGGAAAGAGGATTGCTATGTACTGTGGAATGATGAAAAAAAGCGGGTCAGATTTGAGAAAAGCAATTATGGCAGCAAAGGGAATGACTTCCAGTGAAGGTTTGAGAGGTATTGAATATCAGTTGTTGAATGCTCTGTCTGTAAGAAATATAAATAAATTTATGGATGTTGTACTGCGATTATACAGTGCATATGGTTCTAAAAGAAATGAAAATGGACAGGAACTTTTAATACCTAGTGGATTTGTGCAGATGTTAAGTGATAAAGAAAAGTTTACAGAATATGGATACGCATTTGTAATGGGATTAGTGGGATCTTACGAGCCGAAGAAGGAGGAAGCATGATTATGAAAAGAGAAGGTTTAACATTTACAGTAATTTTCCTGGCAGAAAGTGCAAACTATGGAGAAGGAATTGGAAATATTTCATCATTGAAAAAGATGACCAGGGGAAATTATGAAGAGTATTCTTATATTTCCAGACAGGCACTGAGATATAACCTTGTGCAGCAGGCAAACTGGAATATAACCCCTGTGGATGGGAAAAGTGGAGTAGTACAGTTTGCGCCCTCAGCAACGATTGAAGATTATCCGGAGATTGATCTGTTTGGATATATGAAAACGACTTCTAAAGGGGAAGATCAGAATGGTGGAGCTTCCACAAGAAGTGCCGTTGCCAGACTTAGCAACGCGATCGCACTGGAACCATTTCAGGGTAATCTTGAATTTTTGACCAATATGGGACTTGCTGTGAGAGGAAATCTGCAGAACGGAATTGCGCAGAGTGAGATCCATCGCTCTTATTATTCTTATTCTATGTCAATAGATCTGGATAGAGTTGGTGTAGATGGTGAGATTAATATTGCAGGAGAGGATAAAGCAGAAAGAGTAAAAGTTCTCCTGGATTCTGTTCATTATTTGTACAGAGATATTAAAGGAAGAAGAGAAAATCTCAGCCCATTATTTATAATTGGAGGCAGATACAGCAGAAAAAATCCATTTTTTGAGAACAGAGTAAAAGTGGATGCAAATAAGATTAATGTAAATACACTGCAGGAATTACTTGAGGATGATAATATCAAAAATTATACGTATGCAGGAATAACAGCAGGCATTTTTGATAATGAAGACAAATTAAAAGAGGTACTAAAAGCAGAAGCTGTAGGCACAGTATTTAATCATCTGAAAGAGGAAGTGGAGCAGTATTATGGAGAGGGCAATCAGGATTAAGTGTTTTCAGAACCTGGTGAATTATAAGAAACCCAGCAGTTTTATTATTAAAGAAACATTTCCTCTTCCACCATATTCTACGGTTCTTGGAATGATCCATGCGGCTTGTGGTTATACAGAGTTTCATCCAATGAAGCTTTGCATACAGGGAACAAACAGTGGAACTATTTCAGAACTTTATACAAGATATTCATTTTCAGCAGGTACGAAATATGAAGAAGGACGACATCAAATTTGTGTTGAAGATGGAGAAAAATATGGAATTTTCAGAGGAATTGCCAATGTTGAGCTGGTCTGTGACAACGACATGGTGATACATGTAATTCCGGAAGAGGAAGATTTTGAGAAAGTATACAATTCACTGAAATATCCGCCAAGATATTTATCATTGGGACGTTATGAAGATCTGCTGGATATTGAACGGGTGGATATTGTGAATATCCATCAGGAAGATGAAGTGGAAATAAAGAGAGATATGTATATACCGGTGAGCTGCGGAATCGAGTTAGGAAACAGACATGGAACAATATATAATCTCACAAAAGAATATGAAATTACAAAGCAGGGTCTGCGTCGTTGGAAAAAAGAAAATGGAAGGGTAAAGGCTTATTATTGTTTTGGAGGAGTGGTGATTGGCGAAGGAGCATATGTGGATGACTTCGAGAAAGATGCAGCATTGATATTTTGTTGATTAACAATAAAAAGGTAGCTCAGTAATATGTTTTGTATTTGAAATGTAGTGGATTATGGGAAACTTACAAGGAGGCAGAGCAGATGTTCTGTCTCCGGAAGGAGAAGTCTATGGAGTATTATGCAAAATCCGGAAAAAAGATTTTGTCGCAGGAAGAGATTGATAAAGTCAGAAATGAACTGGAAAATCTTATAATAAATCTTGAAGAGGAATTTACAGAGACAGATCTTAAGGTTATCAAAAATAATATAGCTCATTTGCAGGACACAAAGGAAGAGGAACAGAAAACGTTAAAGGAACATCAGGACGACATTGTAAGATGCGCAGAGATGTTTTTTTTAGAATACGGAGAATATTTTACAGAAAAAGAAAAATGTCTGGTTACAGAAGCCTGCAGAATACATGATTGGGGAAAAGTAAATCTGATTTTTCAGAGATTGGTAAATCCGAATTTGATTAAAAAAATGTATCCTTATATAAAGCAGGATACACAGATTCCACACGGATTTTTAAGCGCAGTTACCATATCGAAAAAAGAATTTAAAAGATTGTCTGAACTGTTTTCAGAAGAAGATTTCGGACCCTTTATTACGGCAGTATATCATCATCATGACAGAGATGATTGTTATGAAGGACCTGAGATTCGGAAATATGCAGAAAAATATTATTTAAAGCAAATCAAAGAATATCTTGGAAAAGATATTGATAAGTTATATTGCAGCAATTTGAATAAACTATTATACCGTAATAACATTTGTACGCCTAAATTTACAGTAGATTCTAAAATATGGAACGAGTATCTTTTGATCAAAGGGCTGCTCAATAAATTTGATTATACAGTAAGTGCAGGGTATGAAAATGCAGAAATTGTACCAGATCTGCGGGATAAAAAATTGAAGAAAAATATAGAAGTTTATCTTCAGAACAAAGAATTACGGCCTGCACAGAAATTCATGATGGAACATAAAAATGAAAATCTGGTTATTGTAGCACCTACAGGTTCTGGAAAAACAGAAGCTGCACTATTATGGTTAAATGGAGAAAAGGGATTTTATACATTACCATTAAAAGTTTCTTCTAATGCGATTTATTCTCGAATTAAAACAAATTATTCTTTTAGTGATGCTGCATTATTGCATTCAGATAGTATGGCTATGTATCTGAAAGAATTTGATCAGGATGACACAGATATTGATGAAAAATATAATCGCGCAAAAATGTTGTCACAGCCATTAACTGTATGTACTGTAGATCAGCTTTTCAAATTTGTTTATAAAGCGTTGGGGACGGAGATTTTGGCTGCAACTTTAAAGTATTCGAAATTAATTTTGGATGAAATCCAGGCGTATGAACCGAGGATTATTGCAACAATTATTTATGGTTTGAAGACAATACAGGAAATGGGAGGACATTTTGCTATTATTACAGCTACATTTCCGCCTGTTTTAAAGACATTCATGAAAAAGTATGGGCTATCAGAAGGGATACAATATCAGTTTAAAGATTTTACAGAAAAAGAATATCAGTTAGAACAGTTTCCAAGACACAAAATTCGAATTGAAAATTCGGAAATTAATATTGAGAAAATATTAGAACAGGGAAGCGCTAAAAAAGTTCTGGTTATTTGCAACACTGTGTCCAAGGCACAAAAAATTTATAGAGAAATACAGGAAAGAACAGAGAATGTAGAACTTTTGCATTCTTGCTATATCAGAAGAGACAGGGCTTTTTTGGAACAAAAAATCATGCTTTTTTCGGAATCGAAAAAGCCGGGAATATGGATAACAACGCAGATTGTAGAGGCGAGTCTGGATATAGATTTTGATATGCTTTATACTGAAATGTGTACAGCGGACAGTCTTTTGCAGAGAATGGGACGATGCAACAGAAAGGGGAGATATGTTCCTGAAGAACCGAATATTGTTGTATATGATGATCGAAATGGCGTGGGAAAAGATCGAGTTTATAATTCAGACATGTATGACCGTTCTTTAAGATTTCTTCATGAATATGAAAATATGTTGTTCAGTGAAGAATTAAAAACGGTTTATATGAACAATGTTTATAATTCGGAAGAAATAACTGAAACGAGCTATTACAAAGAAATTGAAGAATGGTTGAAACGGTTTTCGGCAATTCATCCGGCAGAATATACATCAAAAGAAGCTAAAGTGAGGGATATAAAAAGTATTACCATTGTGCCGGAAGAGATTTATGATAAAAAACAGGGATTGTTTGAATATGGAATAGATTTTTTAAGAAAGCCAAATTTGAGAAAAGAAGTCAGAAGCATTATGAAAAACCGGCTTGAAGACGTGACGTTGAGTATGAGTATTTATAATAAATTCCCCAAAGCGGTAGACAGGGATGTAATTGGAAGTAAAAATGGCAGAAACATTATGAATATTCACAGAGCAAGATATAAATATGACTTTAATCATGAAAATGGAAAAGGTGCAGGTTTGTTATTAAATGAAGAGTTGGAGACGGATGGTATATTTATGTAGGTGATGAAAATGGATGAAAGAATCACTGGAGTGATGATTTATTATTATTTCGTTTGCAAGCGGAAATTATGGTATTTTTGTCATGATATCCGGATGGAGACGGAAAATGAAGATGTAATGCTTGGTAAGATTTTGGATGAAAGCAGTTATAAGAAGAAGGATAAGCATGTAAATATTGATGATATTATAAATATTGATTTTATCAGTGAACATAAGGAATTGCATGAGGTTAAGAAGAGTAAGGCTGTGGAAGATGCCGGGATCTGGCAGGTGAAGTATTATCTTTATTATTTGCAGAAACGAGGTGTGAATGGTCTTAAGGGGAAGATTGATTACCCACTGTTGAAGAAGTCTGTGATTGTTGAATTGTTGGAAAAGGATGTGGAAATTCTGGAAAGGATTCTTGCTGAGATTGCAGATATCAAACATCAGGAGGTTCCACCGGTTTCGGGTAATAGTAAATTGTGCAAAAAATGTGCTTATTATGATTTGTGTACCATATAAACTTTGGATTTGTATTGGGGGAAAAGTATGAAGCAAAGTTTTTACGTTTATAATAACGGGGATTTGAAACGGAAGGATAATACACTTCAGTTTACAAATTATGATGGTGAGAAGAGAGATATTCCTATTGAAAGGATTTCAGATATTTATGTTATGTCCGAGATGTCGTTTAATACAAAGTTTATTAATTACATATCGCAGTATGGGATTCCGATGCATTTTTTTAATTATTATAATTTTTATACGGGGAGTTATTATCCGAGAGAAAGTCTGTTGGCAGGTCAGCTGTTGGTAAAGCAGGTTAGTTATTATACGGATTATGAGAAACGGTTAGTTTTAGCAAGGAAGTTTATAGAGGCGGCAGCGGATAACATTTATCGGAATCTCAGGTATTATAATGGGCGAGGTAAAGATGTATCAGAATATTTGAGAGATGTGGATTCTCTTCGTAAACAGCTGGGACGAGTGACAACGATTGAAGAATTGATGGGAATTGAAGGTAATATTAGAAGAAGATATTATGCTGCATGGAATGTGATCGTTAATCAGGAGATTCAGTTTGAGAAGCGTGTAATGCATCCGCCGGATAATATGATCAATTCGTTGATTTCTTTTGTTAATACATTGATTTATACAAAAGTACTTGGTGAGATTTATCATACGCAGTTGAATCCTACAATTAGTTATCTGCATGAACCAGGCGCAAGGCGGTTTTCGTTGAGTTTGGATATTGCAGAGGTGTTTAAGCCGCTGATCGGTGATAGATTGATTTTTTCTCTGCTGAATCGGAATCAGATTACGGGAGATAGTTTTACGAAGGAACTGAATTTTCTGCATTTGAAAAAAGATGCTTCTAAGCTGATTGTTTCTGAGCTTGAGAAGCGATTGAAAAAGACAGTAATGCACAAGGAACTTGGACGGCAGGTTTCTTATCAGTATCTGCTTCGGTTGGAGTGTTATAAATTGATAAAGCATCTCATTGGTGAAAAGGAATATGAAGGATTCAGGATATGGTGGTGAGTTATGTATGTAGTTTTGGTTTATGATGTAAGTCAGCAGGAAAATGGTGCAAAGCGTTGGTCGAAGATTTTTAAGATTTGCAAAAGGTATTTGACGCATATCCAGAATTCTGTTTTTGAAGGTGAGATTTCCAAGGCGCAACTGGCACAGCTACAGCAGGAGTTAAAGTTGTATATTGATAAAGAACTGGATTCGGTGATTATTTTCAAGTCGCGACAGGAGAAGTGGTTGGATAAGGAATTCTGGGGGAGGAGAGATGATTCGATAAGTTTTATTTTATGACTGTCGACCTACGATAAGGAGAAAATTCCGGGAGGTCGACAAAGTGGGTGTTTTGCTGGGAAAATGTGGGATTTTTAGATTCTCAAGGAAATTTAATTAAATCCCGAAATAATAAAATGACAGGTTCGACAGAAAGTGGTAAGATTAAGCATGTAATATAAGCAGTTGTGAGGGATGGGTATTAATAGAAACATTGTGGAATGTAAAGTACTCATTACTGTCATTCTTCTGATACTGATAAGCGTATTAATAGAAACATTGTGGAATGTAAAGTAAGGGTAAGCTCCTCTGAGGTAACTTCTTCGATGCCGTATTAATAGAAACATTGTGGAATGTAAAGAAGCACTGATAGTAGCAAAAAGTGCATTAAGTGTAGCCGTATTAATAGAAACATTGTGGAATGTAAAGTCGCCTATTGGCAGAGGGTACATATGTCCGTGCGAAACGTATTAATAGAAACATTGTGGAATGTAAAGCAAATTAACCTTTTCATTCGTCGCGATTTTAAGATACGTATTAATAGAAACATTGTGGAATGTAAAGCACAATCCTGCAATAGCATTAATTGTCCATCCCTGTATTAATAGAAACATTGTGGAATGTAAAGTCAGAATAGAGCTCAACTGCAAAATCAGAGTCATAGTATTAATAGAAACATTGTGGAATGTAAAGATACAACGTTATAAACAGTTAAAGGACATAACAAGTATTAATAGAAACATTGTGGAATGTAAAGAAAACTATCGGAAAAAATGTTGCAGGATTTTACAGGTATTAATAGAAACATTGTGGAATGTAAAGTTTGTAGAAACATCTGCATTGATAGTGATAGAGCTTCCGTATTAATAGAAACATTGTGGAATGTAAAGAAATCAGGAGTAGAAGAATTGTCAGAAGTAGCATCTGTATTAATAGAAACATTGTGGAATGTAAAGGTTCCTGAACTGTCATTCCTAGTGCTTCCGCCCAGTATTAATAGAAACATTGTGGAATGTAAAGTCCAATGTCATTCCGATCGTGTATGGACCGTTATAGTATTAATAGAAACATTGTGGAATGTAAAGTTGATTTTAGCAGTAATAATTGTGGAACCGGATTTTAAAGTATTAATAGAAACATTGTGGAATGTAAAGTGAATTACAGCGGACAGCACAGAGACTATTTGAAAGTATTAATAGAAACATTGTGGAATGTAAAGAAGTATTCTGCCAGTTCCTCTGCACGTGCTGCAACGTATTAATAGAAACATTGTGGAATGTAAAGTAATTATTAAGGTATTGGGTTAGCGGCTATACTCTGTATTAATAGAAACATTGTGGAATGTAAAGTATCATATCTGATCTGTGCCTGTCCTGCCTTGTTGGTATTAATAGAAACATTGTGGAATGTAAAGACGCACATTCTTCATTTCTCCTTTCTGCTTGAATTTGTATTAATAGAAACATTGTGGAATGTAAAGGTGCTTTGACATCCCTGGAAGTCCTGATCTTCTCAGTATTAATAGAAACATTGTGGAATGTAAAGTGGATAAAATCGTGATCTGCAAGCAGTGCAATCGACCGTATTAATAGAAACATTGTGGAATGTAAAGGAGGACGAAGCAGAGCCGGAAATGGTAGGAGAGGAACGTATTAATAGAAACATTGTGGAATGTAAAGGTAGTATTACTGATAGTGTTATTATCGGAAATTTCGTATTAATAGAAACATTGTGGAATGTAAAGGTACGTTGACGGGCAGCAGGTAAATACCGGACTCCGTATTAATAGAAACATTGTGGAATGTAAAGTGAAGCACTCCGGGCAATGCTCGTAAAATGTGCATCTGGTATTAATAGAAACATTGTGGAATGTAAAGTATGGTTCTGCCGCTGCACATACAAATCCAGTCCCCTGTATTAATAGAAACATTGTGGAATGTAAAGTATTCAGTTTGATTTTCATATCTCCGTCAACTACAGTATTAATAGAAACATTGTGGAATGTAAAGTTTGTCCACCGCCTGCATATTTCCTTTAATAGCTTTAGTATTAATAGAAACATTGTGGAATGTAAAGGTTAAAAGAGCAACGTCTGATGCTGTTAAATTTCCGTATTAATAGAAACATTGTGGAATGTAAAGATCGTTGACAATAAGATTGAAAAGTTTTTCTCACACGGTATTAATAGAAACATTGTGGAATGTAAAGTGTGTTCTCTGTATGCCTCCACCTCTGCGACGTTCTCGTATTAATAGAAACATTGTGGAATGTAAAGACGGTTCATCTGATGTTTTGTTTCCGAACCCCAGGCGTATTAATAGAAACATTGTGGAATGTAAAGTTGTAACTCGTTGAACTCCTGATAAAAAACAAGTTGTATTAATAGAAACATTGTGGAATGTAAAGGTGACAGTGTATGTCTTGGTTTCCTTATCCCAGTTTCCCGTATTAATAGAAACATTGTGGAATGTAAAGACGATAACAATGTGTGTAGTGTGTACCACTCTGTGTATTAATAGAAACATTGTGGAATGTAAAGACAAGTAAAGCTGTCTGCGCCTGAGCCACGAAAGAGTATTAATAGAAACATTGTGGAATGTAAAGTTCGAAAAATGCGTGTATCGCTGTTCTTCTGCTGTCTGTATTAATAGAAACATTGTGGAATGTAAAGGCAACACCCCATTCAACAGTTTCATATGTCACATTCTCGTATTAATAGAAACATTGTGGAATGTAAAGCGGTATACCGGTAGACCTGGAACGGATACTGTTGACTGTATTAATAGAAACATTGTGGAATGTAAAGTTCTTCGCCCATGTCATAGAGTGCAGAGCGAATAGAGTATTAATAGAAACATTGTGGAATGTAAAGAAATCTTATAATGTAGATTTCACACCAACTCAACTGGTATTAATAGAAACATTGTGGAATGTAAAGAGGTGTATATTCACCTGTTTCATCATCCCAAAAAGCAGTATTAATAGAAACATTGTGGAATGTAAAGGTAAGATGCACCAGGACGCAGGGTCGAACTGCGGAGTATTAATAGAAACATTGTGGAATGTAAAGGAGTACATAGACACATCCGTAGGAGGGGAAAGTAACGCGTATTAATAGAAACATTGTGGAATGTAAAGTCGAATATGCTTCCTCCCCTGCCTTCAAACTGGCAGGTATTAATAGAAACATTGTGGAATGTAAAGTGCTCTCTTTCGAAGGCCCTCTGTGCTATCTGTCTGTATTAATTGGTGCTAGAATATAAATAGTACAAGCCAAAATGAGAAATTCCAAATACACATAAGCATGATACAATAGAGGCATGCTGAAGGAGGATCTCATATGGCAAAGCAACATGACAAACAATTTAAACTTGATGCAGTCCAGTACTATCAGGATCACAAAGATCTCGGAGTACGTGGATGTGCAGAAAATCTTGGCATCGGATACAGCACATTAACAAAATGGCTGAAAGACTTCCGGGAATCAGGTGATATTCCTGTTCGTGGTTCTGGTAATTATGCATCTGATGAGCAGAAGGAAATTGCCCGTCTCAGACGTGAATTACGTGATGCCCAAGATGCACTTGATGTGTTAAAAAAAGCAATCAACATTCTGGGAAAATGACGGAAGTCATTTATCTTGAAGTGTCTGAGAAGACGGAAGCTGCCAAAAAGGCTGGACGCCGGGTTTCCGTCTCCGGAATGTTGAAATTTTTAGGTGTCTCTCGCTCAGGATATCTTGCATGGCTCCACCACGTACCTTCTGATACAGAAAAACGTCGTAAAGCTGTAAAAGCAAAAATACAGGATATTTATGATGATTCCAAGCAGAACTACGGTGTTCCGAAAATCACTGTAGAACTTCGAAAAACTGGTGAAGTCATTTCGGAAAGAACCGTTGGTACATATATGCGCCAAATGGGAATCCGTGCTCAGTGGAGCAAACCATGGACGATCACCACAAAAGAT
>SKEI01000223.1_pt1 | contig 37326 bp, 53 predicted proteins | sample 4826701 | NCBI WGS metagenome assembly SKEI01 (sample SAMN11008813, study PRJNA524170) | human gut metagenome | biome: Human fecal sample; material: Feces; isolation source: fecal sample from pouch patient p2, p6, p7, p14 | host: Homo sapiens | place: Israel: Tel-Aviv | collected 2016-08-31 | reverse complement strand
AGATTACACAAACGAACCCACAGATTGCCAAAGTGATCATTTCACAATTTGGCGGCCCGGACGGGGAGCTCGCTGCATCGATGCGGTATTTATCTCAGCGGTACACCATGCCATATAAAGAGGTGACAGCAACACTTACGGATATCGGCACGGAGGAATACGCTCGTAGAAGATGCAACTAATAAATATGCTCCGAAAGCACCGTCATTTCGGCACTTTCGGGTACACATCGATTGTGAATTCAGAGTTTTTCTGGTTTTTATTATTTCGTTTCGTTTTAGTCAGAACAATCCTGTCAATCAGCTGTTTCAAGGCACTGTTCTTTTCCGGGACAGTCAGAGAGCCCCACTCACTCAATAAGTTCTTGCACTTCGGGACAAAATTCTTTCGGTTTGCCTGCCTTGCGATTGTGACATACAAATCTTCACGGGCAGCAGTGATGTTATTCATGCAGTCTCTGATCCGCTGTTCCAGTGCATTCGAACGCTCAATAAAGATTTCTTTTGTGTAAATTCCCTGCTCTAAAAAATCAAATAAGGATTCTCTCTGTTTCAAAAGCGTCTGATGTTCAGTCTCAAAATTTGTGACGATCAATTCTTTTGCGGCAATGGCAGCAGTATCTTCCTCATGAGTGTCAGAAAATTCATACTTGGCTATGTAGTCTTTCAGCCACCCCAGAAGAGCTTCTTCCAGTTCATCAATCCGTATTCCGACCGTGGAACACTCTGCATACTGGCAAATCAGAAAATCATAGGGTGTTTTTGTTTGTGCTTTCTTGCGGACCATAAGCCGGCCGCATTGCGAGCATCTGACCAGACCTGCAAATAGATTCTGTATCGGCCGATCACTTCTGATCGGAGCAGAGAAGCATCCTTTTGGTTGATTCGCACGCTCAAATAAGTCTATGTTGATACGTGGCGCCCATGCTGCGTCTGCGAGAATGTAATCCGTGGCGTTTGGACGGGACTTTACCACACGACCGTCTTTTACAGCTCTGACTGTCTTACGATATCCCCAACGGACTTTTCCGATGTTTGCCGGATTTGAGATAATTCCTTTTAAAGTGGAGGGAGCGAAAGGCTTTCCGCTCCTTGCAAGGATTCCCATATTGGACATATAGGTACAGGCTTTTTGGTATCCGTACTGCTTATTTCCGCACAGATCATACATCAGATCAAGGACTGGTGCTTCGGTCTGATGTGGGGCGAGAGAGTAGTGCTTTCCATCCGGTGCAATGACACGCTCCCATCCATAAGGGGCAACATTGCCAACGTAATAACCATCAGAACTGGAACGTTCCCTGCCACGCTGCATCCGGCGCTTGATTGTGGCGTACTCACGGCGGCTCATAAATAAACTGAACTCAAAATACTCATTATCATACTCATTTGCAGGATCGTAGGTTTTATTCGGTGTTACAATCCGGGTGTTGGAATAAAAAAATGCACGCTGCACACGCCCCTGATCGATCGTATCACCTCTGGCCAGACGATCTACGTCCATTACGAGGGCGCCATCCCACATACAGGCTTCTACCTCAGAGAGGACTTGCGTCATGACTGGGCGGGCATCGATACTGTCTCCGGACACAACTTCCCGGTAAATCGCACCGATCGGAAGAGAGAGAGTCTTTGCCAACTCTAACAGGGTAGTAATGTGGCGTTCCAGAACATCAATCCCTAGCGCTTCCAGTTCGGCGTCTTTTCTGGATTTTCTGGCGTAGATAAAATAAGACATTGTATCACACTCCTATGTTATTGTATTTAAATTTGGGTACAAAAATAACAGCCAGCACATGAACGAATGTTCTGGATTGCAAGCTGTTTCCGAAGATGATACAATATTCGTGGATTTCAATAGCATATCTTCGGATATGTAGACCGTCTCAGTGTTGGTAGCACTGGGGCGGTTTATTTGTGTATATAGCAAAAGACACCCATACAAATACTTGCATGAGTGCCTTTCAACCGTAATCAATACGGTTATCTCTATACAAGTATATTACTATATAAATAAAAATATTACAACAATTAAAATACATTTTTTTTAAATGTTTAAGAGTAATTTGGCATACTTTCTGGGACTATTCTAACGTAAAACTTCTAAAATAGATCTTGCTTATCAAATTTATTGTACTCTATCTCATCTTTTGGAAGTGCGATTAGCAAATCTAAATCAGAAATATTACGAATTCCTATTTGTCCTCTTACATACTCGAAAGCATGGGGATGAATTTTTGTTTGCAAGTCTGTAAGCGTATTTTTAAATTCGGAAATAAATTGCTTGTATTCGATTTTTGGAAGATAGTACTTGAAATATACAATCAGGTCAAATATTTTCTGATCCAGATTCCTCGAATAACCAGGACTAAGAGAACGCAAATATTTTTCAAGAATCCTACCAGATTGGCCACGTGAATCTTTTTTGCGAGAAAGGCAATAAACCCTTTCGTTATGAGCGCAAGAATTTCGAATTTTCCGCATCCAGTGGAGACTTCCAATTAAAAGTTTTACGTTTGCGCGTCCGTTTTCGTCTTCTAATCCGTACAATGAACATAACGAATGAGATACTTCAATTTTACTATATCGGATAATGTCTATAAAAGTGGAAAAATTAACTACTTTAATCATTATCCAAGTAGGTATTTGCTTGTGATTGTCCATATAAAACTTTACGTAATCAAGCTGACTTTTACTTAATTCGCTGTAGGCTTTAGAAATAACGTTCATTTTTTGTTGCAAAGATTTATTAGGAGAGTAGGCAGTGGTGTCATACCAAGGAGTACGTCCATTATCGTTACATTCATCAAATTTGTAACCGGCCAATGTTCTTGTCTCTTCTTCTACTTGAGTAATATATTTCAGTAGCAAAGAACGCAATTCATCATCAAATTTTTTGACTGCATGCAATTGAGTAATTGATGTATCAGATATATAGGTATGATTTCCAAAAGCATCTTTTCCACTAATGAAAGGAGCTTTGTATCCATTTACAATATTGAAATAACCAGCGCGTATCAAAATCTTTTTGTGAGAAGAACCAGCGCATAAAATATGCTTATCATTTCTTAATTTCCGCATTTGTTGATTATAGGTTAAGAAAAATTTATCATCATTCATAAATATCACCTCTCTTCCTCTGTACTTTTCCACCACTCTATATAAACGCCGAAGCGGTTATATCATTTCCATAACTGCTAAATGGGGAATAAAATAAATAACATAGTTATCTACAGCAGTACATACACCACGAGTCATTAATTAAATTATTAAAATATGATCGGATACTTAGCCTCTATAACAAATCATCTATTATATCCCAAAAATCGACTTCATTAACGATAGTGAGCTGTTGCCCATCCTTTCTTTTAGCTATAGCATCCTCGATTTTACGACCGTAGCATGAAAAAGCCCAGCAAGGATTTCCGTCATTTCCAACAATAAGATACCGAGTTTTCTTTGTAATGTTATTGTTGAATTTGCCACCGAGAGATTCGACGAGTTCTGCAATATCATTTCTTTTGGCTCTTGTGGATTGCCCTGTAAAGAAAAATAGATTATCTTTAAATTCTATTTCTTGACATACAGCGCAAATTCCTTGAATGCTATATTTTTCTTTTAAAGCATCTAATTCAGGCTGATTCAAGTTATAGGAAGTTGTAAGATCAATGAAATTACTTAAATAGGCCTTAAGGATATTCCGCTCTTCGTCTGTAATCTTACCGTCCGCAAGAATTGTGAGCAAAAGACTTTCTATTTCATCAAATGGGTAGCAACCGGAAAGATACTCGTTTGCAGAAATCCATTTGTTTAATGTAGAAATTTCTTCATTTGTGATTTCGCCATCAGCCAAGATTCCGTGGATAAGTCCATGTAAAAACTGAAGAGACGAAGTAAGTAAGTCATAATAATCGGAATCGGATACGAAATTATTACACAACCAAACAATATCATTCGCCTCCGAAGAGGTTACAACTCCATCTTCATATGCTTCTTCAATCATAGGAATAAGTTCGCTAAATGGATGGCGATTCACTAAATGCTGATGAGACATACACCAGTGACTTAATTCATTTACCTCATCTTCACTTATTTGATAATCTGTCGTAATTCCTGCAACGATACCTTTTAAGGTGTTGATAGCTTTATGCAGTTCAGCTGGGGTGGCAAAACATCTGTAATCTTCTAATTCAGATAAATTTTTCATTAGTTCCTCTTTTCTCCTGTACCTTAACACCACATAACTTTTATATAAACGATATAGCGTTTATATCATTTAAAATCTTTCATCCTCAATTCAATCATCTTCTTATGATATCCAAACAATCTGGAAAATTGATCCGTAGTAAAATCAAGATGGTCTTCGATATCAGAATCTTGAATAAGTAGATTTAAAGCGAAACGGTCAGCTTCCGTTTCAAATTTGTTTGTCACAAAATTTGTTCTCGTATCCATAAATATAGCGTTGCTATCTTTATGTAAGAACAAATGGCCAAGTTCATGAGCGATTACAAATAATAGTTCATTTTCTGGCAATCGTTCATCCACATATATAATGTGATTCCTTTGAAAATAATGGTAAAATCCTCGAACACCTTCTAATGGATGTCGCACAAGGATTATATCCATTGCTTTTACAATCTCAAGTGGATTTCTTGTGCCGTACTTTCGAACGATTTGATTTACTCGTTCTTTAATGTCCATAAGTATCAATCCTTTTTATACTTTTTAGGTGTGTACTTTTCTTTGTTTTTCTTCTTTGCTATTTCCATGCCTATTTTCATCGCCGACAGTATAGAGTCAATAGCTTCTGGAGATGCCGGGTCTCCATTAAACATGAGTCCATCCTGCTTGAGCAGTTGCTCTGTGTTGGCAAGTATGTCCTTAATATCTTTTTCGTCACGAGGCTTAAGTACTGGATCAATATCTGGTTTTTCATTACCAGTCATAAGATAATCGACAGTCACTCCAAAATAGTCTGCGATTTTTTTCATGGTGTCTGATTTTGGTGTAATTTTTCCAAGTTTCCAGTCACTTAGTGTTGATTGCGATACTCCTGTTTCTTTACTAACTTTATACGGTGTTACTCCGTAAGTTTGTAGTAATTTACTAAAAATCTCATACATTTTTTTGTCCACCTTTCACAAATTCAAGACAAATACTAATAAAAAGCGGATTACATGTTGACTACTCCGCCATTACGTAGTATAGTATGAGCATACCAAGTATTTACGAAGTACTTGGAAATGCTACGAAAATATGTATTATTTTGCTTGACAATCGAAGTATATCACATTTCCGTAGTAAATGCAATAAGCCAAATCATGAAAGGTGGTGTGAAAATGTACGAAAAATTCTCAAAACTATTGTATAAAACTGACAAAACAGCGTATCAAGTATCAAAAGACACAGGAATTGCTCAATCGGTATTATCCGATTGGAAAAGAGGTAGGAGTAAACCGAAAGCAGAAAAACTAAAAATCCTAGCAGATTACTTCGGTGTACCAGTGGATTATTTTCTTGAGTAGGAAGCGAGGTGAGGAAGATGTGGATACCGAAATGGTATTTAGAAAATCAAATAAGACAGAGAGATGAACTTGAAAGAAGAGTGAAGAGGCTGGAACTTATTCTGTTGCAAGATGCGAAAAATAAAATTGCCAGCCTCAAAGATGAAGAAGCTGGCACAAATAAAAAAGTGCTTTCGGATCAAGGAAAGATAGTTACTGATATATTTTATGCAGACGGAGAAGAGTACTGAAGGGAATTAAGAATTTGTTTATTACCACAAGAATGGAAAGACCTTGAGGAACAATTTTTTTATCAGGAACTAAAAAGATATTTTGATAAAAAATAGGAACTCAAGAAAATATCAAAAACCTTAATGAGGAGAAAAGAAAGTGAGGTAAAGAGCATGCGCATTAAAGTGGAAGGGAAAAATGAAGTATTAAATAATTTAGAAAAAGCAGAAAGGCTTATAGATCAAGCAAGAGATATTCTTTATCGCACTCCTACACAGATAAAAGTAGTTGTGGAAGAGTGCGATGAAGAAGAAAAAATTACTTGTTCTCAAGATACTCGATAATTCCAGACAGAACATAATGATTTTGTTGAGCAATAGAATCAAGAAGGGATTTTGTACCAAAATCAATAGTGGAAGAACTTATGTTTTCCTGAATTTCTCGGCTGGATTCGTTTAATAATTCTCGTAATTGAGAGATGTCAGAAATATGATCCATTTACGTTATCTCCTTTCATAATACTCGGCATTGGCAGATGCCTGTATTAACAGTATAGGAGACAAAAGGGTAAAAGACAACAGATGTGAAGGTAAAGATTTCCATCTTGTAGACAACTGCATGTATGTACGGAAAAAAGGATTCCCCGTAACTATCGTTGGATGATAATCACGGGGAGAGACTATTACATATCGTGGTCTTCTAGAAATCTAACAATTTCAAAAATGCACACAATACATTCTAGAATTATTTGGATTAATTCCCTTAAGTCTCACCTCCTTTTGCGGAGGTATCCTTAAGATTGTTACTCCTCGGCAACTCCTTTCCAGCCATTTATGACCTTTAGAAAATTATCTAAGTGTAACAAGGTTATTGTAACAGATATATATGCAGTTGTCTATAAAAGTAGAAAAGGAGGGAATTATGATACTTAAAAAAATTTTAAAGCTGGCAGAGAAGAACAACATCTCAATAAGTTGTCTTGAGAAAACTCTGGGCTTTGGAAACGGAACAATTAAGAAGTGGGGAGAATCGTCTCCAAGTGTGGATAAGCTGAAAAAGGTAGCAGATTACTTCGGTGTATCAGTGGATTATTTTCTTGAGTAGGAAGCGAGGTGAGGAAGATGGGAGCTACAAAGAATTTAGCAAGGTATGTGCAAGAGAAAGCAATAAATCTATCTGCAATGTCAAGGGCAACGGGGATTCCATATAGTGCTTTGTATGACAGCCTTGCGAATAAAAAAGGGAACGGCCATTATCTATGGATGAAGCAATTATTATATGTAAATTTCTTGGAGTGAACCCGATGGATTTTGCAGAGGAGAAACAAAATGAAAGAAAATGAAAAAATAGAAGTACAGGTATTAGTTCATACAGAGGATGCTTGTGAAAAAGTAAAAGAGTTAATAGAAGAATTGAAAAAAGCCAATTCATTAGCAGATGAATTGGCAAAGAAAAAATATCGAAGCCATAAGGGAGTTATTGGTACAGATACGATAAAAGTTTTTTTAACCCCAGGAACAATGAAGATGATCAGTGCATATGCAGATAATGAGAAATATTGCCAAGAGTTACGGATTTGTTTATCACTCCCCGATTGGTATAAATTTTCAAAACAAGAGTTTTATCAGCAACTAATTGAATATCTTCACAAAATAGGAATTCAAGAAAACATTGAAAACCTTGATGAGGAGAAAGGTTGAGAGGAAACATAGGGGTCGTTATTAACTGATGTCCAGATTCACGTATCGCTTTAGGAAGAAGCTCACATGGAAATTCGGAAGAATCATTTATAAGGGAGATAGAATGAATACATAAAGAAGAGGAAGAATAATTCTGTAGGTTTATAAATAATTGGACAACATGTCGGATTTTAGTGTAGTCATGCACCTTTATACGAATCTTTTTTCTACGGGATAACAAGTGTGTGATAAACAGTATTGCGGACATTAAAAAGCCCAATATTCCCAATAGGTTGTACATTGCTTGGATGAAATTGGGAGATATGAACGACATTAAAAAATCAGAAAATCCATAATTTTGAACTTCAATTAATTCAGAAGAAAGTAGTTGAAGGTGTGTTGTGAGAGTAAACATTTCTGATAAAGATCCTCCTTTGATTATTAGATATTACAATATGCGTAATTAAAGTATAGAAGATATGGAAGAAAATGACAAGAAAAAACTAAAAATCCTAGCAGATCACTTTGGCGTATCAGTGGATTATTTTCTTGAGTAGGAAGCGAGGTGAGGAAGATGTGGATACCGAAATGGTATTTAGAAAATCAAATAAGACAGAGAGATGAGCTTGAAAGAAGAGTGAAGAGGTTGGAACTTATGATGTTACAAGATGCTGAAAGCAAAATTGCCAACCTCAAAGATGAAGAGGTTGGCACGATAAAGAATGATGGAATATTAACTATTGAGGAAGTCGTTAATCAAAAATTTGACTCGGTTTGATTTCTCTTCAACAAGATTGAATAAACGGGTTAATTGAATGTGGTCATCAGTGACAGAGCTGTTTGTAATTTCAGTGGAGAACCGGCTGCTATCATCCTGCATTCGCAAGGAAAACTTACATCTATCTGGCGGAATAGGACATGGAATATTTTTATTATCGCGATAAGTGAGTAGCAAAATGCAACCGTTTTTATACTCGGAGAAATAACTGTAACATTCATCCAATTCGTGAAAATCATTCGAAGAATAAAATATACAATTTTCTTCGAATGAAGTTGGCTTACAAGGATAGTTTTTGTTGTTGATTACGGACCAGCAAAGTTGATCTGAATGTGTTTTCTCAAAAACTTTTTCGAGAAATGTAGATATTTTTGATCTTTCCATTTGTTTACTCCTTTTTATTTAAGCGTGCTATTAAAAAGTTGATGTCTTGCCGTATTTTTCTTTTGCTAGACTCGGTTATTTCGGATTTTAGAAGATGCGAGCACCTATATAAATGAAACAAACAACGCAATGAAGATATTAACGAGTATTTCATTTGAAATTCGTATATTTTGCTCTGTAATTTATCTTGGATGCTTGATGTAAGCAATCCGTCATCCCAAATATTTTGCCGCAACGCAATGATGGAACAGAGCAACTCTTCTCGTTCATTTTTGTAAGTTTCTTTCTGACTTTCGGTTTTTGCGTAAACTTTTTTCAGAATACCGATAGACAAGAAAAAGCTTATAAATCCAAGGATGTCGCATATTCGACTGAAAGTAGTCCAAGACATAATTATGATAAACCTCCTTTAAATGGATTTTATCATGCTGCAACAAAGAAAGCAATCCCGCCACGGAGGTTACGATGGCGATCAAACATAGAGAGGAGAAAAGATGGAAATTGCAATAGCAAGCGTTATCTGCTCAATAATAGCATCAATTGTAACAAGCCTTATTATCACAAGGGAATCTTTGAATATTATGCGAGATGAAGCGGATAGAGTATTTAAAATGAACTTAAATTTTGTCAGAGATGTTGTAAATATGTTGGCTGATAGATTCGGAACAACTCGGAAATAAAGGCTGATGGACAACATACATAGGACAATCAACCTGCATACATAATAGCGAGGTGATGATTTTGATCGTAGAAACAGTAAAAGTAAAAAATGCAACAATCCGGGTACACGATGACTGTTATGCAGAACGAACAGAAGAAGAGGTGAAAAGCCTGATAGACGGATGCTGCAGGATCATCCAGGAGGCATTATTACGAAAAGAGAAAACCGCCTGAAGGCGGGGGGGGAAGGTGGACAAACATATGAAAAACAAAAGATTAACCATACAGCGAATCGATAAGTTTATAAAGGAACTAAGCTTGACCGAAAGAGTAAATGGCTACTCGGAACAGCAGAAACAGCATGCGATTGCCTGCTTAAACAATTACTGCAGGGAGTTGGAGTATCAAGGAAGAAAATCAGTAAAAATCAAAGGAGCGACCAATGGACCAGAGAATCTTGAACATGACAGCAGGACAAGTCATTGAGTACAGCGGGCTTGTCAGCAGAAGAGAGGAACTGCAGCAGTTTCCGGAAGAGGAAGAAGCGGTTGCAGAGTTGAAGATAATCGAAGAAAGGATCAAAGAACTTGGATTTGAATGAAGAGAAGGAGAGGAAACAGATATGGATCATTCGCTGGCAATCCGGAAAGATCCGGAGCGAGTATGGGACGTACCAGGAAGCGAAACAGGTAGCAGAAGAGATCGGGGGAGAGTACATCATCATATGAGCTTCCGGAAGAGAAGACAACTTCGGTATGTGGAAGAATTGTTACGGATCCTGGAAGCCGCATTGGGAATCTGTGCAGTCATGATGATGGGAACCGGATCATTATGGATAGGAATGATCCTTCTGACAGCGGGATTAGAACTTAGCTGCAGGTACATAGAAAAAAGCGTAAAAAATTAGTGCACCTGCCGCAAACAGATGCACCGGATATTTTGCCAATACAAACAAAATAAAAGTTCATTTATATTGTACACCTGTATTGGCAAAATGTCAAAGAAAATGAGAGCGAAAAGCTCCCGTTTTTCACTTGATAAGTATATTAAACTTAGGAGCAAAACAGGATGTATAAACAAAAGAGTTATGACCTGGGAGACATCAGAGAAGTGATGGAGTATCACAACGGGAGATATGGTGCTCCGGGAATGCCGAGAATGAAAAAGAAGAAAGCCACACCGGAGCAGATCAGGAAGACGAATCAGTGGAATAAAGAACGGCAGTGCTGGAGAAAGATGAAGCTGAATTTCCGGGAGAATGACTACTGGGTGACATTAACTTATAAATTGGAGAACCGGCCACAGGACATGAAAGAAGCGGCCAAAGACATCCGAAAGTGGATTCAGAAAGTACGCACACAATACAAAAAACAGGAAGTGGAGTTGAAATGGATGCTGCATACCGAGATTGGAAGTCGGGGCGGGGTTCATCACCATCTGGTCATCAACCGGATTCCGGATGCAGATCTGATCATGCGCAGAGCATGGGAAAAGGGAGGCGTCCACATCGATCTGTTGTATGACGAGGGAGGCTTGCGGAAACTGGCTGAGTATTTAAGTAAAACGCCGGATGAAGAAAACAAACTGAGAGAGAGCCGGTACTCCTGCAGCAGGAATTTAAAGATTCCGGTGGCAGAAGTGAAGATTTACAAAAGGAAAACATGGAAAGACGAGCCGAAGCCACCAAAAGGATACTACCTAGATAAAGAGACGTACCATGAAGGGATCAATCCGGTAACAGGATACAAATACCGAAGATACATCCTGATCCGTTTGAACAGGAGAATTTGATATGAAAGAGGTAAATATTTACATAAGGACAAGCCTGACAGGTCCATGTATCAAAGATGGAAGATGGGCGGCAGCAATGGAATGTCAGACAAGCAAAGGACCGGCGGTCAAAGGAATTTGCGGGGAAGAGCAGGAGACGACCTATTATCGACTGGTACTGCTTGGAATCGTGAAATCCTTGAAAATACTAAATGCACCGTGTCATGTGACCCTGTATACGGACTGTATTTTTATCAAGAACATGATCGAAAACGGGAAGCCGGAGCAGTGGAAACGGGCGGAATGGAGAAAACCGTCTGGGGAAGAGGTGAAAAACCTGGAATTATGGCAGCAGTATCAGGAACTGGCAGAACGGCATGAAATAGCCGTCAGATTTAGTAAACATCACGATTACGTGGAAAATTTAGAGGGATTACTGGAGGAAAAACAGAATGTTTGATGTATTTGGAAATTTTGATTCCGTAGAAGAATTGAATGCATGTGCAAAAGGACTTTTGGAGGAGCAGGATCTGGAGCATTTAAAAGTACTGGCAGAGGAAAACGGGATTCCGGATGGAATCCGGGAAGTATATGAGCAGCATCTGTCGGAAGAACTGGTAGATTCAGTAAATGCGGCCATCGGAAAGCTGCAGGTTGAGTTAAAGGAGGAAACAGACGGGATGCCGGCAGGAGAGATCGTGTCGTATCTGTCTATGAGATGTTTTGAAAAAGAAATTCTGGCCAGAGCGGTAAGAAGAAAGAACCGGACACTCAAAGAATGTCTTCAGAATATCCGAAAAGAAGCGGAAAAAAGAGTGAAAGAAAGAAGAGGGGCACAAATGGTGGCAATGCCGGATCTGGAAGTATTTGCCATGGCAGAAGAATACTATCTGGAGGCGGAGAAATGAGACGAGGAGAGTTATTAAAGCTTCCGGAGTTAAAAGTAACGGAAACGATGCGAAAGACAGTCAGGGAAGATCAAGGGAATCAGGTACTAAGATGTGGAAAAGTACCTGTGTGGAGTGCAACATATTATTGGTTTTATCGAGCAAAGAGGACAGGAACTGTTCTGGAGATTGCCATATTTACAAGAGATATGATTCAGGATGATATAACGTATCCGAAATACCGGGTATTCCTTTTGGAAGAAAACAAGTACTACACTTACGACAATCTGTGTGAGAAGTGGAGAACTGCAAAAATAGATAACTTAAGTTACATGGAGGGGTGGGGAGAGATACAAAAAGGATACTGGTACAGTGATCATAAAGTATGGATACGAGAAGAGGACCGAAAACGGATCACAGAATTTTGTCACAACGGGAAGGGAGAGCCACGTGCGGCAATCGCAAGATGGCAAAGCTATAGTAAAGACAGAAAAGAGATTGATGAAATTGATTCCGCGATGGCACTGGTGCCGGAACTGCCCAAAGATTTTGATGAGTTTGTAGACCGGGAAGTCCTTCCCCAGTATTTGTTTTACGATGCCGGAAGAAAGGTAACAAAAGGGTATTGCACACATTGTGAAAGAGAAGTAAAAATCAGGAATCCACACTATGGAGCCGCGGGCGAATGTCCATACTGCAGGCATCCCATTACCTACCGAAGCCGAAAGAAAGGCGGAAATGTTCACGCAAGAGGATATGCAGGACTCCTGCAGAAAACAAAAGAGGGATATGTATACCGATATTTTGAGTGCTATCGGAAATTCAGGAATGGACAAAAGGAAAACGGCGGGCACTGGGAGCTGATACGGATCACGTATGACCGGAATTTAAAAAAGATTCATGAATTTGAGTATGAACAGTATAAGCAGACAGACTGGATCCGGTGGTGTTACAGAGACAGGTGGAGATATTATGCAAAAGTAGCAGAGCATGAAGCGATCCTTTATAACCGGAATCTCAAACAAATCTTACAGGGAACGCCGTTTCAGTATTCTGCAATGGAACGTTTTGTGAAACGTGGAAAATATCGGGAAAAAATGTATTTGGATCAATATATAGATGGATACCGGCGTATGCCTGGAATCGAACAGTTGGTAAAGTGCGGGTTTTACAGAATTGTCAAAGAAGAAATGCGGGGGTACAACACAGGATACTTAAAGAAGAAAGAACGGTCCTGCAAAAAGATATTAGGGCTCAGCGGGGAATATTACCAGCTGCTGGCTGGAAAGAATCCAAGTGTAAGGGAATATAACACCACTTATGAAATGCAGGAGAAGGGATTACATCCAACATGGCAGCAGGTTCAGTTTTTTGCAAAGTTTACAAGGAATTTCACCAGGTATATCCGGTATACCACCATTTACAAGATGGAACGGTACATCAAAGAAGTGTTAGGAGAAGATAAAAGACAAGCCGTGGACTATCACGATTATCTGAAGATGGCAGAGGAACTGGGATACAACATGAGAGAGTCGTGGATCTTATTTCCGAAGAATTTAGAACAGCGTCATGAAGAGTTGATTGAAGAGAGCGGAGAACGGGAAATAAAAGCCAAAGAGGATTTGGACAATAAAAAAGACAAAAAGTACGAGAAATACAGAAAACGGGACAGCTATCTGGAAATGGAAACGGAACAATTTGTGTTGAGACTTCCGAAACGGATCCATGAAATCAGGCAAGAGGGAAATGCTATGCATCATTGTGTTGCCACATACATTGACCGGGTGGCCAAAGGTGAGACAACGATCCTGTTTCTGCGAAAGAAGCAGGATCCGGAGACACCGTTTTACACCATGGAGGTAAACAATGGGGTTATGATCCAGTGTCGGGCAAAATATAACGGAGACATGACAGAGGAAGTCAAAGAATTTGTTGAGCTATTCAAAAGAAAGAAGTTGAAACGTACAGAAAGGAAAGCTGGATAGATGGAAGAATTACAGACAATCAGTACACTGCAGGGGGTAGAAATTGCATTACGGAAAGAACTGGAACATATCGCAGAGGGATACATTAAAGTCGGATATCTCCTAAAAAAGACCAGAGACGCAGAGTTTTATAAAGAGAAGGGGTATGCGGATGTGTTTGAGTTTGCAAAGGAAACCTTCAATATCAGCAGGACGTGGGCGATCCGGTTTATGCAGATCAATGATACATACAGTATCAACGGGAACAGTCCGGAAATTCAGGAAAGGTACCGGGGATATGGCAGCAGTAAGCTGTCTGAAATGCTGGCGCTGCCGGAAGAGGTTCGGGAAGTGGTACCAAGAGATGCAACGGTCCGGGAAATCCGGGAGGTAAAAGAAGTCATCCGGGAAACAGAAGATCGTTATTCACCGCAGATGAGCCTGTGCGACATCGCACCAGAAGAACACCAGGGAAGCTGGACGGAAACATTGGTGTATGAATTTTTCAAAGGAGAAGGAAAAGGCTGCTTTGAGAAAATGCATAAATGGATATGGGAAGACGAGCCAAAAGAGGAAAGTGTGATCAACAGGGAGATCATGGGAATTGTAGCTCCAACAAAATTCCGGATGTTTCGGATGCAATTTGCAAATGCGCTCTTCAGTGAATTTCAGATTCGGATCATGCCATACAATGGCAGGGGAGAGCCGGAAGAGATCAGCTATCTGGAGTTGGCCAAAACATTTGAACAGACCTTTTATCCGGAAGGTAGGAAGATGTCTGATTCAAAAGCCTATGAAGAAGTTTATCAGATGCCGCTGAGGGAAAAGAAAGAGAGGGAAGTCTTAAAGACGGAACCGTTAAAGAAAAAGAAAGAACCTGCCAAACCAAAGGAAACATTGGAAGAGCCAAAAGAACCAGAAGAACAGATTCCGGGACAGATGGAAGTGGAAGATTATCCGGAACTGATGCCGGATCCGGTTATGAATCTTCCGGAAGAAGAAAAGCAGGTACATGAGATCACAGAAGAAGTGGTCCAGGAAGGGGAAGTCATAGAAGACATCTTAAAATCCGGGGATCCAGAAAAAATCATACAGCTTCTGAAGAAAGAATTTGCCTGGCCAAAAGGCGGATGGGACAACTGGAAAAAGAAAGTGATTACTTTATGAGTATTGATTATAGTGATATGGCGTTTCCTAAGCCGAAAAAGAAGAAAAAGAGAATCAGCCATCCGAAAAGCATTTTGAACACAGAAAAGGGCGTGTGCTATCTCTGTGCCAATCTGTATGGAGACTATCGGCAGCAGTATACCGAGGAACACCATGTATTGTTTGGATCCGGGATGAGAATTCTATCGGAAGCCGAGGGATTGAAAGTGTATTTGTGTGAGCCACATCATAAAAGCGGGAAAGAGGCGATACATAATTGCAGAAAGACAAGAGAACTGCTTTGCGAGATCGCACAGAGGGAATATGAGAAGTCACACACAAGGAAAGACTGGATGAAGATCAGCAAGAAGAATTATCTGGATCAGCAGGAGTTGATGAAAGAACCGCAAAATGAAAAGCAGAAAGAAGGACATCCAGGATTCCAATTTTTATAGCATCTCCGGCCAAGTGCCGTGAAGATACAACAGCAGGTACGTCACAAAACCTGTCGTAAGCCATCACATTATCTCCCAGATAACTCTGGGAGAGGAAAGGAGCATCATGTTTATTAAGACGAGCATATTTAAGAGAATATTGAAGGATGCATGGAAAGGTGCAGGACTCACTGTAGGAAAGAAAGAGGAAATGTACTTCATACAGGGAGCCTATTGGATATTATTTGTATATGAGAAGGACTTTACAAGCAAGAATAAGGCAGCAGTCATTGAACTTGTAGGGGATCTTCCAGAAGAAGGCGAAGTATACAGAGCTTATGAAAAGGGAGAAAAGCAGTATGAACTAAAAGTAAGGGATGAGTGGGAATACAAGAAATGGTTATCAGCCAGAGACCGGTATGAGGATACAGAAATCAAATACAGGGGAATGGCAGTGTTACAGAATGTAGAGACAAAAGAGATGAGTTACATACCAGATCAAATTCTGGAATTGGTAAGCCTATCCGAAACAGGTGAGTATGAAGACTTTCCGACAGGACCTATGGGAATGGGATATTTCGTCCTGTGGGTAAATGAGACTGGAATGTTATTGACTGTAAAAACACCGGCAAATGAAGATAACATGGATGGAAGAATCTTGAAAGCGCTGAGCGGGCTGGAAATGGAGTAATACCATGACGGGCATCAGCGGAATATGCAATATAGGAGAAAAAGATGGAAAACAACACAGTAAAGATCACAGGAAAAATTATGGAAACACCAGAGTATTTATTGACTTCACCAGACAGAAGAAAGATCTATAAATCAACTATAGAAGTCATGCGGACAAGTGGAAACATGGATGTCATACCGATTCAGGTGCCGGAACAGATAGTGCAGGAGATTCGGGATAATGCAGGAGGGAGAATTACAATCTTTGGAGAATACAGATCTTACAATGAAAAGGATGGAGAAAGAAATCATTTGAAATTGTATGTATTTGTAAAAGGAATCAGCGAAGCTGGTGAAGCGGATCAAAACAGAATTGATCTGATTGGATATATCTGTAAACAGCCGCTCTATCGAGAGACACCACTCGGAAAAGAAATCACGGATATTTTAATTGCAGTAAACAGGAAACACAGAAAAAGTGATTATCTCCCGGCAATTTGCTGGTATTCGAACGCAAGGCTGGCAGCAGGGCTTCCAGTCGGAACAAAAGTGAGAGCCATGGGAATGATACAGAGCAGGATCTATGTAAAAGGAGACAGCGAGAGAACAGCTTATGAAGTCTCAATCAGAGAAATGGAAGTGATCGAGTAGTGGAAGGTTACGAGAAATACGCATCCAGGATACAGGAACTTTTATTTGACGGGATGGATGTGCATGAGGTGTGGGTGTACATGAAAGTTATGTTACAGATTGAGAAAAATGAGATTTGTTTTCGGGCATATCTGGAGAGATCGGGACTGATCTGGTTTGCGGAAGCGGGCAGCAGAAGACAGGTCAAGGTACCGGATCTGCTGGAGACAAAGAGAAAACTGGAAATGAATCGAACGAAAATTTCAAAGCCGCTCTGTAAATATCCGGATTGCTTCCGCTGTGTATATCCGGATTGCACATGTAATGAAGGCCTTACGAAAAAAGGGAATGATGAACTGGTTCGGGAGTTGGCGAAGAGATAGGGAAAAAAGATTAATGGATGAGGAAAACACGGAGGAATAGCATGGACTTGTTAATCACAATTGCATTCTTGACCCTTTACTACATATTGGGGCTGGGAACTGTAATTACTTTAAAAACAGGAATCGAAGAGGAAGTAGAACTTGAAGGAGCAGATTATCTTCATGCAGCAGGCTTTCCGATACTGTTATTTGTGGTGTTTTTGGATTGGATAGAACGGAGATTATGGAGGTGACGGCATGAGAGGAGCCTTAAAGCACAGACGCAGCGCAAAGGAAATGAAACGGGATCGGGATGATCACTTTGCCGATCTGGCAGATCATGAACCAACAGAGAATGCCAAGAAGTGGATGCAAAGAGGTGCGTACTCTGTGGAGGACTGCTTAAGAAAATGGGGAGTAGATACGAAAGGGAGTGTTGCCAGTGGACAAGAAGATACTGATTGAGTATGCAGACATGAAAGAAGAGATAAAAGATCTGAGACGTAGGATTGTAGTGGATAAAAAGAAAATAGAGCAACTGAACAAGATTACTGTGCAAGATTCTGTTGCATGTGGAAAGAAAGGCAACAAACCATTGCGAACAGTGAAAATAACAGGCTTCCCACAAAGAGAATATGAAAAACGTGAGTTTTTACTTGAAAAGCGCATTGCAAAGCTGCAGATGTTGGAGACGGATCTTCTGGAGAAACAGATACAGGTAGAGGAATATATAGAGAAGATAGAAAAGAGCCGTTTAAGAACTATGTTCAGATTATATTACATAGATAATCTAACGTGGGAAATGGTGGCAATGAGGATGAATTACATGTTTCCCAAAAAGCGGATTCCATTCACAAAAGATAGTTGCAGAATAATGCACGAGAGATATCTTGAAAAAGTTTCATAAATGTTCGCCACTGTTCGCTTCAAAGGTGATAATATGGTATAAAGCCAAAAGAAACAATCTGGACGGCTAAGGTGTTTTTAGCTTTCCTCCTAAAAACAACCAGTAAAAACCACACACAAATTATAAAAGGCGTCTTGCATGAAAATGCAGGGCGTTTTTATGTGGAGTATATTCCGAAAACGGTGTATAATGAAAGAAAAATACACAGGAGGTTACAAATAATGCGAGATCATCGCAATCAATCTAAAAAAAGAAAAAAATATGCACCAATGATTATATGTTTGCTTGTGATATTAGTTCTTGTAGGAGTTCCATTGATAGTAGTTGTGATGGTTAAATATCGATGGATTATTACTGATACCACAAATGAATGGATTGGTTTTTGGGGAGGGTATTTAGGTGCTTTAATTGGAGGAGCACTTACGTTAGTTGGAGTTATTATTACAATTAAAAATGAGGAAAAAGTAAGAAAAGAAAATGAAATTAGATTAATGCGTCCAGTTTTAAGCGGGAAAATAGAAATTCTTGAACGTAGAGATATAAAAAAATTAAAAAATGGAAGAGGCGCTATATTAAATATCGCTGGGGAACAGGCTGGAAATGGAGAAAGATATGACAATTCTTCTTTTGAAGAATATTTTAAGCAGAAAAAAAATTCAAGTGTCAAGGTTATACGGTATAGGCTTGTTAACTTATCTAATTACAGTGCCAATAATGTATCAGTAAAAGTGAATGAGAGAGAGGGATTTCCCCCTTTTTCGCTTTTACCTATGGATGAAGCAGTAGCATTTTTTATTATAAGTCTAAGTAGTTGCGAAAACGAGAAACACACAGAGTTGCGATTAGAGTTTGTATTTGAAGATGAACTAGGGGAAAAGAGATATAAACAAAAGGATATGTTGAGATTTTACAAAGATAAAAATGGAAAAATTTATAATGAATGCGGAATAATGGCGATGACGCATCCGGAAGAGATTAGTAATAAATAGATAAACAAATACTCAGGCATCCTTCGGGGTGCTTTTTCTTATGCCGTGGTCAGTTGGGACAAGCAGGTTCGATCCCTGCACACGGCTTTGTATCTGATTGGTACAAAACGCAGATATCTGCAGATCTGCAAAACAAACAAGTAGATAATACGTCTATATTTAGTGTAATCAGCGTACCCGAGTGCGGATAGGGTAAAGGATGTCAATAAAAGGCATCCTACGGGTGTATAGTTCAGTTGGTAGAGCAATGGTCTCCAAAACCAGATGTCATCGGTTCGATTCCGGTTGCACTCGTTGTGGACTACTGCAAGTTCCTCATTGTGTTAGAGAATCCAGTAAAGTTGCCAAGTTACGTATTTTTGCAGTAGTTCTAAAAATTTTAATAACCTCTGAGAAAAGTATTGACATATGGTTAACCATATGATATTATATACTTGTAAGGAGGTGAGATGCAGATGAGCAAGAAACGAAAGAAAAAGAAAAACTCCATAGATTGGATTGAAGTGCTGGTTCAAACAATCGTAGGAGTTGTTTCTGGAGTGATAGCCGGAGTTATTACATGGCTTATCACAAAATAGTAAGATACAGGAGAGGCGGAAAAGCCTCTCTTGTATAAATAATATAGCACATAGGCTCATCTGTGTAAAGTTATGAGAATAGAAGTGATAGTAGCAATTGTTGTGGCTGTGACAGCAGGATTGATAGCAGGAAAATTATATCGTAAGTGGAGGGATGAACATGCCGGTAGGTAGCCCAAAACCTCAAACGATTGCATCGGAGAAGTATCAAAAGAAAGCAGGATGGATGACAAAGGGTTTCAAGATAAAGCGAGAGTTAGCGGATGAATTTGCAGAAGCATGTGAAACCGCAGGAGTCAGTCAGGCTTCAAAGATCAGCGAACTTATGAAAGGATTCATAGAGGAAGTGAATAGTGAGAAATAGTAGAGAGCATCTGGTGAAAGCCAGGTGCTTTTCTGCGTCCTGAGCAAAGACGATAAAAGGCTTTGGGCAAAAGCCTACAGTGTGCGACATCGCACAAATATAGCAGGATAGAGCAGTGGAAGCTCGTCAGTCTCCTTAGCTGAAGGTCGGAGGTTCGATTCCTTCTCCTGCAATTGAGGTGATTATATGACAGAACATGAGATTGCATTTGTAAAGAAATGTATAAGAGAAAATATCCACAGATTCTATACATGGGGCAAGTGGAAAGCATTGAGAGAACAGGTGCTAAAGCTTGATAAATATGAATGCCAGTTATGTAAGAAACGTGGAAACTATACAAAGGCAACGACGGTTCATCACGTGAATTATGTAAAGAAGCATCCAGACAGAGCATTGGAAATCTGGTACAGCTTCAGAGGTGAGAAGCGGAGAAACCTAATCAGCCTGTGTCATGATTGTCATGAAGAAGTTCATGGATATCGAAAGCCAAAGAAAAAAGAACCGCTGACAGAAGAAAGATGGTAAAGAAAAATAAAATTGTCAGGATACCCCCGGTCGAAAAAAATCGGGTTTTAATATGCCCCGTAGAGACCGGTGGGTGCTCCCGACAAAAGAGATTTCTCGTGCGCGCGTGACGGAGGGGGTGGTATAAGGGCGAGAAAAACAAGAAAAGAATTATTGCGAGTGGAAATTAAAGAGGACCTTCTTGATCAGCTGGCCCGGAATGGAACCACCGGAAAATATTACATCGACTTGGTCGATAAATATATGGACTTCTGGGATCTGGAGAACGAACTGATCGCAGACATTAAAAAGAGAGGCGCTATCGTTGAATATAATAATGGAGGAGGTCAAAAAGGGCAAAAGAAAAATGACTCGATAGATCAAAGAATTAAGGTCAATGCTCAAATGCTTAAAATACTGGACAGCCTAGGAATTAAGCCGGTTGGCGATGATTCGGGAGATGATGAAGATGAGCTGTAACATACATCCATATATTCAGGAATGGATTGATATAGTTGAGAAAAAAATCTATGCAGTATGCGAAGAGCAGGAGCTGCTTGTTGCGCATGTAAAATGGTGTTTTGAGCATGAAGATATTTATATAGATTGTGATCAGTTGGAGAAATATATCGGGATGTCAAAATACTTCCCGTTTGTAGAAATATTTCCCTGGCAGAAGTTTGTGATCGGACTTCACGATTGCACATATTGGAGAGAATCCGGGCTTCCAAGATGGCCGGATTTATTCTGTATGTTGGGGAGAGGAGCGGGAAAAGATGGTACAATTGCGCTCGAATCAGTGTGTTTAATGTCCCCGCATAATGGAATCAGAGAGTACGATGTAGATATCTGCGCCAATAATGAGGACCAGGCAATGCGTCCAGTCCATGACGTGATAAACGCATTTGAACGACCGTCTGTGATAAAGAAATTAAAGAAATTCTTCCGATGGACGAAAGAACAGGTTTTATGCTTGAAAACAAAGTCTATTATGAAGGGAAGAACAAACAGTCCGAAAGGAAAAGACGGTCTTCGTTCTGGAATCTGTATCTTTAATGAGATCCATCAATATGAAGACTATAAGAATATAAACGTCTTTACGACAGGACTTGGTAAGAAGAAACATCCAAGACGTTCTTACTACACGACAAATGGTGATGTGCGGGAAGGACCGCTGGATGATCTGCTGGAAACTTCCGAACAGATATTACGAGGTGGCGAACCGGATAATGGGTTATTACCATTTATCTGTAAACTGAATAAAAAGGAAGATGTGGATCAGGAAGAAAACTGGCCAATGGCAAATCCATCGTTGCCGTATCTGCCAAGTCTTATGGAAGAGATCAGGAAAGAATACAGAGAATGGAAGAAAAATCCGAGAAGACTTCCGGCATTTATGACAAAACGAATGAATATTCCGGAAAACGCGGAAGAAATGAGTGTAACGGAGTGGGACAATATCAAAGCGACCAACGTCTTACTGCCGGATCTGGAAAGATGGAGCTGTGTATGTGGAATTGACTATACAAAATTAACAGATTGGGCTTCCGTAGATCTTCATTTCCGAGATGGAGATGAACGGTTTGACATCAGCCATTCATGGATGTGCCTAAATTCGAAAGATATTCCGAGGATCAAGGCTCCATGGAAAGAATGGGCGGATTCCGGAAGACTGACGCTTGTAGATGACGTGGAAATACATCCGTCATTGCTTACAAATTATATACAGGAAGCAAAACGCACCTACAATATCAAAGCTTTAGCCTTGGATGATTTCCGTTTTGCATTAATCGGAAAATATCTGCAGGAAATAGGATTTGATATGAAAGTGAATAAGAATCTGAAGCTGATCCGGCCATCAGACATTATGAAAGTGGCACCTCTGATCGATAGCTGCTTTGTAAATCAATGGTTGCGCTGGGGAGATGCTCCAGAATTAAGGTGGGCCACCAATAATGCAAAACTAATCAGGCATGGAAGAAAACCAGGAAAAGAGGATGATGCCGATATGGGAAATTATGTATATGGAAAAATAGAAGGAAAAAGCAGAAAAACAGACCCATTTATGGCATTTGTAGCGGCGATGACTGTGGAAAACGTGCTGCCGCAAAAACGGGCAAAACCAACACCGAAAATACAGGTTTACAGTTATTAAGGGGGTGAACGTAGGAAATTAAGTATTAAAGACTGGTTGATCAAAAAACTTGGAGGCAGCAGTACCACAAGGATCACAGTGGATGACATTATGAAAGATAAAGATGTACAGAGTGCTATGTACGAAGTATATCTGAGAGAGCTGGCTTTCTGGACTTGTGTCAATAAAATTGCAAATGCCATCAGCAAATGCGAATTTAAAACGTATATCAAGAAGAAAGAAGTAAAAGGGCAGGAGTATTATCTTTGGAATTACGAACCAAATCAGAACCAGAATGCAACGTCATTCATGAATAAGCTGATTGGCAAGCTGTACCGGAACAATGAATGCCTTGTAGTAGAAGTAAACAATCACATTTATGTGGCAGACAGTTACAGCAAAGAGGTGCTGGCATTGAAGGAGTACAGATTCAGCGGGATCACATTTGACGGTTACGAATTGTCTGAAACACGGGAAATGTCGGAAGTAATGTTTTTCGAATTAAACTCAGAAAATATGAGGAATCTCACAAATGGGATGTATGAAACGTATTCAAAATTACTGATATATGCGCAGGATGCCTATAAAAAATCAAGAGGAAAAAAAGGAATCCTGAATATTGGAGCAATTGCACAGGAAAGTGAGAATTTCGATGAAACATTCCAGGAGTTGATGAGCACGCATTTTAAGAACTTCTTTGAAAGCGACAGTGCGGTGTTGCCATTGTTTGACGGATACGAATATCAGGATATTTCAGAAAGCGGAAAGACGTATTCTACAGAGTCAACACGAGATATCAAGTCTCTAGCTGATGACATCTTTGAATTTACAGCAAGAGCATTTTCTTTCCCACCGAGTCTGGCCAAAGGAGATGTACAGGATACAGGGAAAGCGATTGATGAACTTCTGACCTTTGTGATAGATCCGCTCATTAAGATGCTGCAGCAGGAGATCAACAGAAAGAGAAACGGATACACAGGATTTAAAGCTGGAAATTATGTGAAGATAGAGACTCTGGCAGTCAAGCATATTGATATTTTTGATATTGCAACTCCAGTAGACAAGCTGATCTCAAGCGGAGCATTTACGATCAATGACATTTTGGAAGTGCTCGGAAAACCGAGAATTGAAGAAGACTGGGCAAACCAGCACTTTATGACGAAAAATTATAGTAAGATTCAAGACCTGCTTGCAGGATTGGATATAGAAACCACAGAGTGAAAGGGGTGAGACAAGGAAAAACATAACAAACTGGAGAATGCAGCTTGTTCAGGCAGAGAACAAAACACTTCTGTACATTTATGATGATGTGACAGAATATGGAGAATTTGACTGGAACGCATGGGAATATAAGGACTCGGAGACTTCCGCGAAATATTTTGCAGAGAAACTGAGTGAAATTCCAGAAGGACAGACAATTGAGCTGCATATCAACTCAAATGGTGGATCCGTAAAAGAGGGCGTTGCTATTTACAATTTACTGAAGCAAAAACAAAACCAGAAAGTCGGGATTGTGGATGGCGTAGCACACAGTGTTGCGTTTTTGATTCTACAGGCGTGTGACACAAGAAAAATGTGCTTAGGTACAACGGCACTGATACACAATATGTGGATGTATTGCTCGGGCAATGCAACACAACTGAGAAAATATGCCGATGATCTGGATGACATGATGGAAGCAAACCGGCAAGTTTTTCTGGAAAGGGCGAAGATTGAGGAAAGTGAGTTGATTGAGTTAATGGAAAATGAGACTTACCTCACTCCGGAAAAGGCGCTGGAATATGGACTCATTGATGAGATCATGGGAAAGACAGCAGAACCGGTCAATACAGAAGAGATTCTGGAGAAGCTGTCCGATATGCAAAGACAGTTAAATAGTCAGGAGAGCTTCCGGCAGCAGATTGCAGCAATGCAGAAACCACAGGAAGACAAGAAACCAAGAAAAAACAATGTATTAAATCTTTTTAGAGGAGGCATGATTTAAGGAAAAATTTAGATGTATTAGAAATGGAAAAAACAGCAATCGTACAGAAGATGAATGAGGCAATCACAGCCGGAGATGCAGAGCAGTTCCAGGCAGCGTTTGTGGAGCTGTGCGATAAGATTCAGGAAAGTGTCATAGAACAGGCACGGGGAATCGTAGAAGAAGCAGATCAGAGAATTCTGTCTGAGCGCGGCGTAAGACAGCTGACATCCAAAGAAAAAGAATATTATCAGAAACTGGCAGAAGCCATGAAAGCACCGAATCCGAAACAGGCAGTAGAAAATCTGGATGTGGTAATGCCATATACCGTAATTGACAAAGTATTCGAAGATTTGAAAACAGATCATCCGCTGTTGTCCAAAATCCAGTTTACATCCGTAACAGGGTTGACACGAATGATGATGAATACGAATGGATATCAGAAAGCAGCATGGGGAAAACTTTGCGCAGAGATCATCCAGGAGCTGACATCCGGATTTAAAGAGGTAGATGTGACACTGAGCAAACTGTCAGCATTTCTTCCGGTGTGTAAAGCAATGTTGGATCTGGGGCCAGAATGGTTGGATGCTTATGTGAGACAGGTTCTGTATGAAGCGCTTGCAAATGGATTGGAAGACGGTATCATCAATGGAACTGGAAAAGACATGCCAATCGGTATGACAAAACAGGTGGGAGACTCTGTTACGATCAAGGGTGGAGTATATCCAGATAAAAAAGCAGTAAAGGTTACAAAGTTTAATGATGTGCAGCTTGGAAAATTGGCATCTGTTCTGGCAATCAATGAAAAAGGACAGGCAAGAACCGTAGACACACTGATTCTGGTGGTAAATCCGTCAGATTATTTCAGTAAAGTCCTGCCGGCAACACAGAGACCGGCGCCGGGCGGTGGATATGTAAGTACACTGCCATTCCCAATCGATGTGATCCAGTCTCCGGCGGTAGGAGTCGGAAAGGCTGTATTTGGTATGGCAAAGCTTTACCTCATGGGAGCTGGAATCGAAAATAACGGAAGAATCTTGTATTCAGATGATTACAGATTCCTGGAAGATGAGAGGGTTTACCTGATCAAAATGTATGGTCATGGATTTGCAGTAGATGATAATGCCTTCATGCTTTTGGACATCAGTGATCTACAGCCAGCGCATTATGAAGTGGAAGTTGTTCCAAGTGTAGAAAATGTGGAAAATGCAAATCTTGCAGATTTTAAGGTGGGTGGACACACGCTGACACCAGAATTTACAGAAGGAGAATTGACATACACCCTGACAACAACAGACGCATCAAACACGGTGCAGGCGGTAATCGCAGACAGCACTGCAGAACTGGAATTGACATACAATGACAAACCGATTGCAAACGGCAGCAGAGTTACATGGGCTTCCGGCGCAGGAAATGTAGTAAAAGCAAAAGTGACAGATGGAAAGACAACCAAGACATATCAGGTGACGGTAACGAAGAATGAGGGATAATCATGAGTGATCTTTTAGAAGATGTGAAGAATTTTCTGGATATTACATGGGATATGGATATCAGGGAGCGTAAAAAGCTCTCTGGTATCGTAGAGAGAGGAAAAGCGTACCTTGAGGGCAAAATAAGATTTTGTGATTTTGAAAGCGAAACACAAGAAAAAGAGCTGCTCTTAAATTACTGCATGTATGCAAGAGCCGGTCAGGTAGATGAGTTTATTCAAAATTATAAATCAGAAATCATATCACTGCAGATGCGCAGTTTCCGAAGAAAAGCGGGTGGATGCAATGCCGAGACGTAAGGATACAAAGTTTATCACATTTAACGATGGGTCACTGGATATATGCAGAGTAAAAGGGCGAAAGATTGTAGAGACCAGGCAAGCTGGAATTCGATTCGGATTTCGTACAGTTGGAATCAAACGGTTCTATGAGGCAAAGGTATTATCCAATCAGATTGACGAAGTAGTTGCAATTCTGCCGGTAGAAGACATTTCTACGATGGACATCTGCATAATCGGAGAAAAGCAGTACAAGATCATACAGATTCAGAATAAATACGATGCAACGCCACCTTGTTTACTGCTTTCTTTGGAAAGAGTAGTAACGACTTATGAGGATGTGAGAAACCATGCCGAAAATTAATATTGATCAGTTAGCAATCGAAGTCATGCAGGAGTTAGATGCGTATCGTGAGGATGTACAGGAAGCAGTGGAAAAGGCAGTAAAAGAGACGGCGAAGCAGACAGCTGCGGAATTACGTTCCATATCACCGGAAGGAGATACCGGTGAATATGCAAAGCACTGGAGCTATAAACGAGACAAAAATTTGAGTGGAAGGCACCGCTATGATATGGTGGTGTATTCCAAAAAGCCGGAATACCGGATTACACATTTGCTGGAAAAAGGACACGCAAAGAGGAATGGTGGAAGAGTGGACGGGATCCCGCATATCAAAATTGCAGAAAAGCACGCAAAGGAAATTCTACAGGAAAGGATAGAACGATATTTATGACAAAGGAGAGGATAGAAGCAATTCTGGATGTACTGGAAATTGAATATCGGTATCATCATTTCGAAGAACGTGAGGCGGTGAATCCTCCTTTTATTTGCTGGTTGATTCCGGAAACGAGAAATTTCTCCGCAGATGGGAAGGTATATTTTAAATCAAACAAAGTTGATATTGAACTGTATACAGATGAAAAGGACTTTGAACTGGAGGAACGTGTAGAAGCGGCACTTGATGCAGCAGATCTCTTCTGGCAGAAAAGTGAACAGTATATTAAATCAGAAAATATGTATGAAGTATTATATGAAGTGGAGGGCTAAGTAAGGAAAGAAAGACAGGCAACAAAAAAGGATAAAGTCAAATTCAATATCCATAATGCGCATGTTGCGCTTTTGCAGGAAAGTGATACGGGAGAAATTACATTTGATACACCGTTTGCGGTACCTGGCTCCGTATCGCTTTCACTGGAAGCACAGGGAGAACTGACACCGTTTTATGCGGATGGAATCAAGTATTATGTTTCTTCTTCCAATAGCGGATATGAGGGAGACTGGGAAATGGCGCTGATCACGGATGAGTTCCGGGAAAAGATTTTAAGTGAATACATTGACAAGAACAAAGTCATGCTGGAGGAAGCGACTGCAAAAGTAAAACGGTTTGCGCTGGGATTTGAAATTGACGGCGATGTGAGGGGAACACGGTTCTGGTTCTATTGCTGTACCTCTACACGTCCTACAACAGAATCCAGCACAACAGAGGACGCGATTGAACCTACAACTGACACTGTCACAGTTTCTGCATCCGCTGTACAGCTTGGAACAGCTAAGAAAATGGCAGTTCGGGCAAAGACAACAGCAGATACAACAGATGACTTATACGAAAAATGGTTTGATAAGGTGTACATTCCAGATCAGGAAGTTGCAGCATAAAAGGAGAACAGTATGAGAAAGACGATCACAATCAATGGAACAGAATATAAATTCAAAAGTTCTGCCGCAATTCCCCGAATTTATCGACTGAAATTTGGGAGAGATATTTTTGTAGATATGCAGAAAATTGAAAAGCAGATCAAGATTCAGGAAAAACTCAAAGACGAGATGCAGAAAAAATGCGAAAAAGAAGGTACAGAATTTGATGAAAGTAAGTTTGAAAGCGGAATCCCGATCGAATCACTGGAAATGTTTGAAAACATTGCCTATTTGATGCATAAACATGGCGATTCTAACCAGCCGGACGATATCAACGAGTGGTTGGATCAGTTCGAGACATTTGATATCTATGAGATTCTGCCGGAAATCATGGAAATGTGGAAATCAGAAAATAAACAGATGTCAGTTCCAAAAAAAAAGAGAGGGAAATAGATCGTGAGGTCAATACCGCATTGTTTATGCTTCGATGTGCACAATGCGGTATTTCTATTTCTGATTTAGACCTGTTAAGCATTGGAATGATTAACGATATGTTTATCGAAATGAAGAATGATGAGTATGATTATCCGAAAATTGCAACACAGGCGGATATTGATGCACTGTAAAGGAGGGATGTAAGGGCAGGGAGCAGAATAAAAGGAATTACCATAGAGATTGGTGGCGATACTTCCAAGTTGAAAAATGCACTGTCCGGTGTTGACAAAAAACTATACGGTGTAGAACAGTCATTAAAAGATGTCAATAAATTGCTGAAGCTGGATCCCACGAATACAGAATTGCTGAATCAGAAGCAGAAGTTGCTGCAGCAGTCGATCAGTGAAACGAAAAACAGGCTGGAAACTTTAAAACAGGCAAGCGAACAGGCAGCAAAAACCGCCGGAAATTATGATGCTTGGAAAGAGGCGTATACTCCGATTCAAGAGGAGATTGTAAAGACCAACGAAAAAATGGACAAGCTCAAAAAGAGCATGAAGTCTATGGAAGAAAGTGGTCAGATTGATACGGAAGAGTACAAAAAACTGCAGACAGAGGTAGACCAATCGTCTGATAAACTGAAAGAACTGAAAGCACAGAAAAAGCAAGTAGATGATGAATTTGGACAGCCGATCAGTCCAGAAGGATTCGATTCTCTTCAAAGAGAGATTGTTGAGACAGAACAAAAACTGAAATCACTAAAAGAGACTACAGGAAGTGCAAGTGCGAATCTTGCAAAAGTATCTGCGGTATCCGGAGAGTTTGGAAATAAGGTCAAAGGAGTCGGACAATCCTTGCTGCCAGTAACGGGGGCACTGACCGGTGTAGGGGCTGCATCCACTGTTATGGCAAATAATTTTAACGATGCAATGAGTCAGGCGGCGGGAGCACTTGATAAGCCCATGTCTGAAATGGAAGATCTAAGACAGCTTGCAATCCAGACCGGACAGGATACAGTCTTTTCTGCAACTGATGCAGGAAATGCGATCACAGAACTGGCAAAAGGTGGTTTGACAGAAGCCGACATTAAAGCAGGGGCATTAAAAACTACAATGGACCTTGCGGCATCTTCCGGGATGGATCTTGGAGAGGCAGCAAATGTTGTTGTACAGGCAATGGGAGCGTTTGGTCTATCTGCGAATGAGTCTGCAGAAGCGGCAAACGCTTTGGCCGGGGCAGCAGCTGCATCTTCTACGGATGTAGAACCTCTCACACAGGCACTGGCACAGTGTTCTGCTGGAGCAAAAAACGCTGGATGGTCTATACAGGAAACAACAGCGGTTTTGGCTCGTTTTGCAGATGCGGGAATTGAGGGAAGCGATGCGGGAACATCTTTAAAAACCATGCTCCAGAGGCTGGCGGCACCAACAGATAGCGCTGCAACAATGATTGAACAGCTTGGAATACAGACAAGAGATTCCAATGGGGATCTCCTTGGAGCTTCAGAGATTGCTGAGGAGTTGCAGAATAAACTTGGAGGTTTGGATTCGGCATCCAGAGATGCGGCGTTATCGACAATCTTCGGATCCGATGCAATGCGAGCCGCTACTGTGATGATGAATAGCGGAACTGAGGGGCTTCAAAAATATATCGACGCGGCAAATGATCAGGAAGCAGCACAAAGGCTGGCGAATTCTCAGATGAGTGATGGATCAAGAGCAATCGAGGAATTAAAAGGATCTCTGGAAACCGCAGCGATTCAGATCGGAGATACACTGGCACCAATTGTCCAGAAGGTAGCAGAACTTATTACCGCACTTGTCAATAAATTTTCAGCACTACCGGAAGGCGTGCAACAGGTGATTGTAGTAGTCGGAATTCTGGTTGCAGCATTAGGACCACTACTGATGGTAATCGGCCAGATATCACTCGGGATATCTGCGGTGGCAGGAGCACTGTCGAAGTTGTCTGGAAACGGAGGAGTTGCGACAAAGTTGGTCGGCGGAATTAAAACAGCGGTGACCGGACTACTTGGAATGATAACGGCACATCCTGTAATTGCGGTTATTACAGCAATTATAGCGGCGCTGGTTACTTTGTATAATAAATGCGAATGGTTTCGAGAAGGCGTGAACAGAATTTTAAAGGCAATCAGGGATGGATTTTTTGCAGCATGGGATGGAATTGTAGAATTTTTTACAGAAACGATTCCCAATGCATGGAATGAGATGTTATCGTCATTGCTTGCCAATCCAACGATAAGAACAATCGTAACAACTATTACAGATTCTTTTACGAAATTAAAAGAGAATTTAAATGGGATCTGGAACGGAATTAAGCAACTTGCACAAAATGCATGGGAATTCATCAAAAACGCTACACTTGCACCAGTACTATTGATGATTGATCTGGTGACTGGAGATTTTGAAAAATTAAAATCGGATCTGGAGAATATTTTAAATAATATCAAAAATGCAGTTGCGAATATTTGGGATTCCATCAAGGAGATTACATCAAATATTTGGAATGAAATTAAAAATGTGGTATCCACATTGGTATCTCTGGTAAAAGAAACTGCGATCAGTGGGTTTGAAGCATTACGAGATGGAATTAAAAATGCAATCCGGGAACTTCCGAAAATTGTAAGTGATATTTTCGAAAAAATTGGATCCACGATTTCCGGGTGGATTGATAATGCCTGGGAATGGGGAGCAGATTTTATCAATGGATTGAAAGAAGGAATATTATCTGGAGTTCGTGGGATTGTGGATGCAGTAAAAGGGATCGGAGATAAGATTCGATCTTTCTTACATTTTTCAAGACCGGATGAAGGTCCTTTGAGAGATTATGAAACATGGATGCCGGATTTTATCGATGGAATGGTAAAAGGAATCAATGAGAATGTGTACAAGGTTTCCAATGCGGTAAAAAGAGTTGCCAAGACGATGAGTGAGAGTATGTACGGAGGAACTCCAGCTCTGGCAAGTGCTACACAGACTAACATTGTTTTGAACAATAATGTCGGTGTGCAAATTGGAAATCAAAAGCTTGATTCTTATATTGTAGAAACAGCCAAAAAAGGATTTACATCTCAAGTACATCACGCAAAAAGAGGAAAGGGGAGACGGTAAATGTATGAAATTATCAGAAACGGCCATACAAATACAGAAATAGGAATACTTGTACGAGAAAGACCGTCTATCCCTTCGGCAGAGTATAACTATACGGAATTGAACATACCGGGAAGAGATGGGAGCATATTCAAAGAAGATGGAACTGTGAGCGACATTACAATCACAGTTCCATTTACATTTGCAGAAAATCCTCAAAGGTGGCAGGAGCGATTTCGGACTGCGAGAAGATGGCTCATGAGAAAAGATGATACAGAACTGATTTTAAGCGATGAACTGGAGTACTTCTATCATGTAAAACATACTAAGATCAATGCGGCAGAACGGCAAGTAAAAGAGGTCGGAGAGTTTGATGTAGAATTTACGTGTGAGGGATACCGATATCGAACAGATGGAAAAGCAGAATATACACCGGAAGAGGTGTTTTACAATCCATATGACAGATCAAGACCAGTCTATTTGATCACAGGTGAAGGTGAGTGCATCCTGCAGGTAAACGGAAGTCAAATGAAAGCGAATGTTGGCCAGAATCTGGTGATTGATACAGACAGGCTGATGGCATACAGAAAAGATGGAAAATTGATGAACACATCTGTGTATGGAGATTATGCAGAACTACATCTTTTACCGGGAGAGAATACCGTGTATATCTCAAGAGGATTTGATCTGAAAGTGATTCCGAACTGGAGGTGCTTATAAGGATAGAACTTTATAAACCAGGAAATACGGATTATGAACATAACGGTGATATGCCATTACTTCCGGAGAGCGCTTCTGTAAAAGCAATACTAAACGGAAGTTGGAAAGCGGAGATTCAGCACCCGATCGATGAAGAGGGACGTTGGAAGTGGATAGAAGAGGACGCAGTCGTAAAACTGGAGTCATTCAATGGAACACAGTTATTTCGGATCAAAAAGAAAGCAAAATCAGATGCTGGCGTGAGTGCAGAACTGGAACCGGTTTTTATGGATGCGATTGATGATTGTTTTCTGTTGGATATACGTCCAACGGAAAAAAACGGGCAGCAGGCACTGGACATCATGACCGCACCAAATAAAAAGTACAGTGGAAAATCTAATATCAAAATAATATCAACAGCATATTACCAGACAAAGAACCTGATCGAAGCAATCTGCGGAGAAGAGGAGAACTCCTTCCTGAACAGATGGGGTGGTGAGGTTCTTTTTGATAATTATACGATCACCGTCAATGACCGAGTTGGAATCGATCATGGGGTGCAGGTTTTATACGGGAAAAATATTGCGGAAAACGGGCTACAGGAAGAGATTGATACCAGCGAGGTCATTACAAGGATTGTACCAAAGGCATATAACGGATACATGATAGAGGGGAATGAACCGTGGGTGGACTCACCACTGCTTGATAAATATCCAACAATAAAATACGGAGTGATCACATTTGAAGATGTGAAGATGAAGGCCGATGCTGCGGAAGATGACGAAGAGAACGGAATCGTGATCTGCAATACACAGGAAGAACTGAACAATGCGTTAAAAGAAAAATGCGAGGAACAGTTTGAATCTGGAATTGACAAGCCGAAGGTTACGATATCCGCTGATATGGTTATGCTGCATGATACGGAATTGTACGCGGATATCCGGGAACTGGAAGAAGTTTCTATCGGGGACACGGTACATTGTCGTCACAGCAAACTGGATATTGTAACAGATGCACGTGTCATAGAACTGGAATGGGATTGTATCAATGAAGAGGTTGCATCTGTTGTGTTGGGAGACTTTCAATACAATTTCATTGCGGATGTATCAAGTATGTCAAATCGGATAGAAAGTGCAATCCGACCGGATGGCACTGTGATAGGAGCACAGGTCAACGGCATCATAAACGGAGTGAAAGCACAGTTTCGGGCACAGTCCGACATCGCACAAAAACAGAAAGTACGCGCTGTTTTATTTGAAGATTTGAATCCGGAGTCGGAAACGTTTGGAGCAATGTGCCTTGGTACAATGGGGTTCGAGATTGCCAGTAAAAGAACTGCAGATGGAAGAGACTGGGACTGGTCCACCTTTGGAACAGGACAGGGATTCTTTGCTGATTTTATCACAGCAGGAACAATGCTGGCTGATCGGATCAGAGGTGGAACATTGGAAATCGGAGGATTTGACAATAATAGTGGCGTTGCAAGGGTGCTGGATGCAAGCGGGAAAGAAATAGTCAGACTGGATAAAGATGGAATTTACGCAGAAGGGAAATATATCTGCGATTCTTTGAGCGATAATCGGCGTGTGACAATAAAGGACGGAACAATATTATTTTCAAACAAAAAGGATGAGGGCGTTCTTTGTATGACGTATGTTGGAAATGCACTATTATTCACCGATGGAAACAAAAAAGACAGCAAAAACTTACTAAGGATCACGAAGGATGCGGTTCTGTTAGATGCGGAAAACGTTGGACCCGGAGTTTATGGAAAGACTGGAACTGCAGTTTTTTCGAATGGGACAAATCTAAGGTTTGAAAAAGGATTTCTTGTGGGCGGAATCACGAAAGAAGGTGATTTCTGATGTCATGGACGATAGGAAACTTTTATCTGACCACAGAGCAGATGCAGGGGAATGCAAGAGAAGTACTAAGTTTTTTTGAACAAAAAGGATGGTCGCTGAATGCTATTGCTGGGATATGCGGCAACATGCAAAGTGAATCGAACATCAATCCCGGAATCTGGCAAAGCCTGCAGGAGGGAAACTATAGTGGAGGTTTTGGACTGGTACAGTGGACACCGGCAACAAATTATACAAACTGGGCAGGTGCGAACGGATATGGGATTACGGATCCAAACGCTCAGCTTACATGGATAGATTCTGTTACAGTTTCTTTTGGTCAGTGGATTGCAACCGCTGCATATCCGCTGTCGTTTGATCAGTTCAAGGTCAGCGGAGAATCACCGGAATATTTGGCATCTGCATTTTTGAAAAACTTTGAACGTGCAGGCATAGAAGTGGAAGCAGAGAGGCGGCAGCAGGCAAGATATTGGTACAACTATTTGAGTCAATATGCAGGTGGATCTGAAAAAATAGAAGCTGCGGTAAACTGGGCGATTCAAATCGCAAATGACAACAGACACGGATATGATCAGATAAACCGCTGGGGACCGGATTACGATTGCTCCTCATTATTGATTCAGGCGTGGGAGAATGCTGGGGTTCCGGTAAAAAGCAACGGGGCAACTTACACAGGTAATATGCGGGAAATATTTTTGAATTGCGGTTTTACGGATGTGACGGGACAGATAAATTTGGCAACAGGATCCGGTGTACAAAGAGGGGATATCCTTCTGAACATCGTAAACCATACTGCAATGGGAATTGGAAATGGACAGGTTGTGCAGGCCAGCCAAAATGAATTTGGCGGAACAACCGGCGGCCAGACTGGTGATCAGACAGGAGCGGAAATTTGGACAACCGGATACTATAACTATCCGTGGGACTGTGTGCTGCGATACAAAAGCGGTGGAGGTGTGTTGCCGGGAGACGTTTACCTCGTCAGGTGGATACCAGGATAAGAAAGAAGGTGTGATATGGAAACAACGACAACTTTATACATTGACGTGAGAAACCCGGGAATTATGCAAACAATCTATGCAGTACAGTACGATTCGGGCAGACTTCTGCGCTGTATGATTTCCGGAATGGCAAAGACAATCAGTAAGGCCAGGATTTATTGTAAGAAACCAAGCGGATCAGAAACTTACACAGAAGGAACCGTGATAAGCAATCATTGTGTCCTGTTCAGTTTAACACCACAAATGGTCGCGGAAGTGGGAAATACAGAATGCCAGCTACATTTGATTGATGGTAGCAATGCTGTCACATCATTCAAAGTGAAGATGGAGGTCAGAGAAAACTTAGTGGCTGCATCCGAAATACAGTCAACCAATGAATATCAGGCGCTTGTAGATATACTGAATCGTTTGGAGAAGTATGATCCGATTGAAATTACAACGATGGAAATTGATTCTCTGCAGTCAGGGACCATAGAAAGTGGAAGCATTGCTTTAAACGTGCAAAAAATTTATGCCTCTGTAGGACAGATGAATGCAGGATTTGAAACCGATGGTCTTCCGGAAAATGCGATTGTGATGATAAGTACCGGTAACCCGGATGATGCTGATAATGCCAAGGTTTATAGAAAGGGCGCAACTGGATATGAGTACATGGTAGATTTATCCGGTGCAACAGGGGCTAAAGGAGAGAAAGGGGATCCTGGTCCAAGAGGAGAAAAAGGGATTCAGGGGGATCCGGGAAAAGATGGAACGGGTGTTACTATACTGGGGTCCTATAAAACAGAAGAGGAATTGAACAGAGAACATCCAACAGGAAATGTGGGCGAATCCTATCTGGTAGATGGAAATCTATATGTATGGGACAACGTATCTGGCCAGTGGAAAAATGTAGGACGTATTCAGGGGCCGGAAGGACCGGCAGGAAAGGCAGCAACAATACGGATCGGAACTACTACGACTGGGGAGGCCGGAACAGAGGCGTCTGTTGAAAATTCGGGTACAGAAACTGAGGCGGTATTTGATTTCGAAATTCCACGGGGTGCTTCTGGAGAAGTAACAGGAATAGAGGATATTCCGAATTCGGATATCGATTCGCTTGGAGGAGGCGCATAAAAAATGATTATTGCAGTATTTGATGGATGCTCCAAGCGGGTAGATATCGATGGAAAACTTACACAATGGGACTACGGACAGGTTTTACAAATCTGCGGAATGGAAGTAGAAGAAGAACAAATACAAGTACATTTCACTGACAAATGTACGAATGGTGCATTGGTAGTACTTGGGAAAGCGGAAGACGGTGACATCACAGTCGACATTCCAAATGAATTACTGAAAAGAAGTGGAACAATCCAGGCATATGTATATAAGACTATTCCGGGAGAAGGAAAGACCATATTTGAAATTCGGTTAAGTGTAAAAGCACGAAAAAAGCCAGAAGATTATGAGGCTCCAGCGGATAAACATGTACTGGAACAGATCGTGGAGCAATTAAAGCAAAAAGGAGACGGGCTGCAGTTAGAGGGGAATCAACTGCAGCTTTTGTCGGGTAATGATCCAATCAGTTCCGTAAATCTGCCAAACAGCGGAGGGACTGTGGAGATAGAGTCGATCACCAATCCGGAGATTGACGAGATTATGAAAGGAGCAGAGTGAAAATGCCAAGAAAGAAAGTAGCAAAAGCAGCAGTGCTCGCTGCAGAAAAGAAGTACCTGGATCAGGATGGACTTGCACACCTGGTACAGAAAAACGATGCAAGATACGTAAGAAAAGAGGAGGGAAAAGGGTTATCTGCCAATGATTTTACAGATGAGTACAAGCAGAAGATTGACGATCTGGCATATACCAAGATTGCAATTAACAGCCTGACAGCTACAAACAGCAGCAATGAAATCGGCGCGACAGTAACTGCATCTGATGTAACATGGACTTTAAATAAAGAACCTAAGACCCAGAAAATCCAGTTTGCAAGCGAAGCTGCCGAAAATCTGGATAAGAGCATCCGGAAGAAATCATACACAGGAAAGACAGTGAAAGCAAATACGAATATCGTTCTTACTGTCACAGATGAAAGAGATGCGTCTGTATCCAGAACCGTGACAATCACATTCCAGCCAAAAGTATACTGGGGCAAGACTAACAAAGCATCACTCGAAAATGCGGATATCCTTGCGTTAGAGGGTTCTGCGCTTGCAGGCGGCAGAGGACGCAGTTTTACAGTAAATGCCGGAGCAGGTGAGAAGATCGTGTATGCAATCCCTACATCATTTGGA